>Ga0114950_10002051_pt1 | contig 15477 bp, 16 predicted proteins | sample N075metaG_FD_83503 | JGI IMG/M metagenome (GOLD analysis project Ga0114950, IMG submission 83503) | Deep subsurface microbial communities from Kermadec Trench to uncover new lineages of life (NeLLi) - N075 metaG | ecosystem: Environmental > Aquatic > Marine > Ocean trench > Sediment | place... | reverse complement strand
CTTCTTCCACAGCGGTATCGATCGAGAATACGGAGAGGACATTTCATCACTGACTGTGAAACGAAAGATCAAGGATCTGATCCGAGCCGAAGAGCCGAAGCGCCCGCTCTCCGACAGCGAGTTGATGCGCATCCTGAATCGCGAGGGTATCCATATCGCCCGCCGCACGGTGGCGAAGTACCGCGATGAGCTTGCGATCCCCTCGTCGACAGACCGCAAGCAGATCTTCTAGGAGCAGCGATATGCAGATCGAATTCGTCGCACGGGACTTTCGCATCGATGAGACCTTCCGCGGTTTTGCCAGCGGCAAGTTGAAGAAACTGGAGAAGTTCTTGCACGAGCCAATCGCCGCACACGTGGTGCTCGAAGTGGAGAAGCACCGTCATCGAGCTGAGATCCAAGTGCACCACCGGCATGGCAACCTGCAAGCCACCGAGGAGACGGAGGACATGCAGGGATCGCTCAACCTCGTCGTCGACAAACTCGAGAAGCAGGCGCGTCGATCGTCCAAGAAGTTCCAGACCACCCGACGCCGAGCCGCGCGCCGCGAGGTCGAGCAAATCTGGGCGCACAGTACTGTCAAGGCAAGCGGCGACGAAGCGGACTCGGTTCCACGAGTCGTTGCCGCCAGACGCTTGCAGGTCAAGCCGATGACAGTGGACGAAGCCGTCCTGAAGCTCGAGTCGTCAGGGTCGGAATTTCTGGTTTTTCGTGAGTCGGAAGGCCAGACGATCAGCGTCCTCTACAGAAAGACCGACGGTGACTACGGTCTGATTGCTCCAGAGAGCTAGCCGGAACGCGTGCCATGAATCTCTCCGCACACGTCAGCCCCGAGCTCGCTTTTCCGGATCTGGAAAGCACTGACAGGTACTCCATCCTCCGCACTCTCGCCGAGAAGGTCGCGGCGACCGGCGCAGTGAAAGACGCCGATGTGTTGTACACCAGCCTGATCGAGCGCGAAGAGCTGGGGTCTACGGCGATGGGCGGGGGAGTGGCCATCCCGCATTGCAAGCTCGACGGAATAGACAAGGTGGTCATTGCCGTTGGTACCGTTCCTGGCGGAGTCGACGTCGATGCGCCGGACCAACAGGACGCTCGACTCTTCTTCTTGGTGGTCTCGCCGACCGACAACCCCGCCGAGCACCTGAAGTGCCTGGCCACGATCTCGAAATGGGTACGAGACTCGAAGAACGTCGAGCGAGTCACCAGCGTTCATTCCAGCCAAGAGATCTGCCGCTGCCTCGCGAGCGGAGACGACACGTGAGCGAAGTCGCCTCGGTAAAGGTTCGAGAGCTCCTCGGTGAAGAGCTCCACGACCTTCGCTTCGAGGTCCTATGCGGCAGCAGTCATCTACGCAATCCGATCACTCACCCGCGGGTTCAGAAGCCCGGTCTTGCGTTTGCAGGCCACTACCCCTATATCAAGCCGGGTCGCGTGCAAATCATCGGGGAGAGCGAAACTACATACCTCGAGACTCTCGATCCGTCGGAGCGTCTGGATCGCTTTCAGTCGATAACCCAGCTCGACGTTGCGGTTTTCATCGTCACCAAGGGCCTCCCGGTCGACGAAGAGCTCGTCGAATGCTGTCGCCAGCACGAGATTCCGATTCTGACCTCACCCAGGCTATCCTCGGTGGTCATCAAACGAGTCGGGAACTTCCTCGAAGAGCATCTCGTGCCCTCCACGACAGTGCACGGCGTCCTGATGGACGTGCACGGGCTCGGAGTTCTCTTGATCGGCAAGAGCGGAGTCGGCAAGAGCGAGTCGGCTCTCGACCTCATCACACGCGGACACAGCCTGGTCGGCGACGACCGAATCACCATTCGCCGGTATCCCAACGAAGAGCTGATCGGCTACTCGGAGGGGCCGCTTCGCCATCACATGGAGCTGCGTGGCATCGGCATCATCAATGTCAAGGATCTCTTCGGGCTCGCCGCGGTACGTCAGAGAAAAACCATCGATCTGGTGATCGAGCTCGAGCGCTGGCAAGCCGGGAAGGCCTATGACCGTCTCGGACTGGACGAGACGCTGTACCGGATTCTCGATGAGCCGTGCCCGTACATCCGAATGCCGGTGGCGACCGGGCGCAACGTGGCGATTCTGGTGGAGGTCGCGGCGCGGAATCACGTACTGAAGCTTCAGGGCCATTTCTCAGCACAAGAGTTCGCTCGCTCCCTGGAAGAGGAACTTGACCGAAAACGAGAAGCAGCCGCACGTTGATCTGGCGTTGATTACCGGCCTCTCGGGCTCGGGGAAGAGCACCGTAGCGAAGTGCTTCGAGGACCTCGGCTACTACTGCGTCGAGAACCTCCCGCCCACGATGCTGCGCGCCTTTCTGCTCGACCCGGTCGAGTATGTTGGCGATATCCGTCGCATCGCTGTCGTGACCGACGTCAGAGCGCCCGGAATCGCCAGCGATCTGCCCCGACTCCTCGAGGAGATCGACCGCCAGCGGCTGAGGATTACCGTCCTCTTTCTGGAAGCCTCCGACGAGACCTTGGTGCGCCGCTTCTCTGAGACCCGACGCACTCACCCGTTGGCCGCATCGCAGCCCCTGATCGAGGCGATCGAGGAGGAGCGCAAGGCGCTCGCCGAAGTTCGCGGCATCGCCGGGAGGATCTTCGACACCACCGAATGGTCCATTCACGATCTGCGTCGCCAGGTGTGGGCGAAGTTCGGAGGCGACCAGCCCGAAAGCCCGGTGCTGGTGCTGTCTCTGACTAGCTTCGGCTACAAGCACGGCATCCCTTACGGAACCGATCTGCTCTTCGACGTCCGATTCCTGAACAATCCGCATTTCGAGCCCGAGCTGCGGTCTTCGAGCGGACTCGACGAAGCGGTGGTTGCCTACCTACGCCGCGACGAAGAGTTCGACGAGTTGGTCCAGCGGCTGGAGGGTTTTCTCGGTTACCTGATTCCTCTCTATCGTAGGGAGCACCGGAGCTACCTCTCAGTGTCGATCGGCTGCACCGGTGGCCGCCATCGTTCGGTAGCGGTGTCCGAGGTGCTGGCCCGGCGGCTTTCGCGCTCCGACCTGCCATGCCGCGTGGACCACAGAGATATCGAGAAGTAACTGGAGGTCAAACGACTTGATCAACAAGCTCATCGTCAGTCACGGGCAGCTCGCAGCCCACCTGGTTCACGCTGCGCGGCGAATCAACGCAGAGCCGCTGGCTGAGTTCTCGGTTCTCTGTCTCGAGTGGGAAACGACCCTCGATGCCGCCCGCCAGCTAGTTCGCGAGCGGCTTGACGAGATGGAACTCTCGGAGGGAGTTCTCATTCTCACCGACCTCTTCGGAGCCACTCCCTCGAACGCCTGCACCCCGTTTCTCGACAAGGGCAGGGTCGAGATGGTCACTGGAGTCAATCTCCCAATGGTGATGCGGCTAGGCACCCTTCTCAACCAGCCGAAGGAGCTCAGCGAGTTGGCAGCTTGGTTACGGGACAAGACCGCCAAGGGCATGGTGCACCTCGACCATGGCGCCGAGCAGCCCTCCCCGAGCTCTACGGAGCAGCACCTCGATGGTTGAGGCCGAGGCAGAGATCGTCAACCGACTGGGCCTACATGCTCGAGCGGCTGCCAAGCTCGTTCATCTGGCCTCCAGCTTCGAGTCCGAGGTGACGCTGATCAGCGACGAGCAGGAAGTGGACGCGAAGAGTATCCTCGGGGTTCTTCTACTAGCTGCGGCGCAAGGAACGACAGTGAAGATTCGCTGTCTCGGGGTCGACGAGACGGCAGCGCTTGCCGCCCTCAGAGATCTGATTTTAGACCGCTTCGGAGAGAACGAATGAAGACCGTCGCCACTACGGAACTCGTCGGTCTTCCGGTGTCGGGCGGCATCGCAATCGGGAGAGCAGTATGCCTCAGCGATCAGAACCCCGAGGTATTGCGCTTTCAACTGCCCGAGGACGAACTGCCGGCCGAGTTGGAGCGCTTTCGCCAGGGTTGCGAATCAGCAGTCCGTGAGCTGGTCAGGGCACAGGAGCGGATCGAGCGGGAATTCGGTAACGAGCTGGGCGGTATCTTCGACGCGCAGGCGATGCTGCTCGCCGACGACAGCTTCTTGCAGCGTGTCGAACGCCGCATCAACGAGCAGGCGATCAACGCCGAATGGGCCGTGTTGCGCACCTGCGAAGAGCTCGCCCAGCGCTTCGCGCAGATCGACGACGAGTATCTTCGGGGCCGAGGTGACGACCTGCGCAGCGTTTCGCGCTATCTGCTACATAGCCTTCGAGGCATCTCCCACCACGAAATCTCCGAGATCGAGGGCGACGTCGTCGTGGTTGCCGACGAATTGACGCCCGCCGACGCGCTGCGTCTGGCGCGCCAGCACGTCGTGGGCTTCGCGCTCGAGAGCGGCGGCCAGACCTCCCATACGGCGATCATCGCCCGTGGCCTGAATCTGCCAGCCGTGTTCGGAATCGAGGGCGTCACCGAAGCCGTAGCCGACCAGACGCCGATCATTCTCGATGGCGACGCCGGTCTCGTGGTCCTGCATCCCACGCCGGAGGTTTTAGAGAGATTCACCGCACGCAGAACCGAGGCTCGCGGACTGGAAGCCGAGCTCGCGGATACCAGAGGTATCGCCTCTTTGACCCGGGACGGCGTCGAAGTGACCCTGCTCGCGAACCTCGAGCTGCCGGAGGAGCTCAACGACGCCCTCCGCTTTGGCTGCGCTGGAGTGGGCCTGTACCGAAGCGAGTTCTTCTACATCGAAAGAAGCCCCGAGCTACCTACCGAAGAAGAGCAGTTCGAGCTCTTCTCGCACTTGGTCGAGGCGATGGCACCGGCGCCGGTCACGGTTCGCACTCTCGACCTGGGAGGGCGCAAGTTGGCCGAGCAACTGTCGGGGCACCCGGAGGATAATCCGGCGCTCGGCCTGCGCGGTATTCGTCTGACTCTGGCGCATCCCGAGATCCTCAAGACTCAGGTTCGCGCCCTGTTTCGAGCCGCCGTTGGCGGCGACCTACGGATCATGATCCCGCTGGTGACGACGATCGACGAGAGTCGCAAGTTTCAGGAGATCTGCCGTCTGTGCGCCAAAGAGCTCGAAGCGGAAGGAGTCGAGCACCGCAGCGACATCCCTCTGGGCGCGATGATCGAGGTTCCGGCGGCCGCGGTTGCGAGTGAGCAGTTTGCCGAGGAGCTCGATTTCTTGTCCATCGGAACCAACGATCTCATCCAGTACGCGTTGGCTGTCGACCGCAACAACGAGCATGTCGCCGAGCTCTACCAAGCCGCCCATCCGGGGATCCTGCGGCTGCTCCAACAGATCTGCGACGGCGTCCTACCGCGATCCTGTGAGTTGTCGATCTGCGGGGAGATGGCCGCCGACCCCGTGTTGACACCATTTCTCCTGGGGCTCGGCCTACGGCTCTTCTCGATGAGCCCGCGCTCCATTCCGGTCATCAAGAAGCGTGTGCGGGAGCTCGAGGTCGAGGCTCTCGGAGAGACGGTGGAGAAGTGCCTGACGTTTCGTACCGCCGACGAGATCAGAACCTACCTCTCCGCCAGCCATCCAATGTGAGGCGCCGAGAGGGTCTGAACGGCAGGCGTAACCGGGGCGTAAACACGGGCTCGTGCAGCGTGCCTTTGTGACTCACTCCAGCCTCGACTACAATGCAGAAATGAGCAAGCGCGTGTTTGAGAGTTTCGTCCCTGTCGGCGCCGGCCTCCTGCTCCTCGCAACGGTGGCCTGCTCGTTGAGATCGAAGGAAGTCGAGTTGCTGCCGCAGACTCTCAGCAGCGCGCCCCTACCGACCATCGCCGAGCCCCTGCCTGAACGAACCGCGCCTGCGGCCGCGGCGACAGCGGAGGTCGAAGTCCCGGATGCGCTGCCAACCCCGTCGGTCGACAAGCAGGGCTTTACAGCCAACAGAGACCTGTTGGTAGTTGTGGACGGAGGGATCCCCGTCCAGAGAGAGGTCACCCCCAGTCAACTGCGAGATGCGAGTAGGCAGGAACGGCTCCGTCGGAGTTCGGCAACGCCCGTCGCGGTGATCACCGACGAAAACCTCCTCGAGAGTGGGGTTGGCGGTCACCTGACCATCGCCGAAGCGCCGAAGGTGGCACCGTCAGCGAGCCCGGCACGCGCCAACGCCGTGACCTCGGGCATCGACGAAGAGTACTGGAGGACCCGCGCATTGGAGCTGCGCTTGTCGTGGAAGGAAGCCGTCGACGCCGTCACCGGTCTCGAGTCTGATGTGGGCGCACTACGCCAGCGCTTCTACGCGGAGGACGATCCGGCCTATCGTGATCGTCAGATCAAACCGGCGTGGGATCGAGCTCTAGAAGCCCTAAACACCGCCCGACGCCACTCCAGTGATTTCCGCGACCGGATAGAGCTGTTCCTGGACGAAGGACGTCGAGCGGGCGCCCTGCCAGGCTGGCTGCGAGAGGGAATCGAGTATCAGCCGCGGCCGGAGAAGAAGAAGCCAAGGCGCGATTGGCTCGATGCCAACGAGCCCCAAATCATCGACGAAGTGCTGGAGCCCTGAACGTGGGGCAGCGATTCTTCATCGAAACCTGGGGCTGCCAGATGAATGAGCTGGACAGCCAGCGCATGCACGGCCAGCTCATGCGGCAGAACCTGCTTCCGACTCGCGACGTGAACGAGGCCGATGTGATTCTGCTGAATTCCTGCAGCGTCCGAGAGAAGGCACAGCAGAAGGCGTACTCTCGTCTCGGTGAGTACAGGCTCCTAAAGCGGCGACGACCCGAGATCGTCATCGGCTTCTGTGGCTGCGTCGCGGAGCAAGAAGGCAAGAGAGCCCTCAAGCGCGTGCCGGAGCTCGACTTCGTGCTGGGCACGGGCCGAATCAGCGAATTGGGAGACATCGTGCGCTCGGTGCACGGCGGTGCGCGACCGGTCGTCGTCGGTTTCCCCAGTCAGCCCGACTACGACTTCGAGGTCATCCATCGCTCCGGCGCCTACAAAGGGATGGTCACGGTCGTCGAAGGCTGCAACAAGCGATGCACTTTCTGCATCGTGCCGACGACGCGTGGCCCCGAGCGCTGCCGACCCCTCACCGTGATCCTCGAGGAAGTACGCCACCTTGTCGAATATGGTTTCGTCGAGATCGAGCTCCTCGGCCAGACCGTGAATCACTGGCGAGGTAGCGACTCCCGAGGCGACCTCGACTTCGCCGATCTCCTGGATGCCGTTGCACTAACCCCGGGCCTCGAGCGCCTGCGGTTCATCACTTCGTATCCGAGGGACTTCTCGGCGAGGATGGTCGCGAGCGTCGGCCGCCACGCGAACATCTGCCCCTACTTGCATCTGCCAGTTCAATCAGGCTCAGATCGGACGCTGCAGCGGATGGGACGGGGATACACCGTCGATGACTACCGTTCTCTGGTGACCTCTCTGAGAGAAGCGCGTTCGGGTCTGGCACTGAGTACCGACATCATCGTCGGATTTCCCGGAGAGACCGACGATGATTTCCGTCAGACCCTCGATCTCATCGAAGAGATCGGCTTCAGCGGCATCTTCGCCTTCAAGTACTCACCGCGGCCCGGCACCGCCGCCCTTCGCCTCGGAGACGAGGTCAACGACGAGATCGCGAGCCAGCGCCTCCAGGAAGTTTTCGCGGCCCAGTCTCGCATCCAGCTTGCACTCAACAAGGAGCTCGAGGGAACCACTCTGGAAGTCCTCGTAACGGGAGTGGGGAAGGCTCCGAACAGTCTCACCGCGCGCACGGCCTGCCATCGGGTGGTCGTCTTTCCTACTGGTGACGGTTCCGGCCCCCAGCTCGACCACCAGCCTCGCTTCGGTCAGCTCACCCGGGTCGTCGTGGAACGAGCCTTGCCGCACAGTCTTTTGGCCCGCCAAGCCGGCTCCTCGCAGACCGGCTCGCCCTCGAACAGTGGCGCCGGGCATCCTGGATCGATGCGCCTTGGCAGGTCTCTCGATATAGTGAGCTCAGTGAGCGAGAACCTATGACGACCCACGACACGATTCGTATGGAAGTTCGGGGATTGATGCTCGATCCTTCGTCCAACAACCCGATCGTCGTCCTCCGCGATCCCGACAGTCAGGCCTTCCTACCGATCTGGATCGGCCTTTTCGAAGCGAGCGCTATCCAGCTCGGGCTCGAGGCCGGCGACTCCCCTCGGCCGCGAACTCACGATCTTCTCGCCTCGATTCTCGAAGCCCTTGGTGGAGAAGTCGTAAAGATAGTGGTCGAGGATCTGAAGGAACAGACCTTCTACGCGGTCATCCACGTCAAACAGAACGATCGAGAGCTACGGATCGACGCTCGGCCGAGCGACGCGATTGCACTGGCCCTGCGCACGGACTCCCCGGTATTCGTTTCTCGCTCCGTCCTGGAGAAGGCACAGATTGACGACGACAGCACCTCCGAAGAGGAGCGAGTTCTCAAGCTCCTCGAAGAGCTCGACCCCGAAGACCTCGGCAAGTACAAGATGTAAGCCGACAGGTCCGCGCGAGTGGGCCCGATCGCCCCTTGCTGGCTCACAATCGATCGTTCCAAATCTCTCTATCCTCTTTTATTACCGCGTTTGCGAGGAATGTCGGCCGGCCGACATTGGTCCCGCCACCTTTTCTCGTCTCTCTCCGGAGGAATTGACGGGCTCTCCGGCATTGTCTACACTCTGGGCTGTCCTAGACCAAGCATGATCATCTCGATTACCAATCAGAAGGGCGGCGTGGGCAAGACCACGACTGCGATCAACGTCGCGGCGGCACTCGCTTCGAAGAACCTCAAGACCTTGCTGATCGACATCGATCCGCAGTGCAACGGATCGATGTCGTACGTCGACATGCGCAAGGTGGACAGGTCGATCTATGACGTGCTGACCGATGACAGTGTCTCCATACAAGACACGATCATCCCGGCAGAGAACCTGCCCGAGCTCGACATCGTTCCCTCGAACATCTCTCTTGCCAAGATCGAGGCGAAACTGGGCGGTGAGATCGACAATCAGTATCGCCTGAAGGATGTGATCGCGCCGATTCGCAGGAAGTACGATTACATCATCATCGACTCCCCGCCGACCCTGGGTCTGATCACCGTGAACGCTCTCGTTGCGGCGACCCACGTCCTGGTCCCCATCCAGTCGAGCTACTTCGCGCTCGAAGGCACGGATGACCTTCTCGAGACAATCGACCGGATCAAGAAGCGGGCGAATCCGCGTCTGCAGATCCTCGGCGCCCTGATAACGCTCTACGACAAGAGAACACTTCTTGCCAAGGACATCTGCAGGGAGGTCAGGAAGGTGTTCGGTGACAAGCTCTTCGACACGATGATCTCGAAGAGTGTGCGACTGGAGGAGAGTCCCGCCTACCGGGAATCGATCTTCACTTTCTCGCCCAGATCCTCCGGAGCCTACGAGTACTACAAGTTGTCCGAGGAGATTCTGAGTCGTGTCTAAGAGGGGGCTGCCAGCTCGCGTGGAGATGCGGCACAGCGGGCATTTCGTTGATCACCTCACGGTTCGCGACGGTGCACCCATCGGCAGAATGCTCCCGCTGTCGTCGATTCGGCCCGATCCGATGCAACCTCGTAGCGCGGTGGGCGACCTCTCCGAGCTCGTAGCTTCGATTCGCGAGAAGGGAGTCCTCGAGCCCATCCTGGTGCGCCCCGCAGCCGCTAGTGGCTCCTTGGAGACGGTGGGCGGAGGCGATGAAGGCTATGCGATCATTTCTGGCGAGCGCCGCTACCGAGCCTCGTTGGAAGTGGGACTCCACGAGATTCCGACGATCGAAATGGACGTCGATGATCAGGAGGCGCTTGAGATCGGTCTCGTCGAGAACCTCCAGCGGCAGGATCTGAATCCCTTCGAAGAGGCGGAGGGTTATCGAAGGCTGGCCGAAACTCATCACTACACGCACGATCAGATTGCCAAGGCGGTCGGAAAGTCGCGCACCGTCGTGACCGAGAGCCTCGCCCTGATCGGCACGCCACCGGAAGTGCGAGACGCCGCCCGTGCGCTCGGATTGGATTCCAAGTCGATCCTTCTCGAAATCGTGAAGGTTCGCGATTCGTCGAGAATGCTGCGTCTTCTGGAAAAGACAAGCTCGTTAGGACTCGGCCGCGAGGCTGTCCGCCGAGAAGTGAAGCTCATCCTAGGTTCGACAAGTGGTCCGGGTAGGAAGAGCTCGAGCCGAAGGCGACCCTACACGTTCCAGTTCCGTTCCCCCGACAAGCGCTACCGGCTGTCTCTGAGCTTCCGCCAGTCGACTGTCGAGCCCGAGGATCTGATCAGTGCTCTAGAGGCAGCACTGACACAGCTTCGCCGAGAGCAAGCAGAGCGCGCACGAACCCTTCAGTGAGAAGCAGTACTGCTGCGGTAATTGGCTTCCTTTCGATAGATCGGTGTTCAGGTTTACATAATCCTTCTTATCGGACTCAATATTGCAGCGTCATTGGCCCAACCATCTCCGCCTCCCTATTCCCTTACCGATCCCTCCACACCGATCAGCCAGGCTCCATCCTCTCTCACGAACGACAGGTACTTCGTGACGACGTCGTCAAAACTGTCCGACTCGTAGCGCTGCGTGAACCACGCTTCCAGCCTACCGTCCTCATCGCGTATCTCGAGGTCATGGACCTCCACGCGAACGAAACTCGGGGTCTTGAGCCGCTCTCTGCGCCTCCTCTCCCAGGCCTGTCGCGTCACTCCATCCCCGGGAACGAAACCACTTGAATAGAACGACAGGTAGGAGGTGACGTCTTGCGCCGACCAGGCCTGCGCCCAGGCGTGAATCCGCTCCTCCACCTGCTCCGCTGCAGTGAGCCTCACCTGGGCGGTCGCAACTGGCCGCGCAGGTGAGGAGAGAGCCGCCGCGTGGGTCGCCTCAGGATCACCGCCGACGGGGTCGCCAAGCTCTGGTTTCGCAACCGCAGCCAGGGTCTCTTGCCTCGTGGAACCGTCGGGCTCCCGCCGCATACCACCGGTCCAATCGCGCACCAGGTCCAGCTCCGGGCCTTTCGACACTCCAGCCGACCATGGGCTGAGGGCCTGTCGATAGGCGTCCCCGGCTAGAGATCCGTACACGCGACGGAGATTCAAGAACACCGTGCCGTAGCTGGAATGACCGGCGAGTGCTTCCTCGAGGATCTCGATCGCCCTCTCCGGCTGATTCTCAGCGGCGTAAAGGACCGCAAGGTTGTTGAGCGCGGCCGGCGACGTCGGGTAATCGGCCAAGAGACCCTCGAACATCGTCTTCGCGGCCTTCACCTCCCCAGTTTCGGCGAGAAGCACTCCCCGCAAGAGGCGTCCCTCTTCATCGCTTGGATTCCGGCGGAGAAAACTCTCGATCTCCCGGAGGGCCTGCCGGGGCTTTCCCGCGTCTGCGAGACTAGAGATTCGAGCGACGTCGCTCTGTGCGAGAGCGGCGCCAGCCAAGGCCACGCTCAGACACCCCCACGCTACACGCCTGGCAATAGCAAGCGGCCCGGTCGACGACCCCTTCTCCGCCCTTGGTCTTGTCAAGTGCCTTGCACCCTCGAGAACTGAACGCGTTTCCCCCGGTCACGCTGGATCAGTATAGCAAGAGGCGTTCCAGCCAATCCGCATCCTCAGCTCCGGCCGGCGAAGGTTCCGATAGTCTTGTGGACGGTATGAGCCGCTTCGACCGCTACGTCTTCACCGAGTGCCTCGGCCCGCTCGGCATCGGGTTCCTGGCAACTACATCCCTGCTCTTGATCAACTCGTTCTTCGATCTTGCGGAAGCAATGATCCAGCGCGACCTGCCGTTTCCAGTGGCACTTCAGCTCCTGGCTCTGAACTTGCCCCATATCGTCGTGGTCACCATCCCGATTGCGCTCCTGTTCGGACTTCTGGTCGCCATCGGACGGTTGTCGGCAGATAGCGAGTTGACCGCGATGCGCGCCTCGGGCGTCAGCCTGCTGTATCTCTACCGCCCGATTCTCGCGCTGTCGCTGCTCCTCACGGTGCTCAATGGAGTGGTGATGATCATGGTCGTGCCATGGGGCAACAAGACGCTACAGCGCCTGACCATCGAGCAGTTCCTCAAGGGCGATCAGTCGCGATCGATCGAGCCGCGAGTGTTCAACGAGATGTTCGGTGGAAAGACCATCTACGTCTTCGACATCCCTTCCGGTGAGGATCGTTGGCAGGGAGTCTTCCTCGCCGACACCGTTCCTCTCGGTCACTTCAACTTCAAGGTTGCTCAATCCGGCAGCGTGCGAATCGCGGACGATGGCCGGAGACTCGTGGTCGAGCTCGACGAGGCCATCGATCTGGGCCTCGACCTCAAGAACCCCGAAGAAGTGGACATTGTCAGCAACCGCCATCAGGTTTTCATCCTCGAGGACGAGACGCCACTTGGCGTCAGCCGCTCCTCTTCTCGAGGCCTCCGAGAGCTCACCCTCCGGGAGTTGGAGGAGGTCGTGGAAGATCCGGAAAACCATCCTGAGCTTCGAGCCCGGGCGCGAGTCGAGATCCACAAGAAGTTTTCGATACCGGCAATCTGCGTGGTCTTCGGTCTGCTCGCCCTGCCCCTGGGCTTCAACCGAGGAGGCGGCGGCAAGTCCTCGGCATTCATTCAAGCACTGGTGGTGGTCCTGGTGTACCACATCCTTCAGAGCGTTGGCGAAGAAGCCGCCGTCAAGGGAATCTTGCGCCCCTGGGTAGCCATGTGGCTGCCCAACCTGATTCTGATGATCGTCGGGGCCTTTCTGATGACGCGCAGGAATGAAGACAAAAGCCTTCTTTCGGGCGGGATCGACCGGTGGTTGCGTAGCCTTTCAATGTCGTTCCGGGGGCGTGCCGCCAGGAAGCGTCGACGTTCCTTGGCGAGCCCTCGGCGAAGCCAATCGCAGCGCCGCTTCGTCCTCCATGTGCCGCACTTCACGATCCGCTTTCCGAGCCGCATGGATCGCTATGTGCTGCGAACCCTCGCTCGCACAGGCGCCATCGTCGTAGCGGTCTGCATCAGCCTCTATGTCGTAGTCGATGTAGCCGGGCTCGCCGAGCACATCATTGCCAACGATGTCTCCGCCTCGATGGTCTTCGAGTACTACTTCTTCTACTCGCTACAGATTTCCTACGTTATCGCGCCGATGGCGGTGCTCCTGACGACTCTGATCGTCTTCGGTCTGCTGTCGCGTTCGAGCGAGATCATCGCGGCGAAGGCTTCGGGGATCAGCCTGTATCGGCTCGCGGTTCCGGCAATCGCAGCAGGCCTCCTGGTCACTGGAGTGATGGCAGGACTCGATCTCACCGTCTTGCCGGCAGCCAATCAGAGACAAGCCGAGCTGAGGGCCTCGATCAAGGGCAAGGCGTTAGCCGAAGGGCGCCGTCGGATTTCCAGGCAGTGGTACTTCAGCCAGGCAGACGATGGCGGCGGGTTCATCTACAACTACCTTCTTCGCACCGAGAATCCGACTTCTCTTCGACGCTTCCAGGCTTTCCGATTCGACGCGGACCATCGTCTCACCGGCCATCTCTTCGCCCAGGACATGCGCCGGCACGGCGACGGGTGGCTCATGCGCGACGGCTGGCTGCGGTCCTTCGAAGGCGATCGCGTCACCCGTTATCAGAGGGTCGAAGATCAGCAGCCGATCGACCTCGCCGAAGACGGCGACTTCTTCGCTCGTGTAATCAAGAGCCCCAAGGAGATGAACTACTGGGAGCTTCGCGACTACGTCGATCGTCTCGAGTCCAGTGGCCAGAAAGTGCCCAAGCTCGAGATGCAGGTCCACAACAAGATCGCAATGCCGGTAGTGAACCTGATCATGGTCCTGGTCGCTCTACCGTTCTCCTTCCGTCTCGGGCGCCAGGGCGCTCTGGCCGGAATCGGCATCGCGATCATAGTGGGGGTCGTGCTCTTCGCGGTCTTGGCGATCTTCTCTACCCTCGGCGAGACCGAGATGATTCCCACTCTGGTTGCGGCTTGGAGCCCCAACCTTCTCTTCGCGCTCTTGTCGATGTACCTCTTTCTGGGCGTGCGAAGCTAGGAGTTCCCAGGGCCCCGTGGCCAGGTCTGCACGGCTCGTTCACGAACCGAAGCCCTGCTTCTCGCTGCTAGACTCAGCCACTCATGAGCGTCTTCTTCTTCTTCGCCCTGGCCACGGTCGTGGGCACCCTGACGACCCTCTTCTGGATTCCAGAAGACGATCTCGGCCGTGGCTACTTCCAAATGAACGCCCTGATCATCTTGGGTTTTCTCAGCTTGGTCCTGGCCGTCGTGACCTTGCATCCGTTCCAACCTTTCGGCGACTCGCCGACGACTACCACGGCCGTTCTGTGGGGAGCTTTCGGGACCGCCTTCCTCTACTACATGGCCATCTGGCGCGAGCGCTGGCTCTGGGCGCGACTGGCAGCGGTGGCCTGCCTTCTAAGCTGCACCATCGCCCTTCTCGTAGCCGGTCACTTCCTCATCGACGGCGCGGGCCTGGTCGCTCTGCACGGCGCGGTACAGGAACCGGGACCACTGCCCTACCGCCGATTCCTCACCACGCTAGCCCTCGGTAGCTCGTCGCTTCTGCTCGGTTGGTCCCTGGTAGCAATGCTTCTCGGGCACTGGTATCTAGTGGCGCCGCGACTCACCTTCCGCCATCTGATCATCTTCTGCTGGGTGCTTCTCGCCACGGTAGTGCTCCGCCTGCTGGCGGTAGGCGCCACCCTTGTCGCTGCAGCTGCGGTCGATGAGCTCGTCGAGCCAAATCCACTGCGCATGCTCGTCAGCATGGAAGGGCAAGGAATGTTCTTCTGGTTCCGCCTCCTCTGGGGCCTCGCCATCCCACTCCTTCTGGCGTTGATGTCGCTGCACTGTGCCCGGCAGCGTTCCAACCAGTCGGCGACCGGAATCCTCTACGTGCTCCTGGTAGGCACGTTCATCGGTGAGATCACGGCGTACTATCTGGCAGTGACGACAGGCGTCCCCTCGTAGTCACTCCTCCGTCGTCGATGCGGATACGTACCCAGTGCCCGCAGTGTGGGTTTCCGTTCCGATCGCAGCTCGATCCGGACGGCGCGGGTGTCGAGTGTCCGCAATGCGACGACCGGCGCGAAGTCGACTCCGCCGCTTGGACTGACAACTCCCGTCGAATCGAGACCTGCCCTCTCTGCGGCTGCCGTCACCTCTATCGCCAACGCGACATCAATCGCGCCCTGGGGTGCGCTTTGATCGTCGTCGGCGCGATCTTCGTGCCCTGGACCTATGGTCTCTCCCTCGTGGCCCTGTCTCTCGTCGATCTGTGGCTCTACCGACGACTCTCGATCGTCGTGGTCTGCTACAAGTGCGACACGGTCTTCCGGGACGCCAAGCCTCTCGATCGCCAGACCGACTTCGACCTTCTCAAGCACGACGTGCTCAAGTACGGAAAAACGTGGGACGAGAACGCTTCCGTCGAGTAGGCGGCGGTGTCTGGGGCCCTAGCCCCGGGAAACAGGCCTTCGGCCCGTTTCCCGGCCCATCCCCACCTAAGAACTACTCGTCCGTCCGACTACTCGGACGGACTCCTAGGAGCTTGCTGAAAAACCCT
>Ga0114950_10002050_pt1 | contig 15482 bp, 16 predicted proteins | sample N075metaG_FD_83503 | JGI IMG/M metagenome (GOLD analysis project Ga0114950, IMG submission 83503) | Deep subsurface microbial communities from Kermadec Trench to uncover new lineages of life (NeLLi) - N075 metaG | ecosystem: Environmental > Aquatic > Marine > Ocean trench > Sediment | place... | reverse complement strand
TTTTCGTGCCTCACTCACAACAGTCACTCACACCTCTATGATATATATCGCTATTATGCTTGAGGACGAGCAGCTTTGACGCGACCTTTCGTTATATCTTCATAACGCGCGGTAGGAAGGCATAAGCAGGGCAATTAATGCTTTTTGCGCCCGCGAATCCGTTGCCGACTTTTGACCTGCCGTGGCGTAAGGCGATTGCGCTTCCCTGCATAAGGGTTACGACTGCTAACTAATTCCAGCCGAACAGGCGTACCCGTCAAACGAAAAACCTTCCGAAAACGATTCATCAGATAGCGCCGATAACTGACCGGGAGGCGCGCAGTCTGATTGCCATGTATAACCACCACCGGCGGGTTACGGCCACCCTGATGGGCGTAACTGAGCTTGATTCTCCGCCCCCCGACCAACGGTGGGGGATGCGCGGTAACAGCGTCAGTCAAAACCTGGGTCATTTTACTGGTAGGCATATCACGCCAGGCGCAGTCCGCACCCCGCGCTGCCGCCTCCAGCAGATCATAAATATTGCTGCCATGCTTGGCAGAAATAGTATGCCGTTCAACAAAATCAAGAAAAGGTAATTTCCGGTCAATTTCACGCCGTATTGCTGTTCGCTCGGAACTGCTAAGACCATCCCACTTGTTGATGCCCAGTGCCAAAGCGCGACCACGCTCCAGAACCAGACCGATAAGGGAAACATCCTGATCAGCAATCCCATCTTGGGCATCCAGCAAAACTATTACGGCATCGGCTTCCTCAATCGCCTGAAGCGCTTTAACGATGCTGAATTTTTCAACGGTCCCCCTGGTTTTAGCACGCCGACGAATTCCAGCAGTATCGATCAATATATACTGTTGCCCATGTGATTCGAAAGGTACGTAAATGCTGTCGCGAGTCGTACCTGCCTGATCAACTGCCACAAGCCTTTCTTCGCCTATAAAACGATTTATTAATGTCGACTTGCCTACATTAGGCCGTCCTACTACCGCTATCCGCAGGGCACCTGCTGTACCCGGTTGTTCATCATCCGCCACGCCAGCCGGACACAATGCCAGGACAGTACGCAACAAATCATTAACCCGATCACCTCGTGCAGCGGAGATCACCATCGGCTCGCCCATACCAAGTGACCAGAATTCCGCAGCAGTTATTTCCGCAGCCAACCCTTCCGCTTTATTGACTGCAATGACAACCTGCTTGCCACTGCGTCGCAATAAATTTGCGATGGTCTCATCAACTGCTGTCACACCACTGCCTACCTCTAAGAGGAAAATGACAACATCAGCTTCAGCAACAGCCAACTCAACCTGGCGAGCAATAAGAACACTCAATTCATCCTGATCGCCACTCAAACCACCCGTATCGATAACCACCGCAGAGCCGGCATCCGATCGACAGAAACCATATAAACGGTCACGCGTGAGTCCCGGATAGTCAGCCACGAGGGCATCCCGGGTTCCGGTTAAGCGATTAAATAAAGTGGATTTACCAACATTTGGCCGCCCCACTAAAGCAATTGCGGGAAGCAGAACTCAGCCCCCCCGCTTTTTGACTGGCTCGACTCTAAAAGCATAAAGAGTACCGCCATCATTCATGACATACAGAATATCATTAACCACAATCGGCTGCGATGTGATCCGATCTGATCCGGCACGCGTCCTGGCCTGCAGTTCCCCGGTACTTAAATCAAACCAGTGCAGATATCCCTGGTCATCACCAACAACGACTGAGCCGCCGAAAACCTCCGGAGCCTGCAGATCACGATTTCGCAAATCATTTCTGAGCCAAAGTTCTCTACCCGAAGCACGCGACAACGCGACTAATTCGCTGCGCTGATTAACAACATAGATCGTTCTGAAATCAACGGTAAGGCCACTGCCACTCGACATTTCACGCGACCAGAGTAACTGGCCGGATTCCATCGCAATCGCGCCGAGGCTACCCTGATAACCGACCGCGTAAACATCGCTCCCGGCAACCTGAACCATGGCATTGATATCAACCAGCCGTTCGATCGCAGTGCGCCCGGAGGGCGGGTTCATTAAGATGTCCCAGATAACTCCACCGTCACTCAGATCGAAAGCGGATACACGCCCATTATCAAAACCACAAATCACCATATTGCTGGCAACTACCGGCGCTGAAGTGCCGCGTACTGATAATCTGGGCATTGATTGCTGGATCGACCAGAGCTGCTCGCCAGTCCTGGCATCCAGTGCCGACAATTTGCCATTAACCGTTCGAACGATAACTTTGCCGGGAACAACCAGTGGCGCAGCAAGGACTTCACTAGTAACCGCCACAACCCAAAGAATCTCACCTGTCCCTGCATCCAGCGCAACGACATCACCGTTGCTGGTGCCGGCAACAACCAACTGGCCGTCAGTTGATGGCCCCGCCGAAATTGGCAGCCTGGTCTTCGCTTTCCATATTACGTGTCCACTTGCAAGGTCTATGGCAACAACTTTGCCGTCGTGAGCCGCTGCATATATTTTTACCCCATCCGTTGCAGGTCGCAGTGCCAGGCGAAGATTCTCAGTTCCACCACCTACGCCATGGCTCCATACTTTTTTAACTTTCAGCGTTTGTTTGAAGCTAACCAGCTCAGCCGGCAGATCATCAGGATCAATGTCCTTCGAACTACATCCAGCCAACATGAACATAACCATCGTGCTTATAAATACAGCACGCCAAAAAACCTGATTACCTGTGGAACCACCCATACAACAGAAACTCATTCGCCCGTTACTGTGGACGGTTGTGCGGAATCACTTTCACTAACAACGTCCGGCTCATCATTTTCAGCAGCAGTGACCGCAATAGACCCGCTTACATCATCCAGTTTAATCTGGACATAAGACCGATCAATGTATCCAGAAAGATCTAAATCAAGTGCCAGCTTATACTCGCCCGCAGCCAGCTCCGGCTTCCCCTGAGAAAAATAGATATCGCCCCGAAGATCATGATAAAAGCCCGCAAATGCCGGCGAACTGACTTTAGCTAAAACCTGCAAAGCTGCCTCATATTCAGATTGATAAGCATAAATCTGGGCAGTACGTAATTGAGCTATACGTCGTAACTTCTCATCCTTGCCGCTACCGACCAACATATTCAGCTGCTCAAGGGCTTCTTCAGGTGAGTTTTTGTCCATGTGCATGCGCGCCAGAGCAAGCCGTGCCTGATCAAGGTAAGGCGTGCCTGCATATTCATTTTCCAGTAACTCAAGCGTCTCATTCACCTCATTAAAACGCTCGCCCGCAATCGCAGAACGCAGTTGCTCCCAAACCACAGATGCTTCACCTGCCAGCTGCAATTTATGCTCCTGCCATTGCTGCCACCCAAATAATCCGCCCAGCCCCAGCACTACCCCTGCTGCGATGAACACGCCATTTTCGCGCAACCATTGCTTGGCGCGATCACCTTGTTCCTCATCAGTTAAAAACTCATCCACTTCAGTATCCTCAAAACAGCTTGTATCGGCTACCGCTCAGGCGTCGCCGCTAATTGAATTAATGGTTTTAACCGCCTGTTCCCAGGGAACGGTCTGTTGATCAGCTTCCTGACGCAGCGGCTTAATACCCACCCGCTTACTCGCCAGTTCTTCATCACCCAGTATCAGGGCCACTTTTGCACCACTTTTATCCGCGCGCTTGAACTGCGATTTAAAACTGCCGCCGCCCAAGTTTACTTCAATATTTAAATCCGGAGCCTCATCACGCAATGCTTCCGCCAGAACCAGCGCCTGATTCGCAGCAGCATCTCCCACCGCCACCAGATATGCATCCAATCCGGGAGCTCCTGTGCCCGTTCCACAGACTTTATAAAGCTCTACCAGGCGTTCAAGACCCAGGGCCCAACCGATTGCCGGTGTAGAGCGCCCACCAAGATGCTCAACCAAGCCATCGTAGCGACCGCCAGAGCACACCGCACCCTGCGACCCCAGTTTGTCGGTAACCCACTCAAACACGGTTCGAGTGTAGTAATCCAAACCTCGTACCAACCGGGTATTTACGCGAAACGGAATATTCGCCGTTTTTAAGAGTGCCTGCAATTGTGAAAAATGCTCTGCTGATTCACTGTCCAGATGATCAGTAATACGCGGAGCAGCAGCAATCAATGCCGCCATATCCGGATTCTTGCTATCCAGCAATCGCATCGGATTGCGTACCAGACGTAACTGGCTTTCATCATCCAGACTATCCGCATGGGCTGAAAAATAATCTACCAGCTCTGCGCGATAACTAACCCGACATTCGGGCGTGCCAAGAGAATTCAGCTGCAATTCAATAACATCCAGCCCTAACGCCTTCCAGATTCGTGCAGAAATCATTAGCAATTCCGCATCAATATCTGGCCCGGAATAACCGAAGGCTTCAACACCAAACTGATGAAACTGGCGGTAACGACCTTTTTGCGGCTTTTCATACCTGAACATCGGCCCGGAAGACCATAGTTTCTGCTTCTGATTATGGAAAAGTCCGTGAGCAATTCCCGCTCGAACTATACCGGCAGTTGCTTCGGGCCGCAGTGTCAGGCTTTCTGCATTGCGATCATCAAAAGTGTACATTTCTTTTTCAACAATATCGGTTACTTCGCCGATAGACCGCTTAAATAATTCTGTCCGTTCCACCACCGGCACACGCAATTCCCTGTATCCGTATGCCTTAACCACTTCGGCAAGCACACGCTCAACAATCTGCCACGCGGGAGTATCCTCGGGGAGGATATCGTTCATACCCCGGATTCCGGAAATTTTATTAGCCATCAGATATCGTCTTTGGTCAGGGAAAACCGTGCAGTATTGTTACCCCTGAGCCCGCTTTTAGGGATGCTAAACGGACGGCCAGCTACTTCAATTTTCACCCCGGCAACATTGCCTATAAACAGTTTAAAAGGCGGTGTACCACTTAGCTCTACTTCGGAACCAGGCTTTTCCAAACCATAAAGTATGCGGCGTTTAGAATCGGATATCTCGACCCAGCACTCTTCACTGAATTGCAGCAATAAACTGGCAGTGGCTGCTTCAACCACCACCGGTTGCTCAATAACTTCGGGCTCTTCGTTTACCAACGGTTCCTGTACAACCTCAAATGCCGACCTGTCTGGTGCTGAAACAGGCGAGGGTTTATCTCTGTCGGCTGCTTTTACATCTGACTTCGACTCCTCGGGGGCAGCAACGGAAGGCACAACTGCCTTTGTGATTATCTGCGGTTCAGCAAACGCATCCTCTTGAGAATCTGCGCTATTAATAGTGCCTGCCGCCCCGTCATCATCGCCAAGCAGAAGATAGCCAGCAGCAATCAAAAGCAACAGCACAAGCATTGCCCACAAAACAAAATTTGGAAGACTGGCGCCAGGTTTAACTATAGTGCGAGCTGAAAGCGTTCGAAACTCTTCCGGCTCGGGAACATAGGTCTTGTAACCCTCGACAACTGCCTCTTCGGGCAATTCCACCAACCGCGCATAACTGCGCAGATGGCCACGAACAAAAACCGGGGGGCCCAGCATTTCGTAGTCGCCCGCTTCCAGCGACAAAACCACTTCACGAGACAGGTGCAAATCATGCGCCACCTCATCAATAGTAATCCCAAGCGCCTCTCGTGCATTACGCAAAGATAACTCGGCATTTCCATCGGACTCACCCTTCTCCACTCCCTCGCCAGAGTTTTTGTTCTTTTCATCCTGCATTACGTTGCTCATCGAGTAACATTCGCGCCTCGACTGATGCCGGAAATTTCTTTAGCAACTGGTTTGCAAAAGTTTTAGCGGACACGGGATCATTCATAGCCACCTCGACGCGGTAGGCCAGCCACAATGAATCAGCTGTGGATGACGATACAGCGACATAGCGCTCGAGCAATGCGCGGGCCTGTAAATAGTTTTCCCTTGCATAGGCTACTTCGCCCAACTGAAATAGCGCGGTAGAATAATCGGGCTGCAGCGCCAGCGCATTACGCAGGTAGTTTTCAGCCCGCGCAAGATCAGAATTTTTGACGCAAGTGCCAGCATTCACGTAGAGCATGGCCCTGTCCTGATACAAGGGTATATTCAGTGCACGGTCGAAAAGTTTCTGCGCCTCGTATTTATCACCTTTCATGCACAGAAACGAAGCTAGCTGATTCAGTGCATCGGCATCATCAGGCCCCTGCCGAACAGCAATTCTGTATTCTTTTTCTGCGCCCTTGCTGTCCCCTAATTCCTCGTAGGCCAAACCTAGCACACGATGTGCCGTCGCATTATTCGGTTCACCCTGGATAGATTTTTTAAGCTTGAATATAGCCTGTTCATAATCTCCCCGGCGCAAATAGCTAATGCCCAGGTCCATATTCAGTCGTGCCGCTTCCTCCGTGGAAGCACTAGCACCTATGCTACTTGTTGTCGTAGTAACGCACGCCACCAGTAACGTAACGCCAAGAAGCAAGATTAATCTGCCTGCTTTCATATTCTGTTCACCGCATGCATTTTCTTTTGGGCCAGCGGAATGCGGACCCTGTTTTCAAAATTTCCTGCCAGCTGACCGCAAGCGGCAGCAATATCTTCACCACGTGGTCTGCGCGTAATGGTAATTATTCCCCTATCCATCAGCACCTTACGAAATGCATCAACAATTTCTGCGGGCGTCCGCCCATAAGCAACACCGGGGATAGGATTGAACGGAATCAGGTTCACCTTCGCCGGGTGACCTGCCAGCAATGCGGCCAATTCCAGCGCGTGGGACTGCTGATCATTAACCCCCTCCAGCATGATGTATTCGAAAGTAATCTGTTTACTGTTGGTTTCCGCAGCATACTCCCAACAAGCATCAAGCAACTCCGCTATCGGATGCCTGCGATTAATTGGAACCAATTCATCGCGCAGTCTGTCATCTGCAGCATGCAGCGATATTGCCAGTGCCACATTAGTGACTTTTGCCAAGCGGCGAATCTGCGGCACCAAACCAGAGGTACTCACAGTAACTCGCCTGCGGGATAAACCGAAACCAAGATCATCCATCAGCAATTCGCACGCACGTGCAACTTCACGAAAATTTGCCAGCGGCTCACCCATACCCATAAAAACCACGTTGGTCACCGGTGAGGCCTCGCCTGTTCCACCCAGCTCACGTATCGCCAGTAATACCTGACCAATAATTTCGGCCGCTGTCAGATTGCGATTGAACCCCTGCCGACCCGTTGCACAAAAGGGGCAATCCATTGCACAACCAACCTGCGAAGACACGCACAGAGTCCCGCGACCTGCCTCCGGGATAAAAACAGTTTCAACTTGCTGGCCTTGTCCTACATCCAGCAGCCACTTTACGGTCCCATCCTCTGATTGCTGGCGACGGGATATGGGTGGCAGACCGAACTGCGCATGTCCCGCCAAATGTTCACGCAGGCTGCGGCTCAGATCAGTCATTGCATCAACATCAAGCACTGACCGACGGTACATCCAGCGCATAAGCTGACGCGCTCTGAATGGCTTTTCACCCAGGGATGAAAAATATGCCTCGAGATCTCCCCGAGGCATACCCAGCAGATTTTGAATTTGCGGTTCCATATGATCGATATCGCTCAGTCACCTGCATACTGCAGAGACCTGCCCCTATCAGGCCCTGCTTAGCGCTTGCGAGAGCACACCCCGTCGTCATCAAAGAAAAAGTCTATTTCTACCGCCGCGGTATCGGCAGCATCAGAACCATGAACAATATTTTCCTCGATACTCGCGGCATATTCAGCACGAATGGTTCCAGCATCGGCATCAGCGGGATTGGTGGCCCCCATCAGCTTGCGATTCTGCTCAATCGCATTTGAGCCTTCAAGAGCGGTAACCATAACCGGACCTGAAGTCATATAGGCAACCAGGTCATTAAAAAATGGCCGTTCGCTGTGAACTGCGTAAAAACCTTCTGCCTGCTCCTTCGACAATTGAATCATGCGGGCCGCGATAATTTGCAGACTGGCACCCTCGAAACGTTTGTAGATTTCACCAATGAGATTTTTTTCGACACCATCGGGTTTGATTATCGACAGGGTTCTTTCCGTTGCCATGCTGATGTGATTCCTGATTACTTGTTATTAATTCCGCAATACCATACTTACAACAGCTTACGGGCTCAGCTAATAAGCTGAGAGCCTGTTTCCAGGCGCCGAAGCTTTCTATACATCGATCAAACGCTGAAACTCTCACCACAACCACACTCGCCACTGGCATTCGGGTTACGGAATTTGAAGGCTTCATTCAAGCCTTCCTTTATAAAGTCGATCTGTGTCCCGTCTATAAATTCAAGCGCCTCCGGATCGACCACGACCGTGATGCCACTATCATCGAAGACCACATCATCAGGCCGAATCTCGTCAGCGTAATTAATGACATAGGCAAAGCCGGAGCAACCGGTTTTTTTGATCCCAAGCCGCAAACCGATGCCACTGCCCCGCGCTTCCAGGTGGTTGCGTACCCTGTCCGCCGCACTTTCCGTTAATGTAATCGCCATCTCTGCCTCGTTGTGAATCTTCAGATAGTCGCTATATTTACCTGCAAATCTGCGAAGCAGGCCTGTAGAGCATCATGAATAATCAATAGTTTACCCGCTTTTTCAATAGGTATGTCGAACTCTGCCTGTAAATCTTGCACAGCTACAGCAAGCAAGGCATTTACCTCCGCACCTTCCAGCTGCTCTGCTACACGATTGCAGCCCGCAATTATATGTGGACAAGCCAAGGCTCGGAAGCCTACATTTCGCAAACAATTGTTGCGGACATCGGCAGCGAAGCAAATTCTAGCTCCCTGGCGGACCGAACCCGCCTCCCCGCGGATATCGCGCCCCATGGGAAGTACCGGACGACGAAAATATTGCTCTACCTGCGCAGAATAATGCTGCGTTGCAATATTATTGCCCACTAACCCGCCTCATCCAGGCTTGCCAGCGTTTGCAAATGAGTAACAGCGACCCGGAACGATTCCACCGCCTGCTCTACATCCGCCGCAGTACTAAAACGACCCACGCTAAACCGCAGCGATGATTCCACCAGTTGATCGCTCCGCCCCAGGCTCCGCAGCACATACGAGGGTTCCCCGTTTGCCGAATTACAGGCAGAACCACTGGCAACCGCCAAATCAGCCAGGGCATAGCGGAGACTCTCCCCCTCTACATCAGCCACGCTAACGTTCAAAATGGAGCACAGTCGGTTAAGAGAGTCGCCATTCAAAAAAATACCCGGCAGCTTCTCTATACCTGACCACAAGCGATCACGTAGCGCCTGAATCCGCGGCACTTCCTCAATCATGTCGGCGCGCAGGATACGCATCGTCTCTCCCATGCCCGCAATCTGATGCACCGGAAGTGTTCCAGGCCGGATACCCCGCTGCTGCCCACCGCCAAATAACAACGGTTCAACCCGGCGTATACGGTCTGCATTCATGTAGAGAGCCCCCACCCCTTTGGGACCGCAGGCTTTATGCGCATTGATCGACAGTAAATCAATCTGCAACTCCCGTACGTCGATGGGTAATTTCCCCACTGACTGCGCAGCATCTACATGAAACAGAATATCCCGGTCACGACAAAGCGCACCGATCGCGGCGATATCCTGCACAACACCCGTCTCATTATTCGCATGCATCACTGAAACCAGGGTTGTTTCGGCAGTAAAGGCCGCAGCTATCGCACGAGGATCAATCCGCCCCAGTTCATCAGACTGTACATAGCTCACCGCATAACCCTGCGTGGCCAGCCAGGCACAACTCTCAAGCACCGCCTTGTGTTCAATCACCGTAGTAATAATGTGTCGGCCACGCATATTGCGAAACTGTGCCGCGCCAATGATGGCAAGGTTGTCCGCCTCTGTTGCTCCGGAAGTCCAGACAAGTTCCTCCAGGTCACAATTAATCAGGCTCGCCACTGCTTCCGCCGCACGCTCGACGGCGCGTGCCGCCTGAGATCCGTATACATGTGTTGCAGATGATGGATTACCAAAGCCCTGCTCATGCCCCATGCATTCCAGCATGCAATCCCTGACCCGTGGGTCAAGGGGGGTCGTGGCCGCATAATCCATGTAAACAGGCCTAGCCATCCCGAACCGCCTTGCGATGCGCAGATCCTCCCGTAGCATCCAGTAACTCTGCTACGTCACCTCTAATACCACCCTCTTCATTCACGTCATGCACGGATTTTTTATGCGCCATTTTTTCAACTGCTGCCAGCAAGCCGCGAAGTATCTGCAACTCCTGTTCATCTAAGCAGGCGCGATTAAATAATCTGCGCAGCTTCCGCATTAGATGACGTGGATTATTGGGCTTAAGAAATCCAGTCGCCAATGCCACGCGATTCAGATGCTCATAAAACAACTCCATATCATCCGCATTCGCAGGACCAAACTCAGGCTTTTTCGGCGGCACAAATTCACCCTGAGCAAAATGCAGTTCGTATGCAATTAACTGTACGGCCGAGGCCAGGTTTAATGAACTGTAGGCAGGATTGGCCGGAATATAGACCAGCGCATTGCACCTATCGATCTGGTCGTTCCGTAAGCCCGTCCGTTCCGTGCCAAACACGATTGCGACCGGCTTGGACTGGGCTACCTGTAACACCTGAGCCGCACATTCACGTGGGTTGTATTCCGGCCACTGCAGGCTACGCCGGCGCGCACTTGCACCTACCACCAGCCCGCAGCCTTCAATTGCGGCGCCCAAATTCTCAACAACTCGCGCATTATCGAGCACATCAGTCGCACTGGTTGCACGCGCCACTGCTTCATCACTGGGGAAAATTTGCGGATTAACCAGCACCAGCTCATTGAATCCCATGGTCTTTATCGCCCTGGCAGCGGCACCTATATTGCCGGGATGGGAGGTTTCACACAGAATAAAGCGCACAGAAAACGTCATAAAAAGGCCAATTATTCATCAGGTAATCACACCCGTTTACTCAGCGGGCTAATGGTTTGCTATTCTACCGCGCCAGACCACTTTGAGTCGGTTTCGCCGTCATCCTCCACCACGATCCCGGATACCCTATGCAAGCTCTTCTCAATACCGCCATTCAGGCAGCCCGTCGTGCGGGCGACAATACCATGCGTTACGTGAAGCGCCTGGATGAACTGGATGTCCGCAGTAAATCGCGCAATGACTTTGTAACCCAGGTGGACGAAATTGCCGAAAAGATGATTATCGAAAGTATTCATGAGCGTTATCCCGGACATGGAATATTGGGTGAAGAAACCGGAAAACACGGTGGTGACGAGTACGTCTGGATTATTGACCCGCTGGACGGCACCATGAATTTCCTGCATGGGTTCCCAATGTTCGCTGTTTCTATAGGCATACAGATTAAGGGCCGCATGCAGGTGGGCGTCGTATATGACCCGAACCGACAGGAATTATTCACGGCAATCCAGGGTGTGGGCGCTCAGCTGGATGGCCGGCGTTTACGTGTTAACCAGAAACGGACCCTTGAGGGCGCGTTAATAGGTACCGGTTTTCCCTACCGAGAGAATGAACGCTGGATGGAACAATACCTTAATCAGTTTCGTGCGGTGATGAACGTGGCGGGTGACGTGAGGCGACCGGGGTCAGCAGCACTTGACCTGTGCTATCTCGCCAGCGGACGCATGGACGGCTTCTGGGAATTCGGTTTGCAGCCCTGGGATATCGCCGCAGGCTCGCTCATATTGCGCGAGGCAGGTGGACTCATCAGCAGCATGACCGATGATGGCGACTATATGGAAACCGGCAATATCATTGCTGGCGCACCCAAAGTGCATGCAGAACTGGAGAAGTTGTTAAAGCCATTCCTTGGTCCGGTAATGGCTGACACAGATAGCTGACGGGCCCAATACATGCACACCGGTTTATTGAAGTACCGCTACGCAAGCCGACTGAAAGAAAACTAGGGCAAGCCGTCCGGGTCCTCTATCTGCTTCAGCGGCAGCAAATCAACCGGGGCCACGTCAAGTGCAAGAGCCAATGTGCTCGCAGTATAAATTGACGAATACGTACCGACCACAATACCGATGATAAGTGCGGTTGAAAATCCGCGCACAGCCTCGCCACCCAGAAAAAACAATGAAACCAGCACCATCAAGGTAGTCATACTGGTAATTATCGTTCGACCCAGCATCTGATTGATAGAGATATTCATGATTGCTTCCGGGGAACCGCGACGTATGTGCCGAAAGTTTTCCCTGATGCGATCAAAAACAACGATCGTGTCATTCAAAGAATAACCAATAACAGCAAGTATGGCGGCCAATACCGACAAATCGAATGGCAATTGCAGTATTGAGAAAACTCCCAGCACAATAAAAACGTCATGCAATAAGGCCACTACTGAACCCACCGCAAATTTCCAGTGGAAGCGCAATATGATGTACGCACCGATCATTAACAATGCGAAAATCATAGCGGTACCGCCCTGCTGCGTTAGTTCCTCACCAACCTGCGGACCAACAAATTCAATTCTGCGCATAGCTACAGCAGCATCTCCCGCCTGTAGCACCTTAAGAATTTGTGCGCCCAGTTCGGCTGTGTTCGCGCCCGGACGCGGCAACATACGAATCAAAACATCACTGGCAGTCCCAAAATTTTGCACCTGGGCATCATCAAAGCCATTGCCTGCTAACTGGTCGCGAATCCCCTGCAGATCGGCCACACCATCGTAGCCTACTTCAATCAGCAGACCGCCCGTAAAGTCGATACCAAAATTTAAGCCACGTGTCGCCAATGAGACCACAGACAACACAATCAATATTGCGGACAAAATAACCGCCGCACGCCGCCTGCCCAGAAAATTAATATCTGTCTTATTAGTTAAAAGTTTCACAAATACATCAGCTCGGTTAGGTTCAGATGGCGAGTCGGTCAATATTTCGACCACCAAATACAAAATTAACTACTGCGCGCGTCCCAATGATGGAAGTAAACATAGACGTAATGATCCCGATGGATAAGGTAATAGCGAAACCCTTGATCGGCCCTGTGCCAAATGCAAACAAAACTACCGCAGCAATCAATGTCGTCACATTGGCATCAGCGATCGTAGACAGCGCCTTTGCATAGCCGGCATGGATGCTGGCCTGTGGCGAATTACCGTTACGCAGTTCCTCGCGGATACGCTCGAAGATCAGGACGTTTGCATCCACCGCCATACCCACGGTCAGGACGATACCTGCTATACCTGGCAAGGTCAGGGATGCCTGCAACATAGACAGTATCGCGACTATTAACACGAGATTAGTTAAAAGTGCCAGGTCAGCAATTACGCCAAATCCCTTGTAGTAAATAGCCATGAACAACATGACACAAACCAGGCCGAAAATAATTGCGTTAACGCCCTTGTCAATATTTTCCTGACCAAGGCTGGGCCCAATGGTACGTTCTTCAACTATGTAGATCGGTGCAGCCAGAGCACCGGCCCGCAACAGCAACGAAAGATCTCGTGCTTCGACCACATCAACGCCGGTAATCTGGAAGCTACTACTAAATACACCCTGGATGGTGGCGACATTGATAACTTCACGTTCGGTGCGGGTAATGTACTGTTCCTCACCATTTTGAATAACTATGTCACGACTTTGCTCAACAAACAGTACCGCCATCGGTTTGCCGATATTTTCCCGGGTGGTACGCAACATTTCGTCCGCGCCCTTCGAATCCAGCTTCACATAAACAGCCGGTGAACCCTCAGAAAAGCCCTGACTGGCATCAGTCAGTTGATCACCGGTGACAATAGCACCTCGTTTAAGGAGCACCGGTTGCCCCTGACGATCACTAAACAATTCACATCCTAGTGGAGCACGCCCGCGGCGCTGCGCCTCAAGCGCATTCTCGCCCTCACAAACCAGGCGGAACTCCAGGGTCGCTGTTGCATCCAGTATACGCATGGCCTGTGCAGGATCCTGCACACCAGGCATCTGCACAACAATGCGATTGACCCCCTGGCGTTGCACGACCGGCTCCGCAACACCCAGCGCATTGACCCGGTTACGCAACGTGATGGTATTTTGCTGAATAGCGAAATCCTGACGCTCACGGATCTGGTCCGCGGTCATGCGGATAATCACCTGCTCCTCACCGCCGACATTGGCACGGCGCACCTCAAGCAACTCATCAGAGTCACGCACCAGTTGCTCAACCCGGTCAAGATCAGCCGCATCACCCAAGCGAATTCGAATTTCATTACCGACGACACGGACATTGCGGCGAATTCTTTCCTCGCGCAGCGTACGATTAAGATCTTTGGCAATCACGTCCAGCCGCTGTGTTATTGCGGCATCCATGTCTACTTCGAAGAGGAAATGCACGCCACCACGCAAATCGAGCCCCAGGCTCATGGGCTGCAATCCAAGTGATCGCAGCCATGCGGGTGTCCGTGGCGCTAATGTCAAAGCAACTACATAACCCTTACCCAAACCTTCCCGCAACAAATCACTGGCGCGCAACTGCTCCTGAACATCATCAAACTGGATTAATAAATGGCCGTCTTCAACAAAAGACTCCACCGTGGCTATCGATGCTGATTCGAGCAATGAATTAACCTGGGAAATGCCGGCATCATTTAAAACAGCAGTATCTTCCCTGCTCACCTGCAGGGACGGTGCCTTGCCGAAGATATTAGGCAGCGCAATAAGAAGGCCGGCCGCTAAAACCGTAGCAACCAGCAGGTTTTTCCATGCGGGATATTGGTTCATGAGTAGCTTAAAATCAGACTGATTTGATCGTGCCCTTGGGCATGATGGCACCGACAGTGTGCTTCTGGACAATTACCACAACATTGTCAGCAACCTGGATTTTCACAAAATCATCCTTAACTTCAGTGACCTTCCCAAGCATCCCACCGGCGGTGGTTACTTCATCACCTTTGGACAGGTTGCTAATTAATGCCTTATGCTCTTTTTGCCGCTTGGACTGAGGACGAATAAGCAGGAAATAGAAAACGACAAATATGATCACCAGTGGCGCCAGACTCAGCAGACTTTCGCTGCTGGGCATCGATTGGGCATATGCATTACTTATAAAAAAGTTCATAGACACTTTCAATATTGGTTTATAGACTCGGGCAGCCCCCGAAAGGCCGCGTATTATGGCACAGATTCGCCGGAGTTCTCCTGCCTGGCGCGGAATTCACCGGAGAACGCCTCCAGCCCTCCCGCCTCGATCGCAGACCGGATTCGACGCATCAGATGCAGATAGAAATGCAGGTTATGGATGGTATTCAGCCGTGATCCAAGGATTTCACCGCAGGAATCCAGATGCCGTAAATACGCACGGCTATAGTTCTGACAGGTATAGCACTCACAATCAGCCTGCAGCGGCCTGAGATCATCCCTGAAACGGGCATTACGAATTCGCAAGGTTCCATCTTCGGTAAACAGATAGCCATTACGGGCATGCCGGGTCGGTATGACACAATCGAACATATCTACGCCGTGCATGACCGCATCAAGGATATCGGCAGGCAATCCAACTCCCATCAGGTAACGCGGCTTATCTGCCGGCATCAATGGCAG
>Ga0114950_10002047_pt1 | contig 15492 bp, 12 predicted proteins | sample N075metaG_FD_83503 | JGI IMG/M metagenome (GOLD analysis project Ga0114950, IMG submission 83503) | Deep subsurface microbial communities from Kermadec Trench to uncover new lineages of life (NeLLi) - N075 metaG | ecosystem: Environmental > Aquatic > Marine > Ocean trench > Sediment | place... | reverse complement strand
CTTGTCACGGAGCCGCCGAGGATGATCGGGTCCATAAAACTGACGTGGTTGCAGACGACGACAGCCGGGCCGTGGCTTGGAATGTTCTCCAGACCGGATGGCCGAATTCTGTACACAATGTTGATTGCGATCCAGGCGAGGAACCGCATGAGGAACTCCGGAAGAAGAGAGTAGATGTAGATCGCTACCATTGCATTCAATACGGCGATTGCCAGGAATAGCTGCGGAATGGAAAAGCCGGACTTGAGCATGACGACGGACATCACGGCGGCTGCGACCATCAAAAGCGCATTGATAATATTGTTTGCAGCAATGATTCGCGACAGATGCTGTCGTTTTGAGCGCTTCTGAATCAATGCATACAACGGCACGCTGTAAAAGCCGCCAAACGCACCCAGCAAGGCCAGATCCAGAAGAATTCGCCAACTGCCAGTGCGGCTGAGAAACTCCCCGACAGATGCGACCGCAACTACGTGTGCATCAGGTTGTGCGAAGTAAAGGTCGACAGCGAACAGGCTCATGCCGATTGAGCCGAACGGCACCAGCCCGAGTTCGATTCGACCTCCCGACATGCGCTCGCAAAGCAGTGAACCGAGTCCGACGCCAACCGCAAATGCGACAAGCAAAGTAGTGACGACTGATTCATTGCCATTGAGTATGTCGGCCGTGTAAGCAGGAATCTGAATCGTCAGTGCTGAGCCAAAAAACCAGAACCACGAAATACCGAGTATTGAGAGGAAAACGCTTTTTTCTTCGCGCGCGAAACTGACAATGCGCCAGGTCTCTCGCCAGGCATTCCAGCTTATTTTCAGTTCCGGATCGACAGGATGGGTCTTGGGTATCTGGCGGCTGGCGATATAGCCGGCAATCGCGGCCACCACCAGGATAATCGCGAGTGCAGATTGCTTGTCTGACTCGAAGTCGATCGCCTCGACACCGATGATCAGGCCCAGAATGATCGCAACATAGGTTCCGGATTCGACCAGCGCATTGCCGCCGACCAGTTCATCGGTATGCAATTTCTGGGGAAGATAGGCGTACTTAACCGGGCCGAACATCGTCGACTGGCAACCCATCAAAAACAATACCACCAGCAACAACGAATATTCCTGAAAATATAATGCCACCGCTGCGAACGACATCAGACCAATTTCAAGCAGCTTGATATGCCGCATCAACATGGATTTTTCGTATTTGTCGGCGAATTGTCCTGCTATAGCTGAAAACAGGAAAAACGGCAGAATAAACAGCAACGCGGCGACATTGGCCAGCACGGTATGGTCCATTCCGACGATCCTGACGCCCTGAAACGTGATCAGGATCACGAGTCCGTTACGGAATATATTGTCGTTGAGCGCGCCGCAGAACTGGGTCGCAAAGAAGGGTGCAAATCGGCGCTGGCGGAGCAGGGAGAATTGGTTGGATCCTGACAACGTTTTTCGTCCTTGTAGTCAGTACGGCGTCACTATAGCGCGAAATTTGACAATTTCCGTGCAAAACTGCGAACTCGTGCCGCTATTGAGAATGCACATCTTTGCTATTATTTATGTTGGATAACTGATTTTTTCTTCCATTCCGGCACATTGGACCGAAACGACCCATGATGAGGCCCTGTACATTGTTGATCTGCGGTATCGGACTGATGGTTGCTTGCACGCAAGAGCGGCCATCGCGCACCGTCACCGAGTTCGCCGAAGACCCGATTATGCTCGAGGCGGCCATGGTGCGTTGTGCGCAGGATCGTGCCGGGATGCGTTATGAGTCAGACTGTATTAATGCTCGTGCGGCGGTGAGCCGTATTCAGGCCAAGGAAGAGGCAGCCGAACAAGCCGATCTGGATGCGAGCTTCGAGCGCAAACGTCGAGCCTTGCGACGCACACAGGCTGTAGTGGCGGAGACAAAACGGCGAGCGGCGGAAGCCGAACGACTTGCGAACGAAGCTGCGTACCAGGCACAATTCGGCGAGTTGCCGCCCGCTGCGGAACGACCCGATGCCGATACCAGTGGCGCAGTGGGTAATGTTCCGGTCGTCATTATTGCTGATGCCGAAACGGACACTGTGTTAGCGACGAATTTCGGCGCTATGGAACCGGCGTCAGATGGCGGCAATGCACCGATGGCCATTACGGATCCCGAGACCGGCGACTAATCTTTCGATTCCGGCATCGTTCGAATATGCAGATCTGTCTGCGGATATGGAATCTCAATATTGTTCTTGTTCAGCGCCTTGTAAACAGCGCAGTTGAGATCGTGTGTCACGCGCCCACGGTCTATCGGTTTGGCAATCCAGCCCAGCAATTCGAAATCGAGGCTGGACTCGCCAAATCGACGAAACCGGACGCGTGGCAGCGGAGATACGAGTACATCGTTATTGTCGGTGGCGACTTTCTCGAGTACCTCGATAACCTGATCGACATCGCTGCCATAAGCGACGCCGACGGCCACTCGAATACGGTGCTGTGATGACGGACCACCCGCTTCATTGATGATCTTGCCGTTGCCGATGACGCCATTCGGAATAGTGATCTCAACGTCGTCGCGCGTCAGGATGCGTGTACTGCGCAGCCCGATATCGGTGACGACGCCGCGTTCGCCGCTGTCCAGAATAATAAAGTCGCCGGTCTTGTAGGGTGCATCCATCATGATCGAAACACCGGCAAACAGGTTCGACAACGTATCTTTCGCTGCAAAGCTCAAGGCAAGACCAACAATACCCGCTGACGCCAGCCAGGCTGTGACATCGATATCCCAGGCAAGAAACAGGAAGTAGCTGGTCAGTGCGACGAGGATGATTTTCATCACGTTGTGTAACAGTGACAGCATGCCGGTCTGCACGATTTTTCTGTCTCTGGACCTCGAGATGACCCTGGCGAGCACGTTCACCACATTGCTCAATGTGCTGTGCCAGACGAAAATTATTATCGTCTTGAGGACGCCAAGCGTTATAAATTCGGGTGCGGCAGGCAAGTCAATGTGGATTGTCGCCAATGCCAGGCCGAGCACTACAAACGACAAAAATATTGGCCGATGAAGCAGTGCGACGATTCGATCGTCGTATTCGTTGGCTGATTTACGGGCGATACGGCCGATAATTCCGGAAATAGTCCAGTCAGCGATTTTACCAGCGAGAATAAAGGAGGCTGCGATGATCACGGCCTGCAGGTAAGTATTCGGTCCAATAAACTCCGCGAGCTGCTGAATTCTTGCGATCAGATCAGTCAATGTTGGCTATTTCCTGAAGCTCAGTAGTCGGGGCAAAAACCGATTTTCTAATTCACGGATTCTCCCGGTTCGGGTAGCCCAAAGGTTCGCACGTTAGATGGATCGTTTCCCGCCGCGGGTTGGTTCGCTGCCGTGCGCATGCCGGGTTGCTTGGGCAGTCGACTGGTCTGCGCCGTTAGAATCTGCACGAACGTGTTGGCAATGTCGGGCGCGATGTTGGGCGAGCTGACGAATATGCGTTCGGGTGTCATGGTTGTGGAATTGTAAAAGGCAACATTCGACTTGCGGTCCATTGTGATGCCGGCCCCCTCCAACGCGATTCCTATGAACAGCCCTCGGCTACGTGAGTAGGAATAGACCTCGGCCTGGAATCCAAGATCAGTCGCGATTGCCGTGTGCCGCCCTACAGGTCCTGCAGCAACAGACGCATCTGCGCCAAGTGTTAGCTTGCCATTCTCAATGCCAGCGACGCCTTTACGCGTCTTGAAAACAAGAATCACATCGGTGGACTGTGCACCGATCTGCCAGCCAATGCTGCCGCCGGTCAGAGTAATGAACGCCGGGTTGCTCCACGAGTCGTCGTCTTGTCGTACCACGATTATGCCCTTGCCGCGACGTGCTCCAATACCAAAAGCCGCCTTTACGACATTTGGAATTACAGCCACCGCATATGCTCGGGACAGCAAACTCGGTGGAATGGACTTCTCGGGAATTCTCAACAACTGATTGAGAACGTCTGCGGCGTCGCCAACACGCTGTTCCTCGCGTGTCGCGCCTTCCGCAGTTGCGGCGAATACCATGGCAAGCATGGTCATGGTTGCGAGAAATGGTCTGCTGGTCATTGTTGCGTACCGTTGGAGTTGAGGATTGCCCGGGAACTCCATGATACGCCACACGCGTATCCCTGTGTATCAGCTTGTTACTCTGTGCATCAATATGGGCGGTAACGGGTAGTTGAGCGTTGCACAGATGGCGCGTAGCAATTCCGCCTCTGCGAGGTCGAGCTTGCCATCAAAGGCTGCGGTGGTACTGATGGCGCGGAACAGGGACTCCTTGCCATTGCTATTGAGGCCCAGCAGGACGTCGAGACTATGGTCAAGAACGGCGGCCGTAGTCTTGCGCTCGTGGGCATAGTCTTGCTGCTGCGCCCAGGGCCCAAGCGTCGCCAGACCGCATTGAAAAGATGCTTCCCGATCAGCGTCCGACTCATGGCCATAGTTGGCAATGATGCGCAGCAGGTTAATTGTCGCGGCCCGCAGATCACGACGTCGAGGATGGCGTACGCCGCGACGGCCCGATGGATCAGTAGCCTGTTCGAGGGAGCTGGTCAAGATTCGGTAGAAGCAATATTCATATAGATCGACCTCATCATCGATCTCGATCATTCGGCCTATCATTGAGATCACATATGCCAGCTCTTGCGGCGGCCGCAGCTTCAAGGCTGGAAACGCGATTTCGAGTAATGGCAATCGATACTCGGCTCCCGCCTTTGCCAATTCGTTATAGTAGCGACGAATTAGTTGCGCTCTTTGCGCACCAAGTTGTTCCTGCGCAAGTGACAACTGGCGTTCGACATGCTTCCCGCTGCGGTCGAGTACCAGCGCTATGGTGAGCAGGTAGGCGAGTTCAGAGGAATGCGCGGCGTCATACAACGACTCTGGTAACGATTGGCGCAGGAATTTCGCGTACTCGACATGTTCAATTTTGGGCTGACCGATTGTTTCGGCGATTGCATTGGCTGTTGCATCGCCCGAATTCCTGGCGGCAATTGCGGAACTGCTGGAGAACGCTGTCGTGCCGTCACCTGCGAATGCCGTGTGCCTGCCTTCCGCAGCCGTTACGGACTGACGATGCCGCGGATCGACGCGCGGAAAATCTGCTTCTTTAAAGCTTGGGTCCAGGGCCTGGATGCGCTTGACCAGCGGAGGATGCGTCGCAAACATGCCGGACAACCGCGCTCCCGTACCGAAGAGCATGTGACTGACTTCTTCAGGGTCTTTCGAACGAATCAATGAACCAGCGCCGTAACCACCGATTTTCTTCAAGGCGTTCGCAATGCCGGTGCTTTGACGTGTGAACTGAACGGCCGAAGCGTCCGCCAGGTATTCGCGCTGCCGTGAAATGCTGGCCTTGATTGCGCGGGCAAAGAAAATACCGATTCCACCGAGGATAATGAGCCCGAGCCCTATGATCAGCGCCACAGGTGCGCCTCGATTGCGGCTACTGGAAAGGATGTTCGCGTGGTAGCCGCCGCGAACGATCAGGCGGCCGATCAACGCCAGCACCATGATCCCGAACAATACACCCATGAGGCGAATGTTCAGTTTCATGTCGCCATTCAGTATGTGACTGAATTCATGCGCGATGACGCCCTGAAGTTCGTCTCTGTCGAGAAGCTCTAGAGTGCCGCGCGTAACGGCGATCGCCGCATCACTGGGAGCATAACCCGCCGCAAAAGCATTGATGCCTTGCTCTTCCTCAAGTACGTAGATTTCGGGAACCGGAACGCCAGAGGCGATCGCCATTTCCTCAACGACGTTGCGCAGCCGCCGGCGCAATGGGTCCTGGACATCAGTAGCAACCAGCGTGCCGCCCATGTCGACTGCGACTCGTTTACCACCGGACGAAAGCAATGCAGTCTTGTACAGGCTGGCACCCAGAACGAAAACGACGGTGAGCAAGGCTGTTCCGGCCAACAACGGTGTTTGATGCTGAATGAACTCGACCGGAGTGTAGCCGTAGCCTGCCTGCGAAAAATTAAAAAGTGCGAAGCCGACGACGGTGGTTACGCCAAGGACTATCGCAATAGTTGCGACGATGTAAGCGAAAACCAGGCGCCGCGAAGAGCGACGAGCCTGGTCTTGGGCAGCAAAGAAATTCACTTGACCGAATGACTTCTAGTTGAAGGAGACTTCCGGCGCGTCGCGCTTCTCTTCCGCATCGATTTCGAGGAAGCTCGCGAGTTCAAATTTGAAGGAACTTGCAATGAAATTATTTGGAAAATTCTCGGCTGAGTTGTTGTACCCCAGCACCGCATCGTTGAACGCCTGGCGGGAAAAGGCGACCTTGTTCTCAGTGCTGGCGAGTTCCTCCTGTAACTGCATCATATTTTGATTTGCCTTGAGATCAGGATAAGCTTCGGAGAGTGCAAACAGGCGACCTAGCGCGCTGCCCAGAGCACCTTCCGATGCGCCGAGTTTCTTCATTGCCGCCGCATTCGCCGGGTCTGCCTTGGCCGCGTCCAGGCTTGATACGGCGCTGTTTCTGGCTTGAATGACGGCTTCGAGGGTTTCGCGTTCATGTTTAATGTAGCCCTTTACGGCCTCGACAAGATTTGGAATCAGGTCGTAGCGACGAGTCAATTGCACATCGATTTGAGCAAAAGCATTTCTAACGCGATTGCGTTCATTGACCAGTCGGTTGTAAATACCGATCGCCCAGAAAACTATTGCGGCAATTATGCCCAGGAATATCAGCAATGAAGACACTGCCCCGCTCCTTGTCTGATGGTTATTACGCCAAGCATAACCCCGGGCCTGGACCAACACTAGCGTCGTTGCTGCTGTTGCTGCTGGCGCCACTGCACGCGCCAGCAGACTGGACAGGTGACACACGGCCGATGATGGGCACCGAGATCAGCGTTTATCTTTGGAGTGACGACCCCGAGGCGGGTCAGGCGGCACTCGAAGATGTATTTGCCGAGGCGGTGCGTATCGACCACCTCATGAGTACCTACAGAGATGATAGTAAAATATCTGAAATCAACCGTCGTGCGGCCAATTCTGCTGTCGCCGCCGGAGCCGAACTCTTTCGACTTTTGGAGCAATCGCTGGAAGTCTCTGCGTTGACTGATGGTGCTTTCGATATCACCTACGATAGCGTCGGACAATATTATGACTTTCGCGCCAGACAGCGACCCGACGAAAAAACCATTGCGTCGGAACTGGAGAATATTGATTATCGCCACGTAATACTGGACCCGTCGACGCACAGCGTGCGTTTTCTCAAAGACGGTGTGCGCATCAATCTCGGTGGCATCGCAAAAGGATATTTTGTTGAGCGCGGCGTAGCCATATTGCGGCAGCTTGGCGTGCGAAACGGGATTGTCACGGCCGGTGGCGATTCCAGGCTGCTGGGTGACCGGCGCGGCCGACCCTGGATGGTTGGCGTACGCGATCCAAGAAATGACGGTCAGGTTGCGATATCCGTGCCCTTGCAGGATGAGGCGATCTCGACGTCGGGTGACTACGAGCGTTTTTTTGACGAGGACGGCGTACGCTACCACCACATTATTCAGCCCAGCACCGGCGAACCTGCGGCTGGCGTGCACAGCGCCACTGTCATCGGGCCCGACGCTGTTCTGACCGACGCATTGTCGACCTCTGTATTTGTCATGGGGGTGGATCAGGGCCTGCGCCTTATTGGTACGCTTCCAGACTATGAAAGCATTGTGATTGATGCGAAAGGGCAGGTGTATTTCTCAGACGGTCTGCAACAACCCGCTACCGGGTCTACCGACCCGGGCAATGAATAAGCTGTCAATGTCGCCGACAAGCGGCGGATTTTCGCTTTAAATTCAAATCGATACGCCTATTTAACGTAATCTGGCACGATTTCGCGGCGTTTCTGTCTCGAAAAAGGCCGATATTATGTTCAGGGAATCCGGTCAATTGTGACGATTGTCACGCCTCGCAACGGGCTTGACTGTCAACATTCGGAGTCCCCTTAGGGATTCAGGCCACAATCACAGGAATAGATTGATGAAAATCAAGAAATTAGCGCTTGGGCTGGTGCTTGGCATTATAGCGGCGGCTTCACTCGCGTCGTCAGGCATGGAAGGTAAGGTGGCGCCGGACTTCGCACTCAGAAGCAACTCAGGTGCGAATATTCGGCTGTCCGAGTATCGCGGCGACGTCGTCATGATCAATTTTTGGGCAACCTGGTGCGGACCATGCCGCCAGGAGATGCCGTTGCTGGATGAGCTCTATGCTCGTTACCAACGTGTTGGCTTCAATCTGCTGGGCGTGAACATAGATGATGACTCCAGTCGTGCGATGCGCATGGTCGAAGAGCTCGGCATTCGTTTCCCGGTTCTTTTCGACGAGCGCAAGGAGGTCAGCAAGCTTTACAACGTAGAGGCCATGCCCGCCACCATCCTGGTGGACAGAGCAGGCAACGTTCGTTTTGTACATCACGGCTATAAGCCGGGTGACGAAGAAAAGTATCTTGATCAAATTCGCGCGTTACTCAGAGAGTAAATTGGTAGGAGACGTACAGGTGACAAAGACAATAATCAATCTGGTGGCAATAGCGACACTCGCAGTCAGCGGTGTCACGGTTGCGCAGGATGCCGGCGAAGCTACGTCTCGCGAGGAGTTTCGCGGCCTTGATCAGGACGTGCAGAATCTGAAAAAACAGGTTCTCGATCTCAACAGGGACTTGTTCTTGCTCGAGGAAGCACTGTTGTTTCCGGCGAACTCACAAGTTGCCTTCTTCATTTCCATGGATGTTGGTGAATACTTCGAGCTCGACTCAGTCAACATCAAAATCGATGGCAAGGAAGTTGCCAATTACCTGTATACAGTTCGCGAAGCGGATGCGCTTATTCGTGGCGGTGTACATCGCGTTCACATGGCGAACCTGAAAACAGGTGAACATGAATTGATCGCGATTTTCACTGGCAAAGGCCCGCACGTTCGCGATTATCGTCGTGGCGCGACGATGAGTTTCAACAAAGGCATCGGCGCAAAATACGTCGAGCTGGAAATTACGGATCGCGTGCGCAAGCAACAACCCGAATTCGTCATCAAAGAATGGGAGTAGTTCTTGCCTCAAGGTCGCTACATCGTTCGTTGCTTAATCTTGTGTTTGGCACTCAGTGTAATGACGCCGCTGGCTCAGGCCGCACAAGAAAATATCGGTCCCGTGACCATCGAGGATCCGCATTATGGCGAAGTCCTGTTTTACTTTTACCAGGAAGACTATTTTCCTGCGATTGTAAGGTTGCTGGCGGCGCAAGATCAGGCGCAGTTCGACGAACATGCCGATCAGGCCGAACTGCTTCTGGGCGGCCTGTATCTTTCCTATGGACAACACCTTCGCGCGGCCGAAATATTTGAGCGTCTGCTGGCTGACGGTGTCACACCGGATGTTCGCGATCGCACCTGGTTTTTTCTTGCGAAGATCTGGTACCAGCGCGGTTATCTTGACAGGTCGCGGGAGGCACTCAGTTCCATCGAGAATGAGCTGCCATTGAATTTGCAACGCGAAGCCCTGATGTTGCGGGCGCAGATCGCGATTGACGCAGGCGAGTACGATCAAGCTATTTCGCTTTTACAGAACTGGCAGGGGCAAACGGAGTGGGCCAGTTATGCCAAGTTCAACATTGGCGTCGCGCTGGTTCGCAGCGGCCGAGTCGACGAAGCAAGAACGCTGCTCGATGATCTCGGTAATCTAAACCCGTTCAATGAAGAGATGACTTCCTTGCGCGACCGGGCCAATCTTGCACTGGGCTTCGCATTGCTACAAGACGAGCAGCCATACGCTGCCAAAGCGCCGTTGCAGCGCGTGCGTCTCGAAGGACCGTTCTCGAACAAGGCCTTGCTTGGCGTTGGTTGGGCTGACGCGGAAACGGACAATTACCGGCGCGCGCTGGTGCCATGGATGGAATTGCGCGGCCGGGACTTGCTGGATTCCGCCGTGCAGGAATCGATGCTCGCCGTTCCCTATGCCATGGCCAAGCTCAACTCCATCAGTCAGGCAGCCGACCATTATCTGGATGCTATCGAGGCCTTCTACGAAGAATCCACGCGCATCGATCGCACGATCGGTCATATCAATTCGGGTGCGATGTTCAACGATTTTTTTGCGGATGACTCGCTGGACGGCATGGGATGGTTCTGGCAACTTGATGAGCTGCCGGAGGGCCCCGAGGCGCGCTACCTTTTTCATCTGCTTGCGTCGCATGAGTTCCAGGAAGGGCTGAAGAATTACCGCGACCTAAACTACCTGAATCGCAACCTGCAGGATTGGCAGGAAAACATCGCGGTCTATGGCAACATGATCGAGACTCGCCTGGAGGCCTATGCGTCGCGCTTGCCATATGTTGAGGACGCGTTGGCCAGCGCAGATCTTGACGGCATGGTAAGTCGCAAACTCGAATTCGACGCAAAGCTTGAGAATATCGAAGAAACTCATGACTGGCTTGCGTTAGCGACGCAGCCTGAGTTCGATATGTGGGGCGACATAAGCGATCTCGAAAATACACCCGCACTACAGGCAAGCCTTCCAGAAGCGGAGGAAGCGCGCGACAAGATAAAGTTGCTAAAGGGCGTGTTGCAGTGGCAGCTCGAGCGTGATTTCAAGGATAGACTTTGGCGCGTACAAAGAGATCTGCGTCAATCGGGGGAGGCGCTTGTTGCAACCCAGCGTTCCCGCCGGAAAATTACCGAGACCATGCGCACGGAGCCACAACGCCTGGCCGAGTTGAGCGCCCGTGTTGACGGCCTCGCTCCACGTATTGAAGCGATGCAGGTGCAAGTTGCGCTAGCGCTGCTGAATCAGCGAGTGTTTTTGCAGTCCATAGCCGTTGGCGAACTCCAGGCGCAAAAGCAACGCCTTGACATATACACGGTACAGGCGCGCTTCGCTCTCGCAGCAATCTACGATGTGTCTGCATCATTCGGGGACGCATCACAATGAAGCTGCGTCACTTGCTGCTACCGAATTTGGCATCATTGCTAGTCGCGTCGATAGCCGCGATACCCGTGGCACCGACAGAGGCCGCGGGACTGCCTGTAAAAGACACGATCAAGAGCCTCGAAAAGAAAGAAATCGAGCTACGTCCAGGCACGGCCATCATGGAAAGTTCGACTCTCGCGCGCGAAAACTATCGAGCGTTTCTTGATTTGGTTTCGGGCGATCCCGATTTACGTGCAGATGCGATGCGGCGCCTGGGCGACCTGGAGCTCGAGGCGGCCGAGGCGCAGCAGCTCGTGGATAATATCGATGCGTTGGATCACATGATATACAACAACGCTGTCGCGCTTTATCAAAAACTGAATGAAGCCTATCCGGACTACCGCCGCAATGACACGGTGTTATATCAGTTGGCCCGCGCGTATGAGATCGGGGGTCGAACGGATGAGGCTTTGCAAATTCTTGACGAACTTGTCGGAAAGTTTCCGAACACTCTGCTGATCGATGAAGTGCAATTTCGTCGTGGTGAGATGCTGTTTTTGCGCAAGCGCTACGGCGATGCGGAAACGGCCTACCAGGGCGTCGTCGAATATGGCAGCGCATCGCGGTTTTACGAGCAGTCGTTGTACAAGCTTGGCTGGTCGCAATTCAAACTCGCCCACCACGAGCAAAGCCTGACGCCGTTTTTCGAGTTACTCGACCGCAAAATCAGCGGCATCGAATTTGCGGCGGGCACGGATCGCATGCAAGGACTGCGGCGTTCAGAACGTGAACTTGTTGAAGATACATTTCGTGTATTGAGCATCAGTTTTTCGTACATGCAGGGCGCCGAGAGCATTGACAGTTTCCTGGCCGGTCGCGGTCGTCCTCACTACAGCTACATAATTTATCGCAATCTCGGCGACCTGTATCTTGAACAGGAGCGCTATCAGGACGCAGCGCAGGCCTACGAAACGTTCATCGCTTTTGACCCGAATCATGCGCAATCTCCGCTCTTGCAGGTCGAGGTTATTCAGGCATACAAACGCGGCGGATTCCCAAGTCTCGTTCTTGAAGGCAAAAAGGACTTCGTCGCGCGTTATGGCATGGACAGCGACTTCTGGGTCCGCAACCCACGGGAGCAAAATACCGCAGTCGCCGCGCATCTGAAGGCCAACCTGACAGACCTGGCGCAGTTCTACCATGCCGAGGCACAAGAGAACGGCAGGAAAAGTGATTATCAGCAGGCGGCAAACTGGTATCGCAAGTACCTGGCGTATTTCCCCGGTGAGCCAGACAGTGCCAACACTAACTTCCTGCTGGCTGAAGTCTTGTTTGAGAGTGACGATTTCGCCGCGGCGACAGTTGAATACGAACGCACCGCCTATGACTATGCTGCACACGAGAAATCAGCTGAGGCTGGCTTCGCGACGATCGTTGCTTACCGCGAGCATGAAAAATCGCTCGAGGGCACTGACAAGGACGATTGGCACCAACAGTTTCTCGACAGTGGCTTGAAGTTCGCGGACACGTTCCCCGAACATCCAGAGTCGGGCGCAGTACTGACAACGGTTGCTGAAGATCTGTTCCGGCAAAACCAGTTTGAACTTGCTATTGCGGTTGGCCAGACGGTCATCGCAAGGCAGCCGCCGGTGATTGCGGCGCTCGCGCGCACCGCCTGGACGGTGATTGCTCATTCTTTGTTTGATCTTGAAAATTATGCGGGGGCCGAGACGGCCTACTACAGCCTGCAGGACTTCACGCCAGCAGACGACAAGCAAGCAGGCCAGCAAATCAAGGATCGAATTGCATCGTCAATCTACAAGCAAGGCGAGTACGCTCGCGACGCAGGAGACCTCGAAACGGCCGTTGCCCATTTCACACGTCTTGGCAGAGTCGTTCCTGATTCAGGTATTCGTGCTACCGCTGAATACGACGCGGCGGCCGCGCTGATCAGTTTGCAAGCCTGGGATCGTGCGTCCCGTGTGCTCGAAAAATTTCGCAACGATTACCCGGACAGCGCACTTGTTGAAGATGTAACGCAAAAGCTGGCGGTCACGTACCTGGAAACGGGTCGCTCCGACAAGGCGGCAGCCGAGTTCGAACGAATTGCTGATAACAAGGGCAACGCCGACGATATGCGGCGCGAGGCTTTGTGGCAAGCGTCCGGCCTGTACCAGGAAACGGGCGAACTCACGAGTGAGACGCGAGTATTAAATAACATTCTGGCGCGTTACCCGAATCCTCTGACTGAATCCTTCGAAGCAAGATTCCGGCTTGTGGAAATTGCCAGACAGACGGGCAACCATGATGAACTTGTGGCGCGTCTTGAGGACTTGGTGGCCGTAGACGCGACGGCGGGCGCACAGCGGACGGATCGCACACGATTCCTGGCGGCCAAGGCGACGCTTGAACTCGCCGAGCCGATTCGCCGTCGCTTCACCGTTGTCAAGTTGACTCAGCCGCTGGCGAAAAGCCTGAAGTGGAAGAAATCTCTCATGGAGGAAGTTATCGCGGCTTATACAGATGCTGCGAACTACGGTGTGGCGGAGGTGACGACGGCCGCCACCTTCCGGCTTGGTGAGGTGTACGAACAGTTCAGCGCGGATCTCCTGGACTCTGATCGGCCAACAAATCTCAATGCAGACGCACTTGATCAATACGAGATATTGCTCGAAGAACAGGTATTCCCGTTCGAGGAAAAGGCGATTGATCTTTACAAGGCCAACACCAATCGGGCCGTCGACGGCGTGTACGACGAGTGGGTACGGAAAAGTTTTGAACGACTGGCCGGACTGATGCCCGCGCGGTACGCGAAACAGGAGCGCAGCGAAAATGTTGTTACAGCGCTGTTTTAATGCCGGTCGGACGGCCGCTGTCCTGCTGCTGCTCACGCTGTTGTTGCTGGCAGGGTGCGCCGAATTTGCTGAGTTGACGTCTCCTGCGAACGGACCGCAGCCTCCAGGCGCGGCAACGAGTGGCGGAACCATACAGTATGTTCCGCCGGACGCCCTGACCCTGTTTGAACGAGCGACCGCGGCACTGGCGGCAGGCGATTTTGTCGAGGCCGAATTCGGCTTCAAGGAGTTATCGCTCCTGTATCCGGATTATCCGGGCGTATACGTCAACCTCGCGATCATTCATGCGCACAACGACAATGACGACGCGACGCAGGCCGCAATTGACGCCGCATTGGCCTTGAATGCCAATCATCCTGCTGCATTGAACCAATTGGGCATGCTACTCCGCAGAAATGGCAAATTTATTGAAGCAGAAGCGGCTTATTTGAAGGCCGTCACAGTCTCGCCCGAGTACGCCTTGGCACACTACAACCTGGGTGTTCTATATGAACTCTATATGCAGCGTCTGGATGAGGCGTTGCGACATTTCGTGGCCTATCAGTCAATTGTTGGCGAAGACAGGCGGGTTGAGAAGTGGATTGTCGATCTGCAGCGTCGCGTGGCGGCGAATAAGCGCACGGCAAACACAACGGATTGACGGAATATGTGCGCTAACGAGAAAAGAGTAACTGAGACCGGATTCATGTTCGCCATGTTGTTGACCACAATGACCCTATTTGCCCAGGACGAGATTGACGAGGACGAAGACTTGATGCCAGCGGTCGATACCTCGGCAACTGAAGCGAGGACAGCGGCGAATAGCGTGACGCGCCGTGGAACGGGCGACCACGTGATGGACGAAATCGAACTTGGTCGAACCGAGATTACGGGCAGTCAGGAGCTGCCGAAGGTGCTTTACATTGTGCCTTGGCAAAAGGCTGACCCGGGTGACCTGATGGGTAAGCCCATTAACACGCTGCTCGATGAGGTGCTTGCGCCAATCGACAGAGAAGAATTTGTACGGCAGGTCGGCTACTACGGAGACCTGCACAGCAAAGACGAAGAGTAGGAGCGGCTCTTATACCCCGAGGGCACTTGGGCCGCGAATGAAGAACTGTTTTTAGAGGAGCAGACAAATGAGCACTATCGTGCGGTTTTTTCAGGATGGAGGTGTGTTCATGTACCCGATCCTGTTGGTATTTGCATTCGGCGTCGCAATTGCGATTGAGCGCTGGATGTACTTGACGATATCGGGTTCGAGCAACCGGGCTTTGTGGAAGAAGATTGTGCCTTATCTTAAGGCCGGAAACTTCCAGGAAGCCGCTGAACTGACAACAAAATCCAAAGCAGCCATCGGTTCGATCCTGACTTATGGTTTGTACCGCGTGAAGTCGGCGCGGCGCCGTGACGATATCGAAAAAGCAATGGAGGAGAGCCTGATGGAAGTGTTGCCGCGACTTGAAAAGCGTACGCACTACATTGCTACGCTCGCCAACATCGCGACACTGCTGGGACTGTTGGGAACAATTATCGGACTGATCAACGCCTTTACCGCGGTTTCGAATGCGAATCCTGCTGATAAGGCAGACATGCTGTCGGCCAGTATCTCGGTCGCGATGAATACGACGGCGTTCGGTCTCATGGCCGCAATCCCGTTGCTGTTGGTACATGCGTTGTTGCAGACGAAAACGAACGGTCTCGTGGACAGCCTCGAGATGGCGAGCGTCAAGTTTCTGAACGCAGTTACCGAACG
>Ga0114950_10002046_pt1 | contig 15493 bp, 15 predicted proteins | sample N075metaG_FD_83503 | JGI IMG/M metagenome (GOLD analysis project Ga0114950, IMG submission 83503) | Deep subsurface microbial communities from Kermadec Trench to uncover new lineages of life (NeLLi) - N075 metaG | ecosystem: Environmental > Aquatic > Marine > Ocean trench > Sediment | place... | reverse complement strand
TTTTCAACTCTGGTTGTTGTTAATTCCACTACATTATCCGGGCCCTCGATGGTAAATGAAAACTCAGGCCCCTGTGTTAAGAAAAAATCTCCCAAATTAGCAAAAGCGACTCCTTTGAAATCTTTAAGGTCACGGGTTTCTGAAATAATGTTAGAGCTGGTTCTATGGCAAGGTTCCAGCTCATCACATGACATTATAAATGATACGGAAATAACATAAAATGAATATAACGCTAATTTTTTCATTACGAATTATGATGAAAATAATGTTAACTCGATCGTAAAAGATAGGCCTTAAAAGTGGCAGAATCCTTAGTCATCGATATCGCCTGTTTCTTTCTTGTTATAATCTTTTGCAATCTTAACGGAATTTCTACTTGTTCTGATATTAACGGCTCCACAATTTCAATGAATTTACATGGATGCGCTGTAGATAAAGCTATCCCGATATCTCCCGGATTCAAATAATGCTTTAGCCCTCCATATCCAATAGCAGTATGAGGACACATCAAGTAGTTGTACCGTTCATGCACCTCCGTGATCAAAGCCTTTGTTTCATCATCACTAAAACTAATGCCTTTTATATCATCTATTATTTTTTGATAATCATTGCCATACAAATCCAGCAACCTGGAAAAATTAGATGGATTTCCCACGTCCATGGCGTTGGAGATTGTTTGAACGGATGGCCTTGGAGCAAATACCTCTGTATCCAAATATGTTGGAACAATGTCATTCGCATTGGAAGCCGCGATAAATCCAGTGATTGGAATACCCATTTTTTTCGCCAACAATCCACCACACAAATTGCCAAAATTTCCACTGGGCACGCAGAAATATAAATTTTCCGCACTGTTCATCAGCCTGGAAAATGCATAAGTATAATAAAAAGACTGAGGCAGCAGTCGAGCTATATTGATGGAATTGGCAGAACTTAAAGTCAATTTTTTATTTAATTCTTTATCCAGAAAAGCTGTTTTAACCATATGCTGGCAATCATCAAAAGTACCATCAATCTCCAAAGCCGTTACATTTTGGCCGATCGTGGTAAGTTGTTGCTCCTGGATTTTTGATACCTTTCCTTTCGGATATAATAATGTAACCCTGATCCCATCCACACCCAGAAAACCTTGAGCAACTGCGCTGCCCGTATCGCCGGATGTAGCCACAAGAATATTGATTTTCCGGTCATCAGATTTCAAAAAGTATCCCATTACTCTTGCCATAAATCTGGCTCCAAAATCCTTGAAAGCCAGTGTAGGTCCATGGTAAAGTTCCAACACATGAATATTGTCATGAACATTGATGAGTGGAATATCAAAATCAAAAGCATCCTCAATGATGGCTTTGAGATCATCTTTTTCTATCTCGTTTTCGATTAGCAGTTTGGCAGTTTCAAATGCGATATCCGTAAATGACAAGCCTGGTAACTTCTTCAAAAATTCATGGGGAAATGAAGGCATTTCTTCCGGCATATACAATCCATTATCATCCGGCAGACCTTTCAACACGGCTTCCTTAAAACTCACGGAAGGGACTTTTCTATTTGTACTGTGAAACTGCATTAGTGTTTTTATAATTATTTAATGCGCAAATTTAGATGATTATAGCAACGAAAATAAAATTTCTTTCAAATAGCCCATTAATTCCCATTTCTCATGTGAATTGTTAATCCTACTCTTATATAGTGTCTGAATTATGATAAAATGAACTAATTTAGTTTCACAAAGTGTAGAAATTAATTTTCGGAAATAATAAACCAAAAACCCATCATGAAACGTAGTGTAGTAATTTTGCTCTCTTTTATTTTTTTCAATGGATTAGCCCAGAAGTTCTCACCAAATTATAACGAATCAAAAATTCCTAAATATGAACTTCCGGCACTTTTAATTTCAAAAAAAGGAAATGCGATTACCACTTCTGAAGAGTGGGAAAAAAGGAGACGAAAAGAAGTATTAGCTGATTTTGAAGAATACGTGTATGGGAAAATTCCTCAAGGAAAAATCCAGACGAAAATACAGTTGATCAAAGAGATGGATGCTTTTAATGGGAAAGCTACCATGAAGGAAGTGAGGATGACTTTCACGAAAAAAGATAAGTCCATATCTATGGATATTCTGATATACCTTCCAAAATCTCAAACCAAATCTCCTGTTTTTGTTGGATTAAACTTTTACGGAAATCAAACAATTACGGATGATCCAAATGTATCTTTAACTTCAAGCTGGACTCGAAATAATAAAAGTCTTGGTATAACAGAAAATAAAGCTACCGAAGCGTCAAGAGGTGGCGGGCAAAAAAGGTGGGCAGTGGAGGATATTCTTTCCAGAGGATATGGTTTAGCAACAATTTATTATGGCGATATTGATCCGGATAAGGATGATTTTTCCGATGGGATCCATGCGCTATTTTATAAATCCGGGCAATCAAAACCGTCAAAAAATGAATGGGGATCAGTTGCAGGCTGGGCCTGGGGATTGAGTCGGGCAATGGATTATTTTGAAGAGGATGAGGATATTGATAACTCTAAAATTGTGCTGATGGGACATTCCAGGTTGGGAAAAGCCGCGCTATGGGCCGGCGCTGCAGACCAACGGTTTGCTATTGTCATATCCAATGATTCTGGTTGTGGCGGCGCGGCTTTGTCGAGAAGGCGGATAGGCGAAACAGTGGGAAGAATAAATACTTCTTTTCCTCATTGGTTTTGTGACAATTTCAATGATTACAGTAATAACGAAGACGCCCTGCCCGTGGACCAACACATGCTTATCGCAATGATTGCCCCAAGACCAGTATATGTTGCCAGCGCAGAAAATGACTTTTGGGCGGATCCAAAAGGCGAGTTCATGTCAGCATATCTGGCAGGTGAGGTGTATGAATTATTTGGTCTCGAGGGATTACCTACGGATCAAATGCCGAAAGTAAATCAACCGATCCTAAAATCAGTAGGTTATCATATCCGAACCGGTAAGCACGACGTTACTGATTTTGACTGGGAGGCTTATCTTGATTTTGCAGATATGCATTTTGGCAAATAGTATTTAATTTGAATACAATAACTGCAAGATCGAGACATCCGCTCTTCCGGAGTTGCAATCCGGAAGAGAGGTAAAGAGGATTTCAATGACAGAAGAATTACTTCTAAAGCTCCCTCACCCAGATATTTCTGAAACTTGTTGGGTTTCCATGATCCTGGAGAGATATTGACCCTTTTCCATGTGCTTCGTACTTAGGAATTCTGTTGAATTGTGTCGGTCCTTTAATTTCAAAATTGTTTTGAATCAATACGCCGTTGTGCAGTACAGTAATTCTTGCCGGCGATTTTAAAGAACCTTTTTCGGTGAAAACCGGCGCCATGAAAATCACATCATACATTTGCCATTCTCCCGGACCTTTGCACGCATTTACCAAAGGGATGCTTTGCTTATACATGCTACCGGCTTGCCCGTTGGAATATGTCACACTTTCATAAGAATCCAGCACCTGAAGTTCATATTTTTCCATCATAAAAATACCACTATTCCCACGACCCTGACCTTCTCCTTTTACTTCAGCAGGTGTTCTCCACTCAATATGTAATTGAAAATCACCAAATTTCTGTTTTGTCTTGATATCACCGCTTCTCGGCTTTACTGTCATTGCGTCATTTTCAACAATCCAACCGGCAGCTCCGCCTTTTACATTTGTCCATTCATTCAGATCCTTCCCGTCAAACAGAATGATGGCGTCTGAGGGAGGTGCATTATTTTCTCCAGGATTAATTTTGGCAGGTACAGGATCCCAATCTTCGGTGAATTTCGGCTCAAATGTCGGCTTATTTTGTGCATGGGAAACAAGTGTGATACACACTACTAATACCAGTAAACTAATTGACTTAATAAAATTCATATTTATCATTTATGGGTTAAAAAAAAATTACAATATTTTCGGGCCGGCCTGATTGATTTTGGAAACATAAGTCTCACTCTCAATTTCGAAACCGGCATAAACAGATTTCATTTTTTCAGCAATTTTTTCAGCAATATCGGCCTCGTGACTTAGCGCAAATATCGATGGCCCGGAACCAGATATCCCAGCACCTAATGCTCCAAGTTCCATGACCGCATTCTTCACCTCGTTATATCCAGGAATAAGAATAGACCTGATCGGCTCGACAATATAGTCATGCATCGATCTGGAAATCAAGCTGAAATCCGATGTCAATAAACCGGCGATTAATCCTGCCACATTTCCTGACTGTTTCACGGAGTCTTTAAAATAAATTTGCTTTCGGAGTATTTCACGAGCATCCTTAGTTTTTACTTCAATTTGGGGATGCACAAGCGTGGCGTAAAGCTCCTCAGGTGTTTTTAATCTGATCACATCCAATGGCTCATAACTCCGGATAAGCACAAATCCACCATACAATCCGGGGGCCACATTGTCGGCATGTGCTGCGCCACAGGCAACTCGTTCACCTTCCATGGCATAAGGCAACAATTCCTCCAGCGTTTTGGGTTTGCCAAGTAATTCGTTGATTGCAAAAATCGCGGCTACCGAACTGGCGGCGCTGGAACCAAGACCGCTACCTAATGGCATTTTTTTATTTAGGTATATATCAATTCCTTGATCAATGCCTAGGTCATCCATAAGCATTTTAATCACAACACTGCAGGTATTTTTATCTGCATCCAATGGCAACGCACCTCCATCTCCGATAATCTCCAATATTTGAACCCTGCCCGAATTAGACCTTTTCAACGTAATCTCATCCCCCGGTTGATCCACCGCAAATCCCAGGATGTCGAAACCACAGGTCACATTTGCTACTGTAGCAGGTGCAAAAACTTTAATGGATTCTCGCATAAAAGTTGATTAGTTTTTTATCCCAAAAAATGACTGATGCTGATGATTTCGGCAAATACTCCAGCGGCCGTTACTTCTGCTCCTGCGCCCGGTCCCTTAATCACCAGTGGCCTTTCCATATATCTATCGGTGGTAAAAGAAATCATATTATCGCTTCCATCCAAAGCATAAAATGGATTTGTTTGATCCACTGCTTCAAGACCTACAGAGGCTGAACCATTATCCATTTTGGCAAGAAATCGCAATACTTTCCCGCTTTTCTCCGCCTCGGTTCTTAGCTCATCGAAATAGTCATTCGCATTTTCTAATTCATTAAAAAAGCTGTCCACTGATTCGGCATCAATGCACGATTGAGGAAGCAAATTATTGATATCAACATCTTCCAGGCTGATGTCAAGGCCAACTTCCCTGGAAAGAATTAATATTTTTCTGGCGACATCCATGCCGTTGAGATCATCCCTTGGATCGGGCTCGGTAAATCCTTTTTCTTTGGCTTGTTTAACAACCTCACTAAATTTTGTACCGGTCGTAAAAGAATTAAAAATATATGACAATGTCCCCGAAAGAACACCTTCGATTTTCAATATCTTGTCACCGCTGATTTTTAAATCATTGAGTGTGGTTATCACAGGCAATCCAGCGCCAACATTAGTTTCATACACAAATTTGACGTCATTTTCCAAAGCAACTAACTTCAATGTTCTGAACAATTGAAGGTCTCCTGAGCTAGCTAATTTGTTTGGTGTGGCAATGGAAATAGAATGCTTTAACACGCTTTCATATTTATTAACTACCTCCGGGCTGGCCGTACAATCGATAAATACTGAGTTTTGCAAATTAAGCTTAACCATTTTATCAATAAAGCCGGAGATAGTTGACACCTCATCGTTGTCATTAAGCTTATCTTTCCAATTATCAAGGGATAGTCCATCTTCATTAAAAACCATCTTCTTTGAGTTAGTCATACCAACTATATTGATTTTTAATGCATGATCTTTTTCCAAATTTTGGTTGTGACTTGCAATCTGATCTATAAGTGTCCCTCCTATCAGCCCAACTCCTATTATAAATATATTAAGTGTTTTTACATCCGAAAGGAAGAAAACTTCATGAATGGTATTCAAAGTTTTAGATGTATCTTTTTGCGCAATGACAATGGAAAGATTGCGCTCAGAAGAACCCTGTGCAATAGCAGCCACATTCACACCATTTTTTCCAAGAGCATTAAACAATCTCCCTGAAATACCAGGTGTATGGGCCATTTTTTCACCAATAATGGCAATGATTGACAATTGCTCTTCTATCGCTACAGAATCAATTTTTCCCACCTCCATTTCTCTACTGAACTCTTCCTCAATTACTAATTTCGCTAATGCTCCATCTTTAGGATCAATGGCAAAACATATGGAATGTTCCGAAGATGCCTGGGTTATAAGTATAAGGTTTATATCACTATTTGCAAGCACTCCAAATAATCTGGAGGAGACGCCAGCTACTCCTACCATCCCACTTCCCTGGAAGTTTACAAGGGATATATTTCTGATAGATGAGATTCCTCTTACCAGGTAATTTCCAGAATCAGCCACACTTTTAATCAATGTTCCGGAAAAATCACGATTAAATGTGTTTCGAATCCTCAGAGGAATTTTCTTCTGAAATGCAGGTTGTAGTGTTGGTGGATAAATAACATTTGCTCCAAAGTGTGACATTTCCATGGCCTCTTCATACGTCATCTCACTTAATGAGAATGCCTTTTTTACGTGCCTTGGATCAGTGGTTAAAACTCCGTCCACATCGGTCCAAATTTCAATTTCCTCCGCATCCAGAGCCGCTCCAAAAATTGACGCTGTATAGTCTGAGCCTCCTCTGCCAAGCGTGGTTGTCTCATTTTTATCCGTGGAACTTATAAATCCGGTTACGACTTGAATTTGGGTGTGCGCCTTGAAATATTCCTGAATATTATGTACAGTGACATCCATCTGAACACGACCTTTACCAAATCGGTTGTCCGTTTTGACCAGCAACCTTGCATCGAGTAATTCAGTATCTAATCCTTGTTGATTCGCATACGAATTTATAATGTAACAGGAAAGTCGCTCCCCAAAACTTAATAGCAAATCTGTAGTCCGCAGAGAAAGTTCCTTAAGAAGAAAAACGCCATGCATCAAATCTTCCAGCTCATTGAGCATCATTTTTACCGTTGCCAGTACATGACTTTGATTTTTAACTCTCAATAAATCTTTGATGGTGCTAAAATGAAGCTCCTCTATTTCTTTCAGAAAATCCAGATATGATTCATCATTTTCTGAAGCTTTCTGGCCAGCCAACATCAATTTATTAGTTATCCCGCTCATAGCTGAAGAAACTATGGCAACATGGATATTTTGCGCATTATAATCAGCAACGATTTCTATCACTTTTTTTATGCTATCTGAAGATCCTACAGACGTGCCACCAAATTTTAATACCTTCATGAAGATGCAATGAATACTTTTAGTTTATTATTCATAATTTATTTTAACCTCGCTATCGTTATCAATTTAAGCAAATGCAAATTGCGTAGAAATTGCTACTTTTTCAAAGCAGCATCCTTTAATGATAACTATTTTGAAGAGTAAAAATAGGATAATCCCTCTCGAGCAAGTCTTTGAAATACCGTTGCTAACACTAAGACGGAGACTATAAATTTTCGCTCTAAGCTTTATCCGATGGTAGCATTTCCCTTTCCATTTGCTATTAACTTATAGTTGGAACAGTCTAGCTTACCAGTCGCTTTTATTTATTTTTTTTCCAATTGCTTTTCTAGAAATATATCGTACAACTCATCAGAAGTAAAAATCTTTGAATATCCTTTTTTCCGTAATCCTGAAATCAACTTTTTGTCTCCTGTCCAAAAATGAGATAGTAAATGATTGTTTAAAGCTATAAACATTGAATTGTTAATATCTATATCGGATACTAATTCAATTGATTTTTTAAAATCATTATCTGAAATAAGAATATCATCAATAAATTTTATACGACTTGTAATAATTTGAAAGGTATCGTCAAATTGCTTCTGGCTAAAACCAGTAATTTTCAGAATCTTTTTCTTGTGTCTCAGTATTTCGTTTCTTAACAACCCAACTGAATAGAAATCGAAAAATGTAGCCCCATTTATTAGCAAATTCCCGATTTTACTTTTTGTATTTAGCAAGGCGCTAAATACAATATTGGAATCAACAACTACCTTCACTTTAACCCCCTTTGACCATCAATTTTAGTCCAGATTGATTTATTTACTGCCTTTGATAGTTCGTCTACATCTTCCTGCTCAGCTTTGGATTTTGATGTTAATTCTTTATACATCAGAAAATCCAACATGTTTTGTAATTCAGATAAATCAACATCTGATGGCAATCGTACCAATATCTCATCTTTTGTTCTTTCAAGAATCATATCATCTTTTTTTCAAATTTACTTAATAAACACTCAAAAAATTTGTCCTTTTTCCACTTGTGGTAGTATAATAATTGTCCCTTATAAATAATTCCAATTATACAACAATAACAAAATCATACATGTCAGCCTCTTTATTTTGTTATTATTATATTAAAGAAAAGCAATAACTGAGTCCATTTCAGGAAGATTATTTTAAGTTTTTGGCTTCGTCCCAATATTTATCCATCTCTGCCAATGTCATTTCGGATATCATTTTTCCATCCTTCATAGACTCGGTTTCCAGATATTGAAATCGTTTAATGAACTTTTTATTGGTTCTTTCCAGCGCTTCTTCAGGATTGATATTCACAAATCTCGCATAGTTAATTAACGAAAAAATCATATCACCAAACTCAGACATTGCCAGATTCTGGTTTATCGGTTGGTCACTTTCTGCATTAAATTCATTCCTGAATTCCAGCATTTCTTCTTCAACTTTTTCCCATACTTGCTCCTTCTTTTCCCAGTCAAACCCAACACCTCTGGCTTTTTCCTGTATTCTCATGGCCTTTACCAAAGCCGGAAGAGATTTTGGTACACCCCCCAAAACAGAGCTATTCCCTTTTTCTTTCAATTTGAGTTTTTCCCAATTCTGTTTTACCTCTTCTTCGTCCTTCACTATAATATCTCCATAAATATGCGGATGCCGGTGTACAAGCTTATCGCAAATTCCATTCAACACATCGGTGAGGTTAAATGCGTTTTTTTCATCAGCAATCTTGGCATAGAAAACCATATGCAACATTATATCTCCGAGTTCCTTTTTTATTTCTTGCAAATCTCCCTCTAATATGGAATCTGAAAGCTCGTAAGTCTCTTCAATAGTCAAATGTCGTAATGATTCCAACGTTTGTTTTTTATCCCACGGACAGTTTGCCCGCAATTCATCCATGATAGTTAATAGCCTGTCAAAGGCTTCCATTTTTTCCTTTCTTCTTGGATCTTCTGGTTTTATGATTCGTGACATCTATCTCATTGATTTAAATTCAAAATTATAAACTTTGCTCTATTACTATGTGTTATACATCTATTAATTATCTTTGCAGAAAATTTAAAAAATATGATTACGGTATTATTGGCAATCGGGTTTATAGCATTATTTTTCATCCTTATGTCTGTGCGGTTGATCTTCTTGAAAGATGGTAAATTCAGAGGTACTTGTGCATCTCAAAGAGCAGAAGGAGGATCGTGCGGGCATTGTGGTAAAAATGTGAACGCGGGAGAATCATGTGAAAAAAACGAAACAAAAACTGCGATGGAGAAAATGATTTTCAATTTTTAAGCGCCTATACTTTTTCTAATCTCATTTTTAATCAGCCATTTTAAAACTAACCATGACGCTTATAAAGTCTATTTCTGGAATAAGAGGGACAATTGGTGGCAAAGCAGGTGAAGGCCTAACACCATTGGACATTGTCAAATTCACCACTGCATTTGGCTATTTGTGCAAAGAACAATCCACACATAAAAAGATTGTCATAGGAAGAGATGCGCGGACGTCTGGCCAAATGGTATCGAATATCGTAACAGCAACATTGCAGAGTCTGGGATATGATATTATTGATCTTGGTCTTTCCACAACACCTACTGTGGAGATTGCAGTACCCTTAGAGGAAGCTGCAGGAGGTATTATATTAACTGCAAGCCATAATCCCGCTCAATGGAATGCATTGAAATTGTTAAATGAAAAAGGTGAATTTATTTCTGCAGCAGATGGAGAAAAAATTTTGGAACTTGCAGGAAATGCAAATCTGGAATATGTAGAGCATAATCAATTGGGAGGCTACAGGTATGATGACACCTATATTGACAAACACATAGAATTGATCCTGGAATTACCTTTGGTGGATGTAGAGGCGATCAGGGAAATGGATTTTAAAATCGCTATCGATTGTGTGAATTCCACCGGAGGAATCGCGGTCCCAAAACTTTTGAAAGCTCTTGGAGTGAATAGAGTAACAGAATATTATTGTGAACCAAATGGTCAATTTCCCCACAATCCGGAGCCACTCCCGGAGCATCTCACATATATATCCAACCAGATAAGTAATGGCAATTATGATTTGGGCATTGTAGTAGATCCTGATGTTGACCGACTGGCGCTGCTCAATGAAGATGGATCACCATTTGGTGAAGAATATACCTTAGTGGCTGTAGCCGATTATATACTTAAAAAGTCACCAGGAAATACGGTTTCAAATCTATCATCTACGAAGGCCCTAAAAGATATTACACTGAAAAAGGGAGGAAGCTACCATGCTGCCGCAGTTGGCGAGGTGAACGTCGTAAATTTGATGAAGGAAACAAATGCAATTATTGGAGGCGAAGGCAATGGAGGAGTTATCTATCCTAAGTTTCATTACGGGCGCGATGCACTTGTTGGCATCGCTTTATTTTTATCTCATTTAGCAAAATTTGGTAAGCCAATTTCCCAATTAAGAGCGAAGTATCCCAACTATCATATTTCCAAAAATAAAATTGAATTGACGCCTGATATTGATGTGGATGGAGTACTTGTGGCAATTGAACAAAAATATAAAAATAACCCTATCAACAATATTGATGGAGTAAAAATAGAGTTTGAAAATGAATGGGTACATTTAAGAAAATCCAATACAGAACCAATTATTCGAATTTATTCTGAATCAGAAACACTTGCTACTGCAGAATATTTGGCAAATAAAATCATAAACGACATCAAAGAATTAATCACGAATAAAAGTGAAGAATGAAGGTTTATCTTGACAATGCGGCGACAACACCAATAGACGAACGCGTATTTGAGGCTATGAAGCCTTTTTTAATGGAGCACTTTGGAAATCCATCTTCGATCCATAGCCATGGCAGGAGGGCGAGATCGGCTATTGAAAAGGCAAGAAAGCAAGTTGCAGATATTCTCAATGTTGCGCCCTCTGAAGTTTTCTTCACTTCCGGTGGAACCGAAGCTGATAATACAATAATCAAAAATTCAATTAAAACCTTTGGCATAAAGCATGCCATTACCTCCAAAATTGAGCATCCAGCAGTGTTGCACACCCTGGAACATTTAGAAAATGTGGGTGAGATCAATCTTCATTTTGTAGATCTCGATGAAAAAGGCCAGGTAAACTATGATCACCTGGAGGAGTTGCTAGCGAATCATAAAAATGCCTTTTTATCCTTAATGCATGCAAATAATGAAATTGGCAATATCCTTGATCTGAAAAGAGTAGGAGATTTATGTATGGAGCAAAATGCATTCTTCCATTCGGATACAGTTCAAACCATTGGACATCACGAATTGGATTTATCAAAAATAAATATCCAATCCATTGTCGGATCTGCGCACAAATTTCATGGACCAAAAGGCATTGGCCTCATGTATATTCAAGCTGCTAAACAAATTTCCCCAATGATGATTGGTGGAGGTCAGGAACGAAATATGCGCGGCGGAACAGAAAATGTCTCGGGGATTGTTGGTTTGGCCAAAGCACTGGATCTCGCACATGCAGAAAAAAATGAAAGCCTCGCCAAATTGAGTGATCTCAAGAAATATACCATAAATAAACTCCATGAGAATTTTGACAATATTTCATTTAATGGACTTAGCGCCGATTTGGATAATAGTCTCGATAAAGTATTGAGTATTAGAATTCCCGGCATTGAGGATAATGATATGTTGTTATTCAATCTGGACATAAATGGTATTTCTGTCAGTGGAGGGAGCGCTTGCGCCAGCGGCTCAAGCATTGGTTCTCATGTGCTGGATGCATTAAATATTGATGGAAAAAACCTTGGAACATTAAGAGTTTCTTTCAGCAAATTCAATACACGAGAAGAAATTGATTATTTGATTGAGAAGCTGGACGAAGCAATAAAATCTTAATCTGATTTATTCGCAGGAGTTTTAATAAATTAAAATTCATTTTTTAGCACGTCATTAGCTATTCCATGCAGTTCAGATATATGTTTTGAGGTAATATCCCAAATCGTCCACATTTGAATATTAAAATACTCATGCGCCGCATAGTTTCTGAGCGCCCGTATCTTGAACCATGGATAAGGATATTTTTCGAGAATATCATTGTCAATATGTACAACGGCCTCCCCAATAATGATCAGTTGGTACAACACGGCATCCTGCACTTTGCTGTCTGCTAAAAAAGTTTCTTTGTTAATTTCCGCGACATAGCGAGCAATTTTCTCGCAAGCCTCCACAATGTGCAAGAGCCGTTGTTTGTTTCTTTCAATTAAATTTATCATAAATCAATTTCAAGTCGTTTTTTGCCGTTTCCCAGGCAAACGGCTTTAAAGCGCCTGTCATTACTATGTCAAATTTCCTTTTAAAAATATTTTGAAGGTCTTCCTGAATTTGGAAAGCATCAAACATCGAAAAGTTATTTTTGTCTGGCACATCTATCATCAGATCTACATCGCTTTTGTAGTTTTCCTCTCCTCGGGCAAAACTCCCAAATAACCATGCCTGTTCAATTACAGGATATTTTTTCAGCTCCGTTGCAATGGCATTTTTCAATCTTGCCATATTTAATTTTGGCATCCGTAAATAACGGATCTTCTCTTCAGCAACTTTTAAGGCCTCTTCGCCTAATTCTTCATCAATTATTTCATAAAGAATCTTATCGCTTAACCAAGCCACCAGCATTTCCTTTTTATCTGCTCCAAAGTATTTTGCCAATTTCTCAATTTGCCTTTTATTGGATTTTCGATGACCTCTTTCAATCTTACTCAATATAGCCTGGTCTATATCAAGGTATGCGGCTACCTTTCTTAAGGGTTCTCCTTTTTCTTCCCTCAATCTTCGGATGAGCTGACCGATGTTTTCCATTTTGAATAAATTTGTTTTGACAAAAAAAGTCAAATTTTACAGCATTTCCAATCATTTCCTCAATTTTTCCATCATTCCAAAGCGGGAAAGTTGAGTTAATTTCGTGAAGGTTAGTGAAAATTTTAAATTCTATGATAAATGATTCTTCACCATCCCAATCAAACTCTCAACCCATAAATCACTGGAATTAAGGCTCTCCACCAATTGCCATTCCTCTCCCCCATTATCTATAAAAAGCTCTTTAAACTCCTGACCAACTTCAATTGTAGTCTCCAGGCAATCTGCTGTAAATGAAGGGCAAAAAATTAATATTCTCTTTTTCCCCTCCCTGGCAAATCGTTTTATTTCGTCTTCAGCATAAGGTTTTATCCATGGATTTTTGCCCAATCTTGACTGAAAAAAAATAGAATACTGATCTTCTGAAAGCCCCAATTCCTTTGTTAGTGCTCTTGACGACTGGAAACACTGCGCCCGATAGCAGAATTGATTTTTAGCGCAGATTGCAGAACAACAACTATCGTTTAACTGGCAATAACCATCAACGGCAGATTTCCTTATTTGACGCTCGGGCAATCCGTGATAGCTGAAAACAATATGATCGTAATCCATTTTGTCCATATGTTTTCTTCCTAATTCAGCAAAGGTTTTGATCATCAATTCATCATCAGGATACTGATTCACGAAGTCAATTTCAGGCAGAACCAAATTATCTTTGATGTCATCCATCACTTGCTCAATGACAGATCCGGTGGTTGCAGAGGCATATTGAGGGAATAAGGGCAAGACGATGATTTTGCCAACATTTTTTACCAACAGCTTATCAATTGCAGAAGCAATGGATGGGTTTTGATATCTCATCCCCAGGGAAACTACAAAACCAGCCCCTAGTTTTATTTCCAGTTTATCCTTCAATTCTAACCCGTGAAACATCAACGGCGAACCTCTTTCTTCCCATAATAGCTGATAAATTTTTGCGGATTTTGGCGCTCGAAAGGGGGCAATAATCAGGTTAACCAACATCCACCTGGATAAAAATGGAATATCGATTACCCTTTTGTCCATAAGAAACTCCCTTATGTATTTTCTTACATCCGGAACCGATGGACTATCCGTTGTTCCAAGATTAACAAGTAATACTCCTGTTTTTGCTTTCGACACTTGTTTATGATTTTTATATTGCCCCCAAAATTAAGACAATAATTAAATTCTGAAACCGATTTGAGCAATCCGCTAGTGAGTGTCATTTGTTTATGTTATAATCAAGCAAGCCTGGTTGAGGATGCAATCGGATCTGTAATACACCAAGCCTATGAAAATCTTGAGTTAATTGTAATTGATGATGCAAGTACAGATGAAAGCAAATTAATTATCAAAAAATTGTCCGGAATCCATGGGTTTAAGACTATCTACAATCCATTCAACCAGGGCAATTGTAGGTCATTCAATATTGGATTTAAACATTCAAAAGGAAAATATATCATTGATCTGGCTGCAGATGATCAATTGATGTCAACACGGATTGCTAATGGTGTGAAAACTCTTGAAGCTAAAGGAAATGAATATGCTGTTGATTTTTGCGATGTAGAACTTATCAATGAAAATGGAAAAAGTAACGGGACTCACTTCAAAAGAGACAAGCATGGCAAATTGATAGAAAATGTGCCTGAAGGAGATATTTATACCACATTGGTGGAAAGATATTTCTTGTCTGCACCATCAATGATAATGCGACGAAATGTGCTGGAAGAATTGAATGGTTATGATGAAAATCTTAGCTATGAAGATTTCGATTTTTGGGTAAGATCTTCAAGAAATCACAAATATGTGTTTACCAACAAGGTCTTGGTGAAAAAACATATACCGCATCAATCGCTTTCAACTATACAATATGAGCGGAAAAACAAACATTGCATAAGTACTGCGAAGGTTTGTGAGAAAATCTTTACGTTGAATAAAACACATGAAGAAAACAAGTCCTTGCTTAAAAGAATCAACTATGAATTGAAGTGGGCCTTGATTACCGAAAATTGGGAAGCATCATTGAAATTTATTGAATTGAAGAAAAGGCTAATAAAATCCCATTGGACATTTGCCTTATTGAAATTGATTATAAAGATCAAACCCGCATGGTATCCGCTATGGAAAATAATACTTTGAATTTGGAAACTATGAAAATATGTTTTCCTTCTGGCTAAAGTTCTGTTTTGATAACAGCCAAATTGCCTATGTTGAAGCTTCGGCACAAGCATATGACGGAGGACTGTCACCTACGGTTCTGAGAGAGGCTGAGATTTCGGTCTTGGCCTACTCGCTTCTTTCCTGAATATCGCCAAGTGAGCTGCCG
>Ga0114950_10002045_pt1 | contig 15497 bp, 15 predicted proteins | sample N075metaG_FD_83503 | JGI IMG/M metagenome (GOLD analysis project Ga0114950, IMG submission 83503) | Deep subsurface microbial communities from Kermadec Trench to uncover new lineages of life (NeLLi) - N075 metaG | ecosystem: Environmental > Aquatic > Marine > Ocean trench > Sediment | place... | reverse complement strand
TGGAGATACTTTTGAAAGAATGGAACATTGAAAATATTGTGGATTTAAATGATTCGGCAGAAAAAGCAAGAGATTATTTAATGGCTCTTCCCAATCGCCTCAGGCGAATTTCTGATCGAATAAATATTCCGGAAAAGCAATATGAATTTAAGTGGATCGGGATTTGAAATGTAAATCAATGACATTGCATTTTCAAATGTGCAAACCTAAACAAATCAATCTTGTCTTTAAAACGCTATGAAAATTTTGATGCGAATGAATTATTAGACGTCCCCTTAAGTCAGATTGTAGATTTTCGCTTTTTAAGTGACCTTCTATTTTAAGAAGCTATAATTTTCTAATTCATTTTTATATCAGATTTCTTATTGAGCTGAATTGCCTCTTCCAGTATTAAATCATATTTATATCCGTGTCCAAAATCTCTGTCAATGGCCACAACTCCTTCAAAAATTGCAAGAGACCCCATTTCCACAATATCCTGAGTAGTAATGGTTAGGTCAAAGCTGTTTTCTCCCCCGGTGCCATCTTGCATATGCACCCAATTTTTCTTCATAATGTTAGCATTAAATTTTGTGACAATTCCTTTCACCTTAACTGTCTTATTTTCAAAACCGGATTTGTTTTTGTACAAACTACTCACCGACACTATCCCTTCTTCCCTCTGAATATTTAGCTCTTTCTTCTGAACCGGTTCTTTTTTCTTATGCATTTCATCATCAGGAGCTTTGCCGGCGTTTTGTGCCAGCGCATTGGGGTGGGCTGATATTCCACCTAAAAAATAAATTGATGCAAATGTGCGGTCCAGGTCTTTACTTTTGAAATCCTTCATTTCCATTTCCGGATTGTAATAAATGGTTTTTCCTACCTCCACTTCTCTTTTGGGAATTGCCATCCAAATTTCTTTGTCTCCTTCCAGCGCCCTTAAATAGCTATAGTTATTCGCTTGCAACACTTCTTGCACAACTGCCTCATGCATATTGGTGGATTTTAATGGCGCCTCATCAACACTTTTACCTTGCCTTGGTTCACAGGAACCTAAAATAATTAGTGTGGCAAAAAATAATACCCTTTTCATAATCTTTCTCTTTTAATCTGAGCTCAAAGTTATTGAATTTTTTGCCAGGAATATATGACTCAAATCACTTTTGCCTGCATAATCCAGGAGATAATCAATGCATTTCAAAAGTTAAGACAATCAAAAAAAAGTCCGATAATCGCTTACCGGACTTTTTATAAATTTTAGATTTTGTTAAACGAAATCAGCGTCATTGAGATAATTCCATGAGGTTTCAATGGTATCAAATGGAGAAACACCTTCTCTAGTTTCGTCCTGTTCTACAAAAAAGTACTTCATGCCCGAAGTTTCCCTGGCATTGAATATCTTTTCGAAATCAATACTACCTTTACCGACAGGAGCAAAATGCTGATCCTCAGGATACATATCCTTCACATGCCACAGGTGGAAACGTCCCGGATCTTTTTTAAAGTATTCGACAGGATCATTGCCGGATTTTGCAATCCAATACAGATCCAATTCAAATTTCACCAAATCAGGATCCGTTTCTTTCATGATCACATCATATGGTTTTACGCCATCAAATTCGATGAATTCGAAATCATGATTATGATAGGCAAACTGGATACCGGTTTCATTACAAACTTCCCCAAATTTATTCCATGTCTCGATGTGTCTTTTGTAATCATCCATACTGGTTCGATCTTCTTCCTTCAAATATGCCCAAACCAAATACTTAGAACCGGCAGCAATGGCATCTTCAGCAGTAGATTTCATCTGATCAATGATCGCATCTTTACCTCCGGAAGAAGAAACCTCTGTTACGGAATGTACACTAGGCATACTCATTCCAAGGTCACTAAGCATCTTGCTAAACTCCTTGGGTGTTTTATTCAAGAACTTTCTATCTTCATATCCAAATGCTTCGATCCATTTATACCCTTTGGCAGCTACCTTTTCCATAGCAACTTCCAGCCCATCTTTTTGAATTTCCCTTCTGAGCGTATAGATCTGAATTCCAATATCTTTTGATTTGGCAGGGCTAGCAACAGCCTCTGTTGCAGAACCGGCGCTTTTTTTTACTGAGCAGCCAAAAGGAACAATTAAACTACCTGCCGCAAAAGCTCCAGCCGTTTTCAAGAATTCTCTTCGTTTTTCCATATGTGATTATTTTTAAAAAATGACGATTGTTGTTTTTATAGATATAAAATTAGTGTCAATAATCCAATTATAAAAAATATGTATTCTTAATCTGAAATGTTGTAAGTATTTATGAAAAATTCTAGGAATAAATATTCTTCAAAAAAGCGTATTAGCTTTCCAATCCTGGCTTTTCGTTAACTATATTTGTGCTTTTAAAAAGAAATAATGAGTACAAATCCTACAGTCGAAGTTTGTTTTTCTCCAAAACTTTATGGGCATAAATTAACAGAAGGAAAATTTGTTACGGTTGTAGTTGATATTCTCAGGGCAACAACCTCCATCTGTGCAGCTTTTGACCATGGGATAAAAGAAATTATTCCTGTCTCCGGACTTGAAGAAGCAAAGGAAATGAAACGCAATGGTTATTTTGTGGCTTGTGAACGGAATGGTGAAATCATGGATTTTGCTGATATTGGAAATTCGGTTTCTGATTTTTTTCGCGACGACCTCGTTGGTAAAACCTTGGCTTTCTCTACCACAAATGGCACAAAAACCATCAACATGGCACGTGATGCTGAAGAGGCGCTCATTGGATCATTTGTAAATATTCAGGCGCTTGCAGATTATTTGATTGAGAAGAATAAAAATGTAGTGATATTTTGTGCCGCCTGGAAAAGCCTTTTCAACCTGGAAGATTCAGCATTTGCAGGAGCGTTGGCAGAAATACTTTTTAAAAATGGATTTTCTACTATTTGTGATTCAGCATTAGGGGCCGTTGATTTGTGGCACAGAGCAAAACCGGATCTAAAAAATTATTTATCAAAAAGCTCACATAGAAACAGATTGAAGCACCTGGTTTCTGATGCAGATTTTATCTACACTACTACTCTAAATTCTACAAAAGTTGTTCCGGTATTAAAGGGAAACAAACTCGAATTGGTGTAACTAATATTTGGTTCTACCCTGAACCTGCCTGCCGGTAGGCAGGTCGCAAGACCGGAGACAGAAGTAAAAAAGGCGAAAAACCCAATGCAGGAATAAGAAACATAACATTTACTGATTTTGGGAATATTTTCTTCCGACCTGTCTGCCGACTGGCAGGCTCCCGACATCGGACCTGCCTACCGGCAGGCTTCCGGCCATTTGACCAAAGTTGTTCATTAAAATAACAGTAGAACCATAATATTTAAATTTCACGGAAGAATACGCTTAGTTTTGTTCTTCACTATCTTCCTTGATTTCTTCCTTGGTTGGACTTTCAGATTTCGCACCGTCTTCATTTTCCGGATTTTCAGTTTTTCCCGTTTCCTCTTTCTTTTCTACCAAAAGCTCAGGAGCAATTTTATTAAGAATCAAATACCAAACTACCAGCTTTTTCATATCAGAAACATATACGCGCTCTTTGTCATAATCCGGAGCTATGTGTTCCAAAAATGCCTTTAGCTCATCCGGATCAGATTTGCCATCTACTCCCGGGTCATCACCAAATTCCTCTTGGATTTTTGAGAATATTTCCTGTAATGGAATAGTTTTATCATGGTCCATGGTATAGATAGAAATTTCATGAAGAAGTGAAACCCGATGATGAGGGCCCGTGGCCAATCTTGACTTTTTCCCATCCAGACTTTCCAGGATTAATCCTGTTCGTGTTGGTTTTATTACTTTAAATAATCCCGGCTTTCCTGAAAGCGCCGCTATGTCTTTTAATTCCATTGCTAAAAATTTTGATGACAAATTTAATGTAAATAACTACGATTAAAAAAAAGATTAATTTTTGAATGTCGAAATTATTTCAGCGGCAAAGTTTAAAATCTCCTTTTTGCCGGTTTGATCTATAGCCGAGCTCTCAAATAGCACGGGTATTTCTTCCCAGGCACTTTTCAACTCCCGCAGATGTTTTGCTTTGATAGATTGAAATTTGGTTTTTGATAGTTTGTCGATTTTGGTGAAAACCATGGCAAATGGAATGCTTTGCTTGCCAAGCCAGGTAATAAATTCATAATCAATAGTCTGAGGTTCCAATCGCGAATCAATGAGCACAAACAGGCATACGAGGTTCTCTCTTTTTTGTAAGTACTCCTCAATCATGACTCCCCAATCTGCTTTTTTCTGCTTGCTCACTTTAGACCAGCCGTATCCGGGCAAATCAACTAAATACCAACTCCCGTCTATTTCAAAATGATTGATAAGCTGAGTTTTTCCAGGTTTTGAGGAGATTTTAGCCAGGCTTTTCCTTCCTGTTAACATGTTGATCAAGGCGGATTTTCCAACATTGGAACGGCCAATAAATGCAAATTCAGCTTTTACTGGCGGAGGACATTGGTCCAGTGCTGAACTGCTTTTTACAAACGTGGACTCTTTTATTTTCATAGATTTCCATCAAATTCCAACCAATTGATTTTGCAAATAAAGATGATTTTATTGGCAAAAGGAGAAATTATTACATCATTTTAAAAATTGAATTATATAACTGCCCATTTTTTTTCATTCTCTGTACATGGATAAAACGTTATTTTATCTATTTGTAATGGATAAAAATGCATTTACAATAATAATTAAAAATTATAACGGATTGTGAATTAGCAATTTGCATATTGATCATTAAAGCAATAGACTAAATATATTACAACCATTTGTTATTGCTTAAAATCAATTTTAAATTCAGACATCAATTCATGTTATTTGAACCCGGAAACTACAACTAACTTTTAGTATGCGGATATACCGTAAATTTTATTTTCTTTTCATATTCTCGACTTTTTATTTAAATGCTCTTGGGCAGAACGAGAATAAGGAAGCGGCGCAACAGATTGTAGAAATTGCCAATGAAGCCTATTTCAATCTACGAGTTATCTTGATTGCAAATGAGCAGTATGTGCAAGCTGCGGATATGGACCCGGATAACAAAGAAGCCAACTATATGGCAGGGAGAACGTATCTCCAGACTAATTCAAAATCCAACGCTTCAAAATATTTGTTGCGGGTTTATGCAATTGATCCAAATTACAAGTTCAATATATTATATATGATTGGTCAGGGTTATCAGTATGGATTGGAGTTCGAAAAAGCCATCGATTATTACAATCAATATCTTGAGAAATTAAACCAGAATAGAAAAAGTAATGGAGAAGATTTTACTTCATTACCGGATGTTCAAAGAAGAATTTACGAATGTCAGAACGGCATAGAATATGTGAATTCCCCAGGAGATTATGTGATAGAAAATGCAGGTCCGGCCATTAATTCTGAATGGGATGATTTTGCACCGGTTGTAACTGCAGATGAATCATTTATGGCTTTTACCACACGACGTCAGGATGGAAACACCAATGGTGATGTATTTGACGATATGTTGTATTATGAGGATGTGTTTTATACTACTCGATCTGGGGATAAATGGTCGTTTGCCCGTAATATAGGCCCTCCGATAAATATCATCTATCATTCCTCAAACCTTGCCATAAGCGCTGATGGAAACCAACTTTATTTATTCAAAAGTCAAAATGGTGGAGATATTTTTCTTTCAGAAAAAAATGATGACGGGACCTGGTCAGAGCCTGTGGCGCTAAATGAAAATATAAATAGCTCCTATTTTGAGAATTCAGTTTCCATCTCACCCGATGGTAATACATTGTATTTTTCCAGCGACCGGCCTATTGTTGAAGGAAAAACGGATTTGGATATTTATTATTCAACTAAAGACAGAAAGGGGAAATGGGGGCCGGCGAAAAATATAGGCTCTGTTATCAATACACCATTCGATGATGATGGTCCATTTATAGATTATGACGGAAAAACACTTTATTTCTCCAGTAAAGGTCATAAAGGTATGGGTGGTTATGACATCTATAAATCAGTTTACAACCAGGAAACCGAGGAATGGTCAGAGCCTCAAAACCTTGGGTATCCGATGAATTCTCCTGATAATGACGTTTATTTTGTCAGTACCAGGGATGGGAAAAGAGGCTATTATGCATCCGCAAAAGCTGAAGGTATGGGTTTTACTGATATTTATCATATCCGGTTGGCAGACCTGGATGCACCACCAAAAAAAGTGGAAGCAAAAAAAGTTGAGCAACCTGAGCCGGAAAAACCAGTTATTAAGCACCCAATATCCAAAGAGCCAAAACCTGTTATTCTTGTTTTGAAAGCTGTTGACAAGGAGACAAGGGAAAGTATGGAGGTGAATATATCTATTAACAATGCTGTAGGTGGCCAATCTGTACCAGTACAAAGAATTGGCGGTGGTTTGTACCAGGCACAGTTTACGAATGAATTTACAGCTCAATACAATATCTCCGTTCAGAAATCAGGTTACATGTATAAAAATGTAGTTATTTCTATCCCGCCAATGTCCACCAAAAGTAATAGACTTGCTAAACAAATTGTACTGGATAAAATAAAGGTAGGATACAGCCAGGTAATTCGAAATATCTATTTTGATTTTGGCACTGCAAGATTGAAATCATCCTCAGATCCCGAACTGAATAAATTATTGAAAGTACTTCAAGAAAATCCAAGATATATCATTGAAATTTCCGGGCACACAGATAATGTAGGCGGGAAGGACTTTAACCGATGGCTTTCTAAAAGAAGGGCTCAGGCAATCGTGAACTACATGGTAAAGAAAGGCCAGAGAAATGGAAGATTCCTTGCTGAAGGCTATGGTGAAGACCGGCCTCTTGCCAGCAACGATGATGAGGAATTGGGCAGGGAGTATAATAGAAGAGTCGAATTTAAGGTACTTCAATTCAAACAATAGCAATTCTCTGTTTTTTCCATCCGACCAATTGCTTTAATATATAATAGGCTTAGTATATTTGCGCTCTATTTTCAAATACAGATATATCTGAATATTTCACAATGGAAAAGGTTGTAAAACCATATAATGAAGAAGAGTTAAGCAAGAAAGAACAAGTGGCTCGTATGTTTGACAATATAAGCCCAAAGTATGATTTGTTAAATCATCTTTTGAGCTTTGGAATTGATATTCAATGGAGAAAAAAAGCCATAAAACTTTTGAAGGCAACCCAGCCAAAAACTATTTTGGATGTAGCCACGGGCACTGCTGATTTTGCCATTCAATCCCTTTCGCTAAAACCTGATAAAGTCTCAGGTGTAGATATATCAGAGGGTATGCTGCTAATTGGTAAAGAGAAAATCAAGAAGAAAAAACTGGATCATATTATAACTCTGGAAAAGGGAGATTCAGAAAACCTGCGATTTGAAGATAATAATTTCGATGCTGTGATCGTTGCTTTTGGAGTGAGGAATTTTGAAAATCTGGAAATTGGATTGGCTAATATGTTCAGAGTGTTGAAAAAGGAGGGGAAAGTTATTATCCTTGAATTTTCCAAACCAACATCATTTCCATTCAAACAGATGTATAATTTTTATTTTAAATCGATTTTGCCTATTATCGGAAATGTGATATCGAAGGATGATTCAGCTTATACGTATTTACCGGAATCTGTACTAGCATTTCCTCAAGGATCAAAGTTTTTAGAAATATTAAATAAAACAGGATTTAAAACCACGGAATGCATCCCGCTCACCTTTGGAATTTGTTCAATATATACCGGTATAAAGTAGGAAAGACTTTTCTCCTTTCTTTGTTTATTCCATTGTCTTCATTTGGGCAAGAGGCGTTTCAATATAATCTGCCATTTTCCGATTCGAAATGGCTGCACTATGGTTTTAGTATTGGTTTGCATACTTCCAGTCTTCAGCTAAAATACTCCGATAAATTTGTGACTCCAGAAATGGACAGTGTGCACTCGATCATGCCCGCCAATGCATTTGGTTTTTCGCTGGGGTTTATTACAGATTTTCGGTTGGAAGACCAATTCAATATCCGGGTGTTGCCCAAAGTATCATTTTATGAATTTCCGGTAGATTACAATTATACGGACGACCATATTGACCCACAGCTCATTGAGGCAACATATGTCGAATTACCAATACTTCTTAAATATAAGTCAGAAAGACATAAAAATTTCAGAGTGTATTTTGTGGGAGGTGTGGCTCCCGGATTTGAAGTGTCGGGGAAAAAGCGAAAAGAACAATCAGATAATCGGTTGCTTACCAAAGAGTTTAATGTGAATATCGAGCTTGGGTTTGGGATAGATATGTACTACCCATTATTCAAATTTAGCCCGGAGATTCGCTTTTCAAAAGGACTTTTAAACTTGTTGAGAGAAGATGAAATTGGGTATAGCCAAGGAATAGAATCATTGAAAATGAATGTTGTTACTTTATATTTACAATTTTCCGATTAGGGTATTATGAGTAAAACAGTATTTATTACAGGAGCGACTTCGGGCATTGGCCAGGCTTCTGCTGAGATATTTGCACAAAATAAGTATAAATTGATTATTTGTGGACGGAGAGAGGATCGATTGAAACAACTTAAGAGGCAACTTGGCGCCAAAACTTCAGTTGAATATTTGGTTTTTGACGTTCGCGATAAAAAAGAAGTTTTTGACCAGATTGATTCACTACCCCCGGATTTTAAACGAGTTGATATTCTCATCAACAATGCTGGAAATGCTCATGGGTTGGATACTGTTGATGAGGGAAGCATAGAAGATTGGGATGCAATGATAGACATCAATGTGAAAGGATTGCTATATGTATCCAGGGCAATTATACCAGGAATGGTGGCACGGAAACAAGGACACGTAGTCAATATTGGTTCTGTAGCAGGCAAAGAAGTATATCCGAAAGGAAATGTATATTGTGCAGCGAAATTTGCCGTAGACGCCATAAGCAAAGGAATGCGCATTGATCTTAATTCCCATGGCATAAAGGTTTCAGAAGTGAATCCCGGAGCTGTGGACACGGAGTTTTCTGTCGTCAGATTTAAGGGAGATAAGCAAAAAGCGGATAAAGTATATGAAGGATTCAAACCTTTGGCAGCCGAGGATGTTGCGGATATTATCTATTTTGTGACAACCCGGCCAGCACATGTAAATATTGCCGATACGCTAATACTTCCAACCGCCCAGGCTTCGGTATCTATTATAAATCGTTCGGAGATCTAAACCACAGATTTTAATATTTCCGAACCAATAGCATGCCCTCCATGATATTCAACTAACTGATAGTTAAAGCCCATTTTCTCATATCTGCATTTCAATTCTTGAAATTTCTCCATTCCAATATATCTATCCTGATCTCCGAGAACTATGAGATTTTTCCCCTTGGAAAATGACTTAATTATTTCCTTTTGATCTATTTCATGAGCAAGGCCGGATCCCCACAAAATCAATTTGTTGTACCCTATATTTGATCGATAGATCCACCTGCTTGCCGTATGACCTCCCTGCGAAAAACCAAGAATATTCAACTCAACATTTGCCAGATGTGGTTTAATCTCATGAACAAACAGATGATTTAAATAGGAAATATAATTATCGATATCAACATCCCGATCAAGTGAAGTCATCCAATTGGCTCCAATCTTTTTGTTGACTCCTTTGAGATAAAATTTGGATAATCCCTGAGGAAAAATTAATACATTCTCATCGGTGGTTAACTCAGCAAATGAATTGGCAAACTCATCCGCAAGCTGACCGTATCCATGGAAAATGAACCATATATTTTTTGTCCGATTATCAACAGCACCCACCTTAAAGTATGGAGTTTTTACACGTATGTTCGCTAATATTTTTTCCATAAAAAAAGCAGGCTTAAACCTGCTTTTACATTTTAAATAATCTTCTTTTACCTTTTAAATCCGAGTACGCTTCCCCCACAGTAATTTTGCGATTCCTGAAAGGTAAATGTAATATAGTAAATTCCCGTGGCATTACATGGGTACACAAGACCCTTATAGTACTTGCCGTTATTAAAGTTAGTAGAAATCATCTGACGCTTCGAGTCATACATGGTAACTACAATGCCATCTGTATCTTCTCCATCATTGCAAATATTTAGAAAATACTGCGTGTCTTTGCTGAAAACATAAGAATATTCCACTTTTGGTCTGGCGCCTGCCTGCCCATCTACCTTAAAGGTTTTTAGAAAAGTGAATCCATCCTGAAGCGTTGAAATGCATTCATTTGCTTTTGCATCAGCGCCACATTGCGCAGATGTTAAGCTTGCTGAGAGCACTAACGCAATTATTGATATTCCAAGGATTTTGATTACCTGTCTCATATATAAAATATATTTTTAGCTTATTATCTTTTCTCTAATGCTTATTACTTCCTCACGGATTGCTACCACATTTTCTGCAGTAATATTTATGGTAGTTGTACTGTTATCTGTCACCACCAATATACCATTCACTTCTTTCATAGTAGGCTGAACATAAGTATAAATGATTTCAATTTGAGCAAAAGCTTTTTCTAATTCGAGTATCCTTGCATGCAAATCAGCGATATTTGGATCTTGGGTATAAAACCCCAACATCAGTTTGATGTTATCCAGAATGATTTTTTGCTCACCAATCTTTTCAACCAGCTTCTCGTTGTCAGCGTTTTTTTTAGCTACCTGGCAAGTAATGTGTAAAGCCTCGAGCCATCCTCCGGTGAGTATCAACACACTTAAGTTTGACCGTTGATTTTCCTGCAGATAACCATTGATGCTGTTGAAATTCTGGGTGGTTATTAACAACAAAGAATCAATGTTTTTGCTATTGGAGGCTAATCTTGCTATCGTCCCAAAATCAAAAAATTGTCCAATACTCAAATCGTTAGCCAATCCTTTTATAGAATTCAGATAAAGTATCGCATCCTGGTTTTCTTCATAAATGTTGGCATAACCCAAGTCAGTTCCATAAATACCCAAATTCAGGGCTTTGTGGAAGTTGCTGTTGTAGTTGGATACATTGTTGGGGCCATTCAACATGCTATAATCATACTGAGTCCCGGCATCTTTCAATAAGTACGAAATTTCTAAAGGTGAAGGAACTTGCTGGATTATATCTCTAATTAATTCATCGGAGATCATTGGAGCATCTAGTGTCAGATTGTCCAGACTGTCTAAAAACGCCTGCTCATCAGACATCTTTGCCGGGCCACAGGCAAATGCGATTATAACTAAAATTAATGAAATAAATTTTCTCATGATATTGAATTTAATCAAAACAAAAATATAAAGATCAATAGTATATTAAAACCGAAAATCTGGTAATAATATGATCTTTCTTACACCCACAATTTAAATTGAATCCTTCTTACTAATTTTCTTTCCCAAGTCCTCCAGCACACCTATCAGTTTCTTGATCAACTCAAGATATAACGCTATGTATAATAGTATGGTCATTATCCATATCACACTTATATTGAACCAGAAAGTATCCACGTAAGCCCCTAAAAAGTGCTTTTTAGGAGCGAAAAAATGTGTTCGATAATCAAGTAAATGCGTTGGATTTTTCGGATCATTATATATAGGATCTATGATTTGCAATAACCTTCCATTAAATTCAATCACACGATTTTTCACTGTAAGGTTTCTTACTAAATCCGCAAGACTTTCATTGAAATAATCATCTTTCATCTTACTTAAATCATAATGGAAAGTATTTTCATACCCATAGATAAGTTTTTCCTTTTTTTGAACTGCAAGATTGTATTGATCCAGGTATCTTTTAAACAGATCATCCAGGTAGGTAAGAATTGTATTTCCAATCTGGGCGTTAAATTTTGTTGGATCCAGAGCAGCATTTAAATCCAAATCCTTAATTAAGCTTGACCCTGCATCCTTTATTAATTCCAATTTTATCAATGCCAAATTTTTATGCGCTTTATTCAGTCGTTGCTCGTCCGGGCTTTCTATATTATTTACAGCATAGTTTACCCGACTTTTTAATTCCTTTATCCAATAAGAGGATTTGAAATCTGCCTGCATCTCTTCCAATTCAAACTTATAAAATTTCGATTCATAATTATTAGTAATGAATTGTCTTACGGCAATACCTTCGTACGCCCATCTGGAGGCCATAAAATCGGCGATTATGGGAACCTTTCCTTTTGTGCTTATTACCTCATTGAGTTTGTCAAAGCTAAAAAGTAATCCACTGAGCACCATTTGAGGTATAATCAAAAGTGGAATAAGTATGTAAACGGTAACGGCCGAATTGAAGGCAGAAGATATATTTAGGCCAATTACATTTGCTATACACGAAATGGAAAAAAGCGCCAGGAAGTACGTCAAAGTCATTCCATGGATTTCCAATATAAGGTTTCCCACTACTGTAAATATGATACTCTGAATTGCTGAAAGAGCAAATAGTATGGAAACTTTGGAAAGTAAATAACTATTCCAACTTAGGTTGAGGAAAGACTCACGCTTTAATATTTTCCTGTCTTTAATGATCTCTTCAGCGCTTACGGTCAGTCCCATGAACAATGCCACAATGATCGCCATCATGATATAGACAGGTATATTTTCATTGAACCGAAAAATATATTCTTGTCCGTCAGGACTACTTTTATACCTGATCAAAAAGGCGAGAATAAAAGCCAGTAATGGCGCTTCGAGCAAATTTATCAGCATATACTGCTTGTTGCTCAATTTTGACAACAGGTCTCTTTTTGCAAAAATAAGCGCCTGTTTTATCTTTGAGGGAATTATTAAGGATCTTGGCGGCAGCTCAGTAATCTCTTCGACATTTTCTATTTCAAAATTCTCATCATAAAGTACCTTCCATTGAACCGGAGTTACCTTTCGTTTGCTGGTAAACTCGCCATATTCATCTACAACTTTGGCTTCGATGATATTGAATATTTGTTCGGGGTTTACATTACCACATGTTTGACATTGCCCTTTATCTGCACCGACTTGGTTGCTGGCCGCCTTAAAGTAGGTAACTGCCTCCACAGGAGGTCCGTAATATACAGGAAACCCGCCTACATCCATGATCATTATTTTGTCAAACATCTTATAGATATCTGATGATGGCTGGTGAATTACGACAAAAATTAATTTTCCCTTGAGCGACAGCTCTTTTAGCAGGTCGATGACATTTTCAGAATCTCTGGATGAAAGGCCGGATGTTGGTTCATCTACAAACATTACCGCAGGCTCACGAATAAGCTCAAGCGCAATATTCAATCTCTTTCTCTGGCCGCCACTGATAGTTTTATCCAATATACTTCCGACCCTCAAATCTTTTCTTTGATCAAGACCGAGAGTTGTAAGAGTGTCCATCACTCTTTTATTTAGCTCTTCTTCGTTTAAATCTGCAAAGCAAAGTTTGGCATTGTAATATAGATTTTCATAGACAGTCAGTTCATCGATGAGTAAATCGTCCTGGGAGATGTAACCAATTATCCCCTTTATCTTTTCGGTTTCATTAGAAAAAAGGTCTACCCCGTTGATCTTCAAACTTCCTGAAGTTGGCTTATCAATCCCCGAAAGTATATTGAGTAATGTAGTTTTCCCGGCGCCACTGGCGCCCAGGATGCCAATAAGTTTTCCGGGGCCTTCCGATATATTTATATCCCTAATTCCAATGGCTCCATTAGGAAATTTTTTCTCCAGGTCTCTTGCAATAAAAGAAAGATTGACAGTTTCGTCATTAGAAAGATAATGTCTGATTAGATCACTGTAGTAGAGTGCATCTCCGCTGGGAGTTTTAATCGTACTTCCATGAGAAAACTGGTTTGTTGTTGCTGGTTTTATTGCGAAACCATTTAAATGAATCTCCTCATTTCCAAGGTACCGGACAAAATACATGTCCACACTTTTAACCTTAAGGAATATCAATTCACCAAGGATGGAAACATTTATTTCACGGGCCTTTTCAAAATCATGACCTGTTTTCTTCCAGGCATAAATAAGTTCCTCTTTATCAAGCACATCTTCTTCGGTGTGCATAATGAATCCTTCAAGTAACTTATATTCATCAGAGGTAATATTAAATACTTCGGAAACCGTATTGATGATTTCCATCCGTTGGGGAGTGAAATTTCGATCTGAACTAACCAGCTCAAGCAATTTTATTAATACGACTATTTTTTGCTTTTGCGTAAGTGTTTTATTGATCTTACGACATATGGCAAGCGTTTTAACAGAATCTCTTACAGAAGTTAGCTTCTTTTTCTTGGTAAATTCTATTTCTTTTCCATAACCAACAAATTCATCATACAATGCCAGATACTCTTTAATAGAGTCCCGATCGAGGTCTTCTTTGAAGAAACTGATAACGAAATTTCTTTCCGTTTTAGTAACTCCTCCATCTTGCTTTGTAATGATTGCAAAAAGTTGGGTTAATGCCTTTAGAATTTCTTCACTCATATTTCAATCTTAAGATTCTACATTCTACCAATACCCTAAAAATTCAAATAGAGACCTTTAGTAAATAAAAATTTGACAGATAAATCAGGAGCCTTGCCTATCGAAAGGTTGACTAATGGGGTTTTAATTCAAACTTAACATCTACGAGTTCTGAGAATTCTTCTCCCGCTTCCTCCATATCTTCATCATCTTCGTAGAAATACCAATGTACAATGGTATTTTCAATATCTTCCAAAACTGTCAATACATCCAGAATTAATTTTGATGAAGCAGTATTAAAATATTCAAGCCTAAAATCAAAGATGGTTTCCGGTAGTGGATCCTTTGCATATTCTGCCAGCCATTCCAAAATAGGCTGATAAAATTCTGCTGAGTCTTCAGGTAATGATCTTCCCGAAATCTCAAAAATCTTGTTTGTCCTATCCAGAATTATTTTTGGAGTATCCTCAGTTCCTTCTAAATTTATAATTTCCATTTTTATACGTCTTTTCAGTTAAATAATTATTATCCTCTGGGAACAGTTGTTTTTAGGGAGAAAAATGAATGACCATCACCGATTGGTTCAAATCCAAATTCCAGTTTTTGACCTGACTTCCTTGCCATATCCACAAATCCCAAACCTGCTCCACCTTTGTTGGTAAGGCCTGAGCCTCCCTTAATGATCTCTTTGTAGAGTTTTTTCAATCCATCTTTGTCGAGGCTGTTGATCTCATCGAGTTTTTTTGTCAATTCATCAATCTGCTCATTTTTGATAGGATTACCGGATGTTATGATATAAGAGTTTTTGTGCTTGCCTATCATAAAGATCGCAGTGCTGATGTTTATTTCATCAGAAATATATTCATCACCATGCTTTACAATATTCTGCAGACATTCTACCATTACGTTAAACACCTTTCTTTTTATACCTGATTCTTCACCAATCGAATCCATATTCCTTTCGGCCATGGCTAAAACGGATTTAGTGATTTCCTGGGTGAACTCACCTTCATAAACCAGGATTACGTTGTTCTTAAGCATCATTTGATGCATATCAAAAATATACTTCATCGCACTTTTTTAGTTAATTTTATTCCCTTATTCAACATTATCT
>Ga0114950_10002044_pt1 | contig 15500 bp, 13 predicted proteins | sample N075metaG_FD_83503 | JGI IMG/M metagenome (GOLD analysis project Ga0114950, IMG submission 83503) | Deep subsurface microbial communities from Kermadec Trench to uncover new lineages of life (NeLLi) - N075 metaG | ecosystem: Environmental > Aquatic > Marine > Ocean trench > Sediment | place... | reverse complement strand
CACCGAAAGAATGACTCCAGGAAGCCTCGACGTAGGATGTCTGGAAAACATCCGCAGTACGAAGGATGAGGACGCCTATGTCGATATTTTCGTCAAATACGTACCGCATGCCAGCGAGATCAGTACCGGTATTGTCGCCATCGACACCGGCGATTTCCGCCATCGGCACGAAATCTTCGGCGTCTCGTCGCTTCATTTTACTGATGTGCCCAAGCACAAAGTTCGCTTTGGAGTCGGCACGTCTAAGCACGTAGCCTTCGTGGGTATTGGGAATCATTCGACTGTCTTGCCGGTTGAGGTAAGGCAAGGCGAAGTCCTGTCGGTATAGCCGGGCGGTTAAGTGATCGTCGAAGTGGAAGATTGCGTAGGCTTTACCAAGTACGGAGATGTTCGATTGTTCCGGCCCTAACAAGCGTGTCCCATCTTTGTCTTGCGGTGCGTCGATCGCGAATGAGCCGTACCAGGTTGCACTGACTGAAATTCGCTCGCGCCACAATCCCGACGTGAAGCTTAGCTGTCCACCAGCAGTCAGCGCCTCGGAAAGCGTCCTATCTCCATCCTCGCGCTTAAAATCGTAGAAGCGCATTTTGAGGTCGACAGTGCTATCACGCCAGAATGCTGGTTTGTTCTCCAACCACCTGTGAATTGCCTGCTGGCGTCGTTTTCGCCCTTGTTGGATGGCGTCGCGTAAGGGCGAGCCGACTTCTTCTGCTGATTCGGGTGCAATCTCTTCATCGCGTTGATACTCAGCCGCCCATGCGGTTGGGGATAACAAAGCGGACAATACCAACACCAATAGACAACTTCTCATTCCGGCTGTCTTCTGGAGGTTTAACGTGTAATGTTGCCGCGGCCAAAGATATTACCGATGCGCAGAAAGAATCGTTTTCTTCCCTCTTCGGCAAAGCCATAGCCCATGTACAGTGGGCCAATCGGAGAACGGAAACCGAAAAACGCGCTGCCGCTGAACCTTGCATCGTCGAACAACTCGTTACGGAAATCAGCAACGTTGCCGTACTCGAGCGTTGTACCGATGTATGCTGGCAGGATTCCTGAGCTGCCGAATTCATACCGGTAAGAGAGCATACCCATGGCAAAGTGTTGTCCGACTAGTTCGTCGTCGTTGTAACCGGACAGACGTGTAAACCCACCCGCTCGGAACCTTCCGTATATTGGCGCATCGTTGTCCAATGTTGTTGCATAACGAGTAAGGCCAAAGACTGTGTGGGCACCAAACGATTTTGCCAGGCCAACATCAATTCGAAACTGTTCATATTCAACATCGGCACCGAAGCTATCGTCGAACTTGGAGTAGCGCGAATCGATAAACAAGCCTGAACCCGGAAAGTAGAGGTCGTCTATGCGGTCCCATTGGAAGCCAACGAAATAGCCGCCTTCATCAAAATCCACAGAGCGAAAGCTCGGGTCGCCGACTTTGACCTCCACTTCTCCAGAAACCCTCTTTGCACCAACCAGCAGGGCAGCGTGCCGACCGAATTCCCGTATGAATGAGAACGAGCCGCCAACTTGGTCGATTTGAAAAGACTCCAACGCGTCGCCGCTACCGTCGTATGTCGTAATGTCTGATCTGCTGGCATAAATCTTTGGTCTGACGATCCATTTTTGGCCTATATCCAGCGGTTTGTAAATTTCAGCCATTATGCCGGGATCGTTGCCGAGCTGAGTCAGCACGCGAAGTTCCGAACCCAATTCGTCGAGGTCGGTTTTGAGGTAAGCGATCCTCAAGTTCAATTGGCTGTCATGTTCGTTACCCGAATAATCCAGTCCATACTCAATAAAGGCTGTGCCTCGCGCGTCTTGGGTAACATGAACCAAGACACCGGTTTGACCGTTTTCCGTGACTACTTCGTAACGCACTAGATCGAGAAACCCCAATGCATAGATTTGCCGAACATCCTCTTCGAGACTTTCTGCATCCAGCGGTTGCCCCGGCTCGATTCGCAAGCGACTGCGAATCATCTTGTCACTGAAACGCGAATGGTTGCTCAAGCGAACAAACTGGATAACACCAACGGGCACCACACAATTTTCAATACGCGTGCGATGCGCCCGATGCTCGGAGGTGCTGACAGCAAAGCTGGCGAGGTCCGCACTCATCTCGTCGGCTGCTCGGTAGCCAATGGCTATCGCTTCGGCTGCTTTATCAAAGTCTGCCGAAGAGACACTGTCAAGTTCAGGAAGTATGAGTAGATCGTTGTCGGTCAGTGTCGCCAGCTGTGCTTCAACATTGTTACGAATGAGCAACGAGCTCATCTGACCGACCACTGACAGCAGGTTATTCAGCTTATCTCGAGGTGTGAGCGGTGAGCCCACGTCAACAACGATGAGCCGGTCTGCGCCCATTGCGCGCACCACGTCGACGGGCACATTGTTGACGATGCCACCATCGACCAACAAATGGCCGTTCAACTCCACGGGATCGAATAACCCAGGTACTGACATACTTGCGCGCATGGCCAGCGCCAGGTTTCCATGGTCTAGCACCACGGTTTGTCCGGTTGCAATATCCGCCGCAACTGAACGATACGGCACCGGTAAATCATCAAAGTCATCGACCCGAACTCGGTCATTCACCAGCGATTCGAATAGAAACGAAATTTTCTGCCCGCTGATAGCGCCCTTGGGCAACAGCGACGAGTCGTGACCTACACCCAATTTCGGCCCGAACAGGGCAAGGTCGTCGTCGCGCTTGCGGCGGAAAGGGCGGTCCGCCCTGCGGGTGTTGTCATCGAACAGGTCGTCCCAATTGAGTGAGCGAACAGTACGGTCGAGCTCATCGGCATCCATACCAGTCGCATAGAGTGCGGCGACCAGGGAGCCCATGCTGGTACCGGCGACATAATCGATGGGTATGTTGAGCTCTTCTAGTCTCTTGATAACGCCGATATGTGCGGCACCGCGAGCACCGCCACCGCCGAGAACCAAGCCAATTTTCGGTCGTGTCGTATCCGCGCTAGCCGGGCACGAGGCGGCAGCGGCGAAAGGTGAGACGAGCAGGAATAAACCCGCGATACAGCCGACCTGTAACGTGTTCCGCTTCATGTGTAGACTCCCGTCCAAAGGTTGTGACTTGAACCAGTCGTGCACCGCACGGTGGCTTCTAATTGCTGGTTAGTTTGCCTTCGCTACTGATAGAGACCACGTCATTCAGACGATCATTCAGCAACTTACCCCAACTACTCGCCAGCCGTTTAACATCCTGACGGTTTAGCCCACTCGAAGATTTATGCGCAAAAGTAGTCGCGGAGCGTCGATCGATCGCGCGGGCAAGAATGGCGCCGGTTAACGAATCTCGGAGTTCGAGCACCAGAGTCGCTTCGCCAATCGAGCGGAGATAGGTATTGGATCGACCCGGCTTCTCGGGCGGAACGTGGGACACCACGTCAATCAGACCTCCAATCAGCAACAATACGTCAGGCCCGGGCGTGGTGCTGAGTGTGTATCGATTGTTCTTAGCCACCTCTTCCAGTATCTCTGCACGAAATAGCTCAGCAAGTTTGGTTCGATTTTCTTCCGTAATGGGAAATTCCGTCTCGCCCCGTTGTGCCGCGGCGCGCTCGCTGCCGGTCCATTCGACCGGCCGGTAGGTGATGCCCGCATCTTGGACTAACAGTTTTTCATAACCTGATAGATCCAGGTCCTGTCGCACCCAAGCCGCATCGACCCGCGAGCGTTTGATCCTGTGTAAACCATCGAACGACACCTCAGCATCTGCGCCCGTCTCTATATGGGGATTGGCTGCGTGCGCCGGCATCCACAACAAGGCACTTAAACAAAAGCACACAAATGCTAATTTGAGCATTTCACTCTTCGTCCATTTCACATGGTTCTCAAACGGGTGGGAATTCCGCCAGTATCGCGGAGACGATTTCGTTGATGGCCGAAGTCGGATTTTTACGATCGCTGCTGGTAATGGTCTTGGTAGTGCGCCCATGCCAGACCGGCTCGCGAGATTTATTGTCAAACAGATCGATGGCCAGAGTGCCTTCTGTGTAGTTAGTCACTTCTACTTGTTGATAGTAACGAGCGCCCCATCCCCAAGCCCCCCGATAGGCTGCAGGATAACTATCGACTCGAATGGCCTCCCTTGCCCCAAGGGTGAACGAAACAACGAAATCGGCTCGCTTAGGATCATACTGCAGACGATAGCCTTGGGCGGTTAACGCGTTTGTCGCAGCATCTTTAAGTCGCCTCTCCAACAAAGGGCTGACTGCGGTCCGGGTAGCGACTCTTAACGTCTGTTGCGGCATAAAGGCGAACGTTTTGTATGATGCAAAGTTAACGCCGGGATGATGATCCGTTATTACTTCCAGCGAAGTGCAAGCCGAAAGTAATAGCAGACAAGCCAGGGCGCCCGCTCGCGAGCCAAAGGCACTCCATATACTCAAGGCGTCGAACTCGCTTGGGCTGCGGCGATACCCTTGCCGATGGCAACTTCCAGTGTCGCCCGCAAGTCTTCCCATGACATACCTTTCTTGTCATCGAAATTACCGATTTCATCGACACGGAAAACAGAAACAACATCGCCGGTAACACTGTCGACGACCTCACCTTCAATTGCTGCGTCACGGAGACGGATGCGCAGACCAGTTAGATTGCCAGCAGTCGAAACGACTAAACCAATCGGGGTATAGCTGAGCAGTCCGCGCTTCTTGTTCTGCATGTTGATCTCAGTAATCGCCACATTGATCAGCGCTGTATTTGGCCCGGGGGAGAGTACAACCTCGGCTTTATCTACGGCGGCTGCGACCAAGGCACCTTTCATGGTATCCGAGATCTGTTTCATCTCATCGGCGTCGATGCCTTTGGACTTACTTTTTTCCGAAAAATAGAAAGTGACCGACCCCACCATGATTTTACTATAGCTACTCGGATCGGCACCCGGAGTCACATAACGACTGACCCCAGGGATATCCGGGTGTGGTGTCAGGTTTTCAACTTCATTGGGTTCAAGAAAGCGTTCAGCGGCTTGCAAAGGATTGCCTGCAAGAAGAAGAATCGCCAGGATTGACAATTTTGAAAGATGGGACATGTTGATCTCCTGATGTCGCACGGGTAAATCTACCCAGATTAATAAGTCTAGTTTCTGTGATTCGGAACAGAAGCACATGCACCTAAAAGATACAAAATAGGGTGTATTCCCGTTCCGACTGTGCTCGCTTGCAGCATCATCTTAACTCAAGCCGTCGGTATCCGCTGTGAAAGGATTGGCCGCATAGCTTCTGGCACCTTGCAGATTATCAAGGTCGATGTGGAACTTCATTTTCTTCGAACGCCAGCGCGTCGCCTGAAACAATTTGTGCAGCGCCTTGCAACGATTCCATGAGAGAAGGATGCGGCAATATGGCGTTAAGGAGATAGGTGAACGGCAGCTGACGCTCTATCAAGATGGACGCCGCAGAAACTAAGGAATCCGAATCCTGGCCGATAGCGCGAACGCCAAGGATGCGATCGTCTCCTTCAGGCGCCACGATCAACTTTACAAAACCGAAGGGTGTTCCCATAGCGTGGGCGCGGTGGTTCCGACTAAAAGGATACTTTCCAACCCGTATCTTGCCGTATCGCTCAGTAGCAACAATTTCCGATAGACCCGCGCCGGCGATCATAGGCAGCGTAAAAATGATGTACGGTACGTGGTCCATGGACTGTTCTAGCGCCTCACCGAGAATGTGGTGTGCCGCACAGCGTCCTTCTGCTTGCGCGACATGGACCAGGGCCATATCAACCGGCGTATTGCGCATGCCGACATCACCAACGGCGTAAATGTTAGGCACATTTGTCTGCATTGTATTGTTGGTGCTGATATACCCGCGCTCATCGAGGCCAACACCGATATCAGCGAGCCCCAGGTTGAGTGTGCAAGGTGTTCTCCCAATAGCGAGCAAAATGACCTCGCTTTCAACGGTAGCGCCGGTCGACAGGTGAGTGCGGACAACGTCGTTCTCAACACTCAGCGTATCCAGGCGGCAGGATGGCATGACCTCAACCCCATTACGCGCCATCGCCTGTGACAGAAAATCACTGATGTCCTGATCCTCGCTGGCGAGAATTCGCTCTTGAGTGTCCACCAACGTAACGGCACTGCCAAGTACTGCGAACATCCCGGCGAATTCACAACCAATGATTCCACCGCCAAGTACTACCAGTGACTTGGGTAGAGCCTCAAGCGCCATGACCTCGTCACTGCTGACCACTTGATGCCCGTCGAATTCGATTCCCGGCAACGGTCGCGGTACGGTACCCGTCGCAATTATGATGTGCTGCGCGTGCACTCGGTGGTCGTCAACACGGAGCGTGCTTTGGTTTTCGAAGGTCGCGTGACCCTGAATAAGCTCAACGCCGAGCCGCTGGAGCCGGCTTTCAAGGCTGTCGTTCAACCCTCGTGCAGATCGCTCGATGCCTGCCCGGACATTAGCCCACGCCAAGGGGGTGGGCTGGCCAAAAATTTCCGGTCGCAATCGTGCCTGCAGATATTGTCTGGTAATTTCAAACTCAGACTTGGATTTGAACGCACCTTCAATGCCGTAGCCCATTAGCGGACCGCTGTTTATGACAATTACACGACGGCCACGCATCGCCAGGGTGGCTGCAGCAGTTAGTCCGCCAGGGCCTCCTCCAACGATGCAAATATCACACTCGAGCATAGTTACAAACTCACACTCGTATGGTTTTCGGTCTTTTCGCTAGATTGATCGTCGAGCCAGGACATCACCACATCGTAGGCGATGACCAGCACGACCGCACCAAAAAACAAGCCAAGAAAACCAAAGCTGATGAACCCACCAATAGCTCCCAGGAAAATGATGAGTACCGGGGCGTCTACTCCACGTCCCATCAAGATCGGCTTTAATATATTGTCCAGCGTAAGAACCGGAATATTCCAAGCCAGGAAAAGGATGAACGGCAAAAGTTCGTGGTTGGAAAATACATAAACCGCAATCGGTATCACCACGATCGCGATGCTGAGTTGCACGATCGCAAGCACAAAGCAAAGCAGCGCCCATAGCGGAGCGCCCGGTATGCCGATAACGGCGAATCCGATACCCACCAGAACGGCTTGAATGAACGCGACTCCAATGACGCCGGTGGTGACCCCCCGAACCGTACGCTCGGTTAACTGCAGGTATCGTTCGTACGATGCAGGCACTATGCGTGCCAACAGACGTGTGGCCAGAGATATTGCGCGCTCATGATGCGCCAGAACCACACCTGCGATGACAATGGAAAGGATGAATTGCAAAATACCAAGTCCAGCCCCAGCGACGGAACCCAGCGCGAACACGCCCGCATCGCGAAGCTGCGGTTTAAATCGTTCCAGCACAGCGGTTAAATTGGATGACGCTTCCGTCCAGACCGTATGCAGAGTAGGCCCCACGACAGGCCAGTCTCGAACACTGTCAGGCGCAGGTGGAACAGCCAGGTTGCCTTCTTGCAGGTCCGCAACGAGGCCACGCAGCGAATCGATAATATCGGGCAAGGAACCCGCGATGGGTCCAACAATGAGGAGCAGTAACACGAGCGCCACCGCGAATGCTGCTCGGCCGCTACGACCACCGAGTTTGCCCTGCAGCCACATAAATGGGGGATAGACAGATACGGCGATAATAACAGCCCATAACAACACGCCAACAAACGGCGCGATAATCATTACGGACCAGACCGCTATCAGCGCGAGCAGACCAAACCGGATAGTGTTGTCGAGCATGTCGTTACTATTTGCCATAGTTAGTCTCCTCCAATAAATGCAGCGCATCACGCGCCCCGCATCAGACCCTGCAAGCATAGCTTAAATCAGCTTGTTGCAAGGGTGTGTGCAAACAAATGGAACCAAACAAGTGGCTAAGTCAACCAGCCACAGGTCTAATGTCAGCTAACACATGCTTTGGTCTTACCTATGCACGATCACGAAGTGCTCATATTCCTCGTTCTGATGATTCTTCTGTTTGGTCTCGTTTCGAAGGTTTCCGAACGATGGTTGGTCACCGGTCCGATGGTATTCATGCTGGTTGGCGTACTTGTCAGCCCGCTGGGTTTGGACCTTTTCACAATGCACACCGATACCGACACCGTAAAGCTGATCGCGGAAATTACCTTGATATTGATCCTTTTTGTGGATGCATCGCTGATCAAGCTGGACGTGTTGCGCAGTGCCCCATCACGCATCCCGGCGAGGCTTTTGGGCATCGGCCTGCCGTTGACCATGCTTTGCGGCTTTGCCCTTGGCGCGCTATTGTTTGATGGCATGACCCTTTGGGGCATTGCCCTTATCGCCTTGATTCTTTCCCCCACGGATGCAGCGCTAGGCCAGGCTGTGGTAAAAAGCGAATCGGTTCCCAGCCGCATTCGCCAATCTATCAGCGTGGAAAGCGGCCTCAACGATGGCATTGCGCTGCCGCCCATTCTCGTCTGCTTCGCAGCACTCGGTGCTGAGAGCTCCGGACACGAGGGCGCATGGCTCGGATTTATGCTCAAGCAATTGACCTTCGGACCTCTAATCGGCGTCTTGGTTGGTTGGATTGGCGGACGCTTAATCGAGCGCGCCTCGCAACTTGGCTGGATGGAGTCAACCTTCCAACGACTGGCTGCGTTTTCCTTGGCGTTGCTTGCCTACGCGCTTGCCGAAGCTGTCGAAGGCAATGGATTCATAGCCGCATTTGCCGCTGGAATCGGCCTTTCCCTTGGTATTCGAGATGCTGGGTCACACGAACTGCTGGAGCGCATACAGGAAACAGGGGAAGCGGCCGGTGCATTACTATTGCATGGCGTTTTTCTGCTACTTGGACTCGCCGCCATCCCCATCGCCGTGGGCTACTGGGGTTGGACAGAGTTACTCTACGCGGTTGCCAGTTTGACGGTGATTCGAATGCTGCCGGTGGCGATATCGTTGATCGGCACGAAGTCGGATGTTTGGACAATTCTGTTTATCGGCTGGTTCGGTCCGCGAGGGATTGCATCGGTGTTGTACCTGCTGCTTGCGATTTCAGCCATAGGTCTGGCAGGTCACGAACACATGTTCTCGATCATCGTTCTAACAGTTACCTTGAGTGTTTTAGCACATGGCGTTACTGCCGTACCCTTGTGTAACAGATACGCAGCAAAAATTCAGGACTTAACGCCACGCTCTTAATCCTCGCGAGATGCGTACAAGCCGACCAGGCGTGCAACGAGAATCGCGAGATAAAGCTGGCCGATCAGTGCTTCCATATAGGTCAGCGTACCGACAAATGGTTGATTCGGGGTGACATCACCGTAGCCAAGAGTTGTCAGCGTCACAAAACTGAAATAGATGAATCCATATATCTGGTCGCGTAACGGTTCATCCATGAACTTGCCGACGAACAGACCCGGATCAAAGATCGCGAACAGAGCGAATAGAAAAGAAAAACAAATACCAATCATTAAATAGACATTAACCACACCCCACAGCACTTCTGAATTTATCCGTTGATTCTTGAACAGCACTTCTTTGCTGACCATGCCGGCGATACAGCCAAAGAACAAAACACCAAACGCCGTTGCAAAAGCCCAGAAAACCGAGTCTTCGGCGATAATTGAAAGCAACCCCGATGCTAGGGTTATTGCGGCGAGTCCGTAGGTCATGCGTCGCGCAAAAGTGGAGCTTGCCACCGCTAACGGTCCAGTGATGAGCACCAGCGTCAACACCGAGTACATGACCACGCGCCCGCCCAAATGACCACCGACAAGTGGCCCAGCGAGCAGAAACGCGATCAACGAGAAACAAAGATAACGTTGTTTCCCGAGTTTTTGCACGATACCTGAATATTCCACAGAGCTTGTCGTGTCCGCTTGACCGTTAACCGCTTGCCTGGGGCGCTCTTATGCGATTCCGTTGCTAGTGATCCAGGTACAGATAGTTCTGCCAACTCGCCATGCGAATCAGAATTCGTCGCATGATGGCAACGTGGGAAAAATGATCTGAATACACCGCGACTTCCGCTCTCGACCCGGTTGGCAGAGAAAACTCCGACATGTCATCGAGCACCTCTATCACTACAGGAATGCGGCCGACGGACTGAAAACTCGAGGTTCCGATTAAATTGCCACTTGCCTGCGCAGCACTCTCACCGATATTCAGCAGAACCCGCGACACCCGCCCGGCGAAAACACGGCCGGGAATACTGGGGTACATAATTTCGGCTTCATAACCCGCCTTGATTCTCAATGCAGAATTCTGGCGAAAGGCCGCTACCATCGTTGCGGGTTCATCGTGCACGAACACGACGGTTGGTCGCAGTGGATTGGCCATTGCCATCATACCTGGTCGAAGCAGCAACTGAGAGACGTAACCTGCCGTTGGTGCCCTGACCACGGTTCGTTCAAGATCATAACGGGCCTGATCCAGTTCGGCGCGCAGACGCGCCACCTCAGGGTTTTCGCCATCGATCTGGGACTCGAACGCAATGACTGCGCCTTCCAGATCGGCTTCAGCCCGGTCGACAGTGGCTTCGTCAGAGATATATAGTTGCCGTCTATTTTCGAGATCTACTTCGCTGAAGGCGCCGTTTGCAAAACCTTTTTCATAGCGCTTGAACACGCCGAGGCTTCGGTCCCGATTAGCCGCTACTTCATTCACCCGCGAGCGGGCAGCTGCGACGGTGGTTTCGAGTTCCCGCACTCCCTGGGCGCTGCTCGCGAACAGCGCCTGTTTCTGCCGAACCTTGGCTTCGTAGGGAGTTGGGTCGATACGGAACAGCACGGTGCCTTTTTCAACAATCACATTGGCTTCAATCTCAACGCTGACGACAATTCCACCAACGGCGGGCACGATCGGTGTGGCCACATAGTACTCGCGCGCCATATTGGAAAAGGGATGGTTGTAGTTCATGACTAGAACCAATGTGCCGATGAGAACGACACCTCCCAAGGCTGCTGTGGGAACGGTCCACTTGTTTAAAGGTACGTTGAATATTTTAAACACGGCGACACAAATGGCCGTGTAGGTAAGGATGAGCAGGATATCCATGGTTACTCTCCCCCAGCGGATTCAAGTTCAACAAGGCGGGCTTCGACGGCATCGAGCCGCTCACTAAGCTCGCTCGAAATACCGGTCGGATTGTCCCCCATACCCCAGCCTCGGTCTTCGCGATACAGCGTTGCCCAAATCCACAAGAATGGCCACATTACGTGTAAGGTGAATAGACTTACCCATCCGGCAATGTGCAGCACATCCTGGTGCGGATGGTTTCGCGATTTGGCTATTTCATACGGGATGTCATGGATGACAATGATTCCGTAGAACAAAATCAGCACCACCAGTATCAAAATTACTAACGCGACATAATCTAAAATCATACTAACTCACTCGATTTGTGTTCAGTTCGACAGCACTTAGTGTAGACCGTTAACCCGGTATGCAGCTACCGAGACCAACGAAACCTACCCCTTCGCCTGCCACCATGATCGTCATCATGCCATCTGCGGCATTGATCGACACACTCCAGGCAACACCGTCACTCTCGGTGGGACTACCATCCTGAACGCTGGTCATGAAGATCTTACCGTCCAGGACCTCGATGTGCTGAATCGAGTTGGGCGCAGCGCCTTCCCGGATGGGTATCAATTGTTTCTTTTTGAAATCGATGTGCCAAGCGCTGCCGGTGCCAATTTCCTCCGCGGTGACTTGGATACAGCCGTCGGTTAAATCGCACTGGTACATCTGTACGGCGGTACAAAAAAGAGGCTGTTTGCCGTCGAAATGTGACTTCGCGGCATAGGCTTGGGTAACGGTCGTGATGAGGACCATAGCTATCAAGAGGCGCATAGTATTCATTGGTTTCTCCTAACCTAGTGTGTAGCCGCGCCCCTGCATGCAGGCGGAAAAGGCACGATCATAGTTGTCGCGATTTTGCTGAGCGGCAGCCGCTTGTTGTTGTTGCGCTTGCCGTTGTTTCTTTTGGGAATTGCGCTTGCGCATCACACCCAGGGTGGCACCGATTGCTGCGCCGGTTTTAGCACCATCGCTGCCATCTGCTATACCGCCGATCGCAGCGCCCGCTGCTGCACCCCGCAGCCCGCTACGTGGTTGTTTGCTGGGAGTCGACGCTGTTTGCGCCTGCATGGGATCAAAGCCAGATTGCGTCTTGCCGAACTGGTAGCAACTGTACTTGTCTTGTTCCTGTAGCTCCGGGGTCTGACCCTTGGCCGGATAGATATATGGCTCCGCCGCCAGCATCGCTTGCGCGTAGGCAATGGCAGTAATGAGCACGGTGCATTTCAACACTGTGCTAGCCAGCAGGGCCGGTTGTCGAGTTTTTGATTTCATAATTCCTCCAGGTTCCGTCGTTGATTAACTTCCTAACGTCGACGCGAGCGCCCACCACCGGATCGGGAGCTGCTACGTCTTGAGTATCTACTGCTGCTGCTTCGTTGCGAGTTACGGCTGTAACCACTTTGGCGTGAGCTGTAATCTCTGTTGAGTGATGCGCTGCTGGTACTTCGCGTGGAGCGATTGGTCGACGAGTCAGCGCTGCGTGTATAGTTACCAGAACCGCTGCGTGTGCCTTGCGCCTCAGACCGGGAATTCGCCGATCGAGAATCGGTTGCGCGTTCAGGTGTGTCCATTTGTTGCCAGTCTCCGCCTTCGTAGGTCGACCAGCCTGAGTCGGTTTTCTTGTAGACGTTACCATCATGGCCTGCATAGAGATCACCCCCAGCACTTTCGCCCACGGTTGTTCGACCCAGCCCTTTTGAAGTGGAAGTGGCTTGTCCACCGCCGGACGATTCGAATGTGCTGACAGTTGTGTTGCCGCGTCGTTGGGTTTCAGTATTCACTGTTTCACCGTCGCGCGAAAATGAACCTTCGCGGGATGCGTTAGACCGGTTGCCGTCGCGTTCGATGGTGCCTGTTCCACCATCCGACCCAGTAATGCTGGTGGAGCCGCCATCTCGGTCATACTCGCCTGAAAAATTCGCCGTGCGCCCATCTGCTGCGGTGATGGTGCCTTGGCTGGATAACGTGCCGTCATCCAGGGTGCGCCGCGCCTGGCTGGACGCTCCCGATCCAGTTTGTCTGTTTACGTCAGCGATGCCTGTGTCGTAATCCACCTTACGGTCTGTGCTCAACGAACGGTCGCCTCTGCTGATTTCGCGCTCGGTCTTCATTATGTTGTGATGTTCGTCATAGTGGCGACTGGTTTCGGTGCCGACACCTGTACGCGGGTTGTAGGTTTCGCCAAAACTCGCCCACTCATCATTGTCCCAGGCGGTTTCCACGTAGCCGTAACGACCCGTGTTCGGGTTGTAACCCTCTGTGTACGAGTAGCCGCCATAAGGCCCGTAAGCCACCGAGCGAGATCCGTATGTTCCCGTGTTCGGGTTGTACCAACTACCGTGACCATAGGACGCGTGGTAAGGGTAGTAGGCTGCGCCATAGACGTAAGGTGGGTAATACCAGCCGGTGCCATATACGGGCACGCCGGCAACGACGTAGACACTGGTAGTGTAACTGGGTGGATAGGTGTAAATAACCGTCGTTGGCGTGCTCGCGTACACTTTCACATGGGTGACATGATACGACGCAGAGCTGGGTGGAATGGTGTATATCGCAGCAGGCACGTCTGCGGTCACCGCCCATGGACCAATCGGCGTGCTAGCCGCGTACCAGATGCCTGCGTAGCAAAGATAGTACCGTCCCTTGTACTCCAGAATGTCGTAGCTTGTGTTTGCTGCCCGGGCTACTTCGGTGGCGGTTATCGGTACAAATTGGGGCTCGCCTGCGTATGCGACCTCTGGTGCCTGTGCATCCAGGGATGCTTCCTTTTTGACCGGCAATATGACTTCGAGGGAAGCCACTCGTGCTTCGCTTGTGCCGGGCACTGAGGCAAGCACGTCTGCCTGTTCGTGATCCTTGGGTATAGATTGGAACGCGTCTGGTAACTGTTCAACATAGCGCCATTCACCTTCGATCAATGCGTCGCTGGCAAACCAGCGGCCCGAAGCCAGGAAATACCAGGTGCCATCGAGGATGAACAACGGACTTTCTGTGTTCGCAACGTAAGCAAGTCCGTCAGTGCCCTCGATTTCGATCGTCTCTGGTTCGCCGTCTGTGACGATCAGCTCTGTTGGTTCTGATACGACCAATACGGCAGGTATTGCTTCTTCAGTCAGGACCAATGGCATAGCCTCGCGCACCGCAGCTTGCAGTTCGGCTTCAGGAATTTGCAAAAAAGAGTCTGGTAACTTATCCGCAGCGGTCCAGGGTCCGTCAAGCTCAGGCGCGCTCTGCCACACATCACGATTCAGGAGATAAAGCAGTGTAGTGGCGTCATCACGGAACAGGGGCCAGTTGGCGTTGGCGACGGCAGAGACTCCGGAGTTGGCCAATGGAGCGAATACAGGTTCGCCGTTAACGAACAACAAGATTGTCGACGTTTCGGTAACGTAAATCTCCGGTGGCTGCGTGTTGAAACCCTGCGTGGTGGGGAACTCAAGAACGTCTGCAGCGAGATAGGAAAGGAATAGATCCAATGGTGCCGTTAAACGTTCTCTTGTTGCTGCGTTGAGGATCGCGTCGCTGTGACTATCCGCAACATCTCCAGCAAACACCACCTCGCTGACTTTGATCGCCTCGATTTGCACCACGCGGGCGTCGAGGTCGACCTCGGTTGTGCCAGTAAATGTCAAGGTGCCGAACTCAGGGGAGGAAGTTGATTGCGGCAAGTATTCGAATGCTAGTTGTGCTGAGGTCGTCTCAAAGTCGGGCCACTCGCGTATTTGCGGCGCATGTAGTATCAACTCTCCGCCTTCTATAAGACGGCGCTGTGGGAAAAGCCAGGCAGGCGCAACGGTGAGATCATCCAGTGGCACAGACCTAAAGTTACCCACTGGTGCAGTCTCGGCTGCCGTTGGCGCTGCCAACACCGGCGCCGAATCGGAAATGGGCTCGCAACCGAATGAAAACAGGCAACCCAGAGACACTATTAACAAGCGTTTGAATACCAGCACCTGTGGGTTGAAAAATAGCCTGCTGTTCATCATTTTGACATTAAACCACCAAATCAGACCGATATCCTTCAGAGAGCGGGGGTGTACCAGATCGCCGAGCCGGTGAATAGACCAGCCAAACTGACGCCAAGCGCATTCAGGCGCGAGCATGGGTTATCTGAATCCCCGGCACATGCCTCTAAAGGGTACAATTATGGGTGTAATCGGCCGCGAGCCATGAGGCTGGTTCGGACCCATGTGGTTTGAAACCCGTGAGAGAGCGGATTTTTGGACCGTCCTACCAGGTGACGAATAGGTTTATTCCAAGACCGAACTCGTCGTTGTCATAGAGGTACCAATCGGCGTCGCCGGGGTCTCCATTTTCGAAATCAATCGCGGTGAGCTGCGCAAAAAAATTTGGTCGTGAAGCGATCGTTAATTTTCCAAGTCAAGCCAGTATTAACAAGAAACGTGCCCTCTGATCCGCCAAAACCATAGTCCGCACGCGACGTCCATGCCAGCTTTGGTGATTGTCT
>Ga0114950_10002043_pt1 | contig 15502 bp, 12 predicted proteins | sample N075metaG_FD_83503 | JGI IMG/M metagenome (GOLD analysis project Ga0114950, IMG submission 83503) | Deep subsurface microbial communities from Kermadec Trench to uncover new lineages of life (NeLLi) - N075 metaG | ecosystem: Environmental > Aquatic > Marine > Ocean trench > Sediment | place... | reverse complement strand
TGTGTTCCGGGACGCCCCATTCGTTGTCGTGGTAATCGTAATAAAGTAGATCAGAGCCGGCCCATTCGCATCTGGTTTTCATTTTTTTTCCTTATTTTTAGCGCTGTCTTTCTGAGCAGGGTAAAGTACAGAACTCCGACTTTTTCACCACACCTCAATGTGCGAAGAATCCGACTCATTGCTAAAAGATTTTACGCTCAGGACTCAGGATTAAAAGGAGATGAATTTGTGAATTGCTCTCAGAACGACAATGTCAGCCAGGTGTTATAAAAACGTAGCAATCTCTTTCAGCGATTTCTTGCTAATGTCCGGTACCTTGGCATTCTCTTCGGGATAGCCAACCACCAGAATCAAATAAGCTCGTTCATTCGCCGGGCGTTTGAGAACTTTGCCTAGAAAACGCATTGGACTGGGTGTATGTGTGAGAGAGACCAATCCGGCATGATGAATTGCCGTGATGAGAATCCCGGTGGCGATACCGACTGATTCTTGTACGTAGTAGTTTTTTGACTTCATATTGTCGGCAGTGAGTTCATGGCTTTGGGCAAAGATAACAATTAAGTACGGAGCCGTTTCAAGAAAAGGTTTGCTTGCATTGGTTCCTAAAGGTGCCAAAGCCTCGAGCCATTCATCCGGCGCGCGGCCGTTGTAAAAAGCTTCTTCCTCTTTTTCAGCGGCGTCTCGGATTTTCTTTTTTATCTCCGGGTCTGTAACCACGACGAAGTGCCACGGCTGTTTGTTGGCGCCGTTAGGGGCAGTTCCAGCAGCGAGTAAACATTTTTCAATGATCTCTTTTGGTACCGGGCGGTCTGAAAAGTCACGAACAGTTCGCCGCCGTTTTATGTCTTCGTAAAAATCGGCTGCGCGTTTTTGCATTTGAGCCGGGGAAAATTCAGTGTGATTTGGGAGTGGAATAAACTTTGGTTTTTGGGTTTCCATTTATTATTTTTCTAAAGTGGGTTCCATAATTATCGCTCCAGTATAAGCATCCGCTTCAATTTCCACGATGATTTCCGCTGCAATCAAACGGCTGACTTCCACCATCGTGGTCGCCGGACGAATGTCTTTAAAAAATTCATGATGGGCCTTGCCCACTTTTTCCCAGTCATCAATATTTGTAACATAAATTCGGGTATGTACCACATCTTCGAGTGACGCACCCGCTCTTTTCAGTACGGATTCTATATTTTTGAGCGCTTGTTTCGCCTGAGCATAAGGATCGTTACCTCCGACAATTTTGCCATCTTCGTCCGTGGCAGTCGTTCCTGTGATATGAACGTGCGGGCCGATTCGAACCGCACGGGAGTAGCCAACGATGGACTCCCATTTGGTCCCGGTTGAAATATTTTTTCTTTCCACTTTAGAATGTTTTTGAAGTCAGTTGAAAAATTTCTCTATCCGCCTTCGCGGAAGCGATAAGGTCTTCAAAATAAATTCGCACCGGACGGCCTTCAAATTCTTTGCTCATCGCAAGTTTGATATTGCCAAAAGTTTGCCACTCTTTCCACCACGAACCTGAAGGTTCGGTGCCAGCTTCCTGATCCTGCAGGAGGTATTCCCACTTGTGCATCAACCGGTCGGTTTTACCAATGTACGCCCAGTAGGTGTCTTCCGGGGTCAGTCCGACACCTTCAAAAGTTACTCTGACGACGTCATAAACTTGACTATCGACTTCTTTCTCGCCTTCGTAATTCAGAACCACACCGGGATCGTTGAGTTTGTATGGCATAATCAACCAGTAGCTGTCGTTAATATATCGGCCATAGGCTCTCTCTATCCATTTGCTTTTTGTAGAGTCCTCGATGACTCTTGTGCCGTCCACAAAGACATCCCCTGCTTTGGTTTGGGTATTAAATATCGCAACAAAATGCTGGCCGTCTCGGCTGGTTCCTTCAACCCGGTAGTCATTTGTGTAGCGATCCCAGTCATGGCGATAATCTGAGCGAATCTCGCCGTTGACCTCAACAATCCAATGATAGCTTAAGAACCTTATTTTCTGCCAATTATCTTTGCCGCCCAATGACTCCCACATTTCATCTACAACTTGCAGCGCTTTCGGGTCCGACTTCGAACGATCGAAACCGTTTTCGGCAGGGAATGAGCTTTGCTCCTGAACGCAGTAAAGGGAGATGGTTAAAATTAAAATTGAGGAAATCATTAAAAATAGTTTGTTTAGCATTTTTTCCCTCCGGTGAATAAAAGTGTTTAGTAACTGACAAGTAATTTTCTACCATTTTCTGGCAGAAAATTGCAAATAACAAGACTCAAAAGACAAATAATAATCAAATTCAAAATATCAATAACCAAAAAATTACCTGTCGATTTTGTGTTTTTAATCATTGAGATTTGACATTTATTTGGGATTTTGTTATTTGATATTTGGCATTTCCGGCTTGTCCGGGCTAGGGTTTGGGGAATTAAGTATTTAAGCTGAACATAGTCTGCCCGGTTAAATATTTGGATTCGGCGCCATGAAAACAAGTAGGGTCAGACGTTCATCACTTGAATTTTTGACTCCGTGAACAAGACCCGACTTGGCGAGGCAGATTTCGTTTTTTTTAACTATTTTCTCCTCGTTGCCGATTTGAATCGTGCCTTGGCCTTCAAGAACAAAATATATTTTGTCGGCGCCATTGTGTGTGTGCGCCTTTTGGAATTGCCCCGGCTCCAGGCAATAGATATCACAGAAAAAATTTCTGGTTTCAAAGAGGTTGACTTTCTGCATTTTTTCTATGGAGAATCGAACCCGGGATGGAATATTTTTGAAGTATGACATTCTAATTAACCGTAACACACTTAAGTTGAAAGAAATGAGAAATGAATTCGAAATCGCGATCTTTATAAAAAAACTTCTAAATCATTTTCTAATGTAATTTGTGATATCAAGCAGTCGATGGAACTTCGTATGAGTAAATTCATTCTTTCTATAAGTTCTATAAATATTTATGGTCTCAAGAAAATTTCTATGCCAATGGGTAAAAATCTAAAAATCAAGTAAAAAGTTTTGAATTTTTGGAGTCAGAATCTGAAGCAATAACCTGCAAAACTTCAGCAACAATTATTTCTTAATCGCAACCACTTCTATCACATCTCCTTCTTGAATAGCATCGACAATATCCATTCCGGCGGTCACTTGACCAAAGACCGTATAGCGGCCGTCGAGGTGAGGTTGAGGTGAATGGGTGATAAAAAACTGACAACCTTCTGTGTCCTTGCCGGCGCTGGCCATGCCGACCGTGCCCCGCAAATAAGGTCGCATATTGAATTCAGAGCGAATGGCATATCCGGGTGAGCCCCACGAATCTCCTCTGGGGTCACCTCCCTGGATTACAAAATTTGGCACCACTCGGTGAAAGGAGAGTTTATCAAAAAAGCCTTGTTCGACAAGCTCAACGAAATTTAATACTGTGAGCGGCGCCTCTTCCGTAAATAATGCAAATTCAATATTGCCGCGCGGAGTTTTAATCAAAACGCTCGCTCCCTTTAAGCGCAAAATATCTTTATACCTGAAATCTGAATGAGGGGTTGTGAATGTTGCGGTGCTGTCCGAGTAGTCAACGCCAGTGATTTTAAAAAGGGCATCGGCTGCGACTCCGGACAGGGCTTTATCATGAATGTTGAGCGCTTCTCGAAGCATAGAAACCGCTTGTTTATCGCCCAGTGCGCCGATTGCCTCAAAAATCATTTTAGCCGATTCGCTATCGACTGGTTTTGACAAGTTTTGGTAGGCCTGAACAATGCGCTGAGCGTGTATTCTATTTCGCAGGGTGTCTTGGCTCAACCCCTGGGCCGCTACTGCGACAAGAACAGGGTCCTTCTCACTCAAGGCTCGTAAAAGAAGGTTGGGATTACTGAAATCCTTAATTTTGTCAAGCGCCTCAAGCATCGCAATTTTGGCCACAGTGGGTGCGTCAGGGTATTCTTTTGCAAAAATTCTCACAATGGTTGGAGAGCCGGTTTCACCGAGCGCAGTCATGACTCGGGCTCTAACTTTGTGATCCGCATGATTTTTAAATTTTAAGAGTAGGTCAATCGACTCTTTTTTAATTAGCTTAGCGTAAGAAATAAGAGCTGTCCCGACTTCTGCGGAGCTCCAGGTGTCATCTCCATCATCGGTAAGAAAAATCTGCTCCAACTGATGTTTAGCAAAATTATGTTCTCGGCTATTTTGCCGGTAGCCATCAGGTTCAAGTTGGGCGCTGATCCCTAGCGCTTGAATAATGGCAAGTCTTACCTGACTATTTTGATTCAGTAGTGAAAAATAATTGGCGACCAAACTAAGAGGGTAGTTTGCTAAAGCGTTGGCTGCCTTTACCCGAACACGCCAGTCAGGATCATTTTTTATGATTGCACCCAAGGGTTCTAAGATGGTCAGGTTTTTTAATTTGCCAAGAGCTTGGATCGCATACATCCTTACGAGGGGGTTTTTATCATAAACTGCGTTTCTTAAAGGACCGATATCTAAATCTTTTGCTATTTGTGCTAAAGCATAGCATGCCTTCCATCGAACATCGCTGCTTTTATCAGCAACAAGCAAAGTAAGGGAATCGCTCGCCGCCTTATCGATTAACTCTCTTCGGGCCATTCTGCCCAGAGCTAAGGCAGCTTCGCCGCGCAAGTGTTCGTTTTCCGATTTCAGTGATTTGATAAGTACCGGAAACGTAACAGAAGTCCCGATTTTACTCAAAGCCTCAAGAATCCGAATCTTAACCTTGGATAACTCTTTATCACTCAGCGCCGCAATAAGCGCATCTTCGGCAGTCGGATCACTTAATTGACCCAGAGCGAATGCGGCCTGCATTCGCACATTGTGATTGAGGTCATCCAGCATTTTTGTAAGAAATTCCAAGCAGTTTCGATCCTGCAGCTTTCCCATCGCGTCAACCGCGCGGGCTCGTATTTTTGGTTCGGGACTGTCGAGGTATTTTACCAGGCTGTCACAGGAAACCCGCCTATTCTCCAGTCGAAGAATGTGTTCAAACTCTTTTTGGCTTTCAATGCACCCCGCAAGCGCTAAACCAAGGATCGTTGTCAAAATCACTTTTTTCATGGCATCCAATATAAGATTTGAGCTACTTTAAGTCAATAGCCGATGAGTTGAAATCTGTTGATTCTGTTGCAAAATCATTTTATCTTGTTTAAGATATGAAGAAGACGGTCAGTTTATTTTTTTCACAAAAACTTTTATGCGAAGACTCATAAGGTGATCTTTTCTTTTCGATGACAAAGTATCTAAATAAATTAAAAATAAATGATTGAAAAACCTTGAAAATTAAACCAATGTTTCGTATTATTATTCAATTCGTTTATTTGTTCAGAGTAACCTGACTTACAGCGGAGCGTTTTAGTGAATCGCAGGCCCCAAAGAAATACAGTTTTAATTGTCGATGATGACAAAAATATCTGCAAGATGATCGAGATCCAATTGCGGAAGGAGAAAACTTATACTGTTACCACGGCCTCAAACGGAGAAGCCTGCCTTAAGATAATTAGAGAGTCATTGCCGGATTTGATCCTCATGGACATACAAATGCCCGGGATTGACGGCATCGAGACTTTGAAACGAGTACGAGAAATAGAGCCCCTGATTCCAGTGGTGATGATGTCGGCCCATGGAACCATTGAAAAAGCGGTTGAATCAATGAAGTTGGGCGCATACGATTTTATTACCAAGCCTTTTGCAAGTGACCGGCTTACGATTACAGTTAGCAATGCTATGATTAATTCCTCTCTTAAAAGAGAAGTGGATGAATTAAAAAGGGAATTAAAAGACCGATATCAATTTAAGAATATAATCGGCCAGAGCGGTGTCATGCAGGAAGTCTTTCGCGCCATGGAAAAAATAGTAAACAGCAACGTCACGGTTGTGATTCAGGGCGAAAGCGGAACGGGTAAAGAACTGATAGCAAGAGCAATTCATTATCATAATAAAAAAAGATGCAACAAATCTTTTGTGGCTGTTAATTGTAGCGCATTGCCGGAATCTCTTTTAGAAAGCGAACTTTTTGGACATGAAAAGGGCTCATTTACCGGGGCTACCGGTCGCCGGGCTGGAAAATTTGAGCAGGCCGACGGCGGCACGATCTTTCTTGATGAGATTGGCCTGATGACTCCGGCAACTCAAGCTAAGGTGCTGAGAGTCCTGCAAGAGCGCGAATTTGAACGAGTCGGTGGAAATGAGTTGATTAAAATCGATACACGCGTGATTTCAGCTACAAACAAAAACCTGGAAGAAGCGGTTAGGAAGGGAGAATTTCGAGAAGATTTGTATTATCGCATATCGGTTTTTCCAATTAAATTGCCGGCTTTGCGCGAACGGAAAGAAGACATCCCTTTACTCGCGGCTCATTTTTTAAATAAATATGCGGAAGAAGAGAGTAAAGAAATAGAAGCTATCTCTCCCGACGCTCTCGAGCTGCTCATGTCTTATCACTGGCCCGGCAATGTACGCGAGCTGGAAAACACCATTGAGAGAGGTGTGGTACTCGCCAATCCTCCGGAAATTGCTGCAAGAGACTTACCCTCTTCAATTCGCTCGCTGGGTGAAAAAAAGATCTATGAATCTGACAGCAAGCTGTCAACCTGGATCGAAAACTTGGAAGAGCAAGCGTTGCGGCAAGCGCTTCTCGAATGTGAAGGCAACATTTCACAGACTGCTAAGAAGCTGGGCATAGGCAGGGCGACCATTTACAGAAAGGCCAAAAAATACAGACTACCCATGGTAAAAGGGTAACGCAGTTTTTACAATTCTGTGAAATGCTTTTAGCCGCAGTAATTATTACTGTGGTTTTTTCGTTTGTCTTAGTCTCACCATGATACACTTTGTATCACCAGTACACAGTTTTTCATATTTTCACCCTTCCGGTTTCTGATTAATAACGATTTAACATAGCTAATGGTGGATTTTCGCAGTGGTATGGATTTTGCTTTCCCTCAGAATCATTTCAACTTTTAAAAAAGGGAAAAGGGAGCTTATGAACACCGTCGTTAAAACATCTGATTTATCCAACCTTGTTTCATCCATCTGTTCGGGGCATTACAAAGAATCGGAGTTAACTGAGTTTGTGAATCTCGTTCAAAAAATTTCTCTCAGTTACTTAAAATACCAGGAAGTTATTGGTAAACACATCCGCTGGGAGAGAAATAAGAACGTCACTGAACTAGAAGACCTGGCTTTGGATTGTGTCGCCGGGCTGTTTATGCGCAACGATGAGGGTGAATTTATTCAATTCAAAAAATATTTTGAGCGAAGTTCAGCAAATATTCTGGACATTGAAAACGCTGAAATCATGGTTTTGCTGAGACGGCTCATCATTAAGAAGACCAAACAGGAGCTGTCGCGGATTTTTAAAGAAAGAGATCCGGAAGGTGCAAAGATTGTCCGAAATATAAAAGTGGCTATCAAAAGCGCCTCTGATTTTGACTCATTTCGAGAAATGGGACGGGAGTATATTTACTATACCAACGGTGTTCATACTAATGGCACTCATCGAAATGGAAAGCATGCACCCCAAAACGGTATGCCTACAAATGGCAGGAGCCACTCGGTCAGTTCAAATGGTACAACCGCAAACGGCAAAACCACAAACGGTGCTGTAAAAAGCAAAAGCTCCAACAGAATTCCAAGCCCTGCTCGCTTAAGAAAAGCGCAACCCGCGATTCAGGAGAAATCTTTGCGGGGAGAATATTTAAATGTTTTTTGTCCGAAGGATCCTGTTTCTGCGGGGATTCGAAAAATGCTCCTGGTTGTAAAAGGTGACGAAAGATATCAAAATTATTTGCCGCTTGACCTTGTCGCCAGGATCATGCGGCATACTAGTATTGAAATGGCAAGGGATCGCCTGACCTCACAAAACACAGATCTCTCGCCTTTAGATGACTTAAAGCTGAAAGAAATTGAAAAAAGAAAACACTACGTTTTAAGAAGAATTGAAAAGAAGATTACCAGCCAGTATGTAAATACAAAGAAAATTTCCGAGACAAAAGGAGCTATCTATTGCAAGGCGCTTGCAGAAATCCTTGATGATATTAGTCAAGGCAAGAAATATGATTCATATTTTAAACATTTGAAGAGATACTTACCGAATTTAAGTCAAAAAGCCTACCGGACCCAGGAAAGAACAATTTTCGAGTATTTAGGCAAACTAATTAAGAAATGGTTCAGAGAATCTTTAATTGAGTTATTATAACTTTTTCCGAAAACAGGAGTTTAGTATGTAGTATATAGACAAATGCATAGGCTGAATATTTTAAGCCTTTTGGGTAACAAGACAAGGCACTAGTTGTGTACAAGTTAAACGACAAAAGCAGAGAGCGTTGCCTCGAGGAAGCGGAAATAGAGATTTATATATTACAAAACGCCCTTCATGAAGAAGGACCAAGAGTATCGGCTCACATTGGCAGTTGCTACGATTGTTATATGCAGTATTTTGATTTGTCTACGTTTCACCAGATACTAAATTTAGAGCTAAGTAAACCAATTTCAAAGCAGACAAAGGATTTAGTTAGAGGAATACAAAAAAACTAACTTTCTTAACAAAGAAAATTCATTTTAATGGAATAAAAATAGAATTAATTTTCCCTTTCCCTAGGCCAGTGTAATTGAAGTTTATTCACTGGCCTTTTGTATTTATGTCTAAAAATTGACTTGACATAAAAAAGGTTTTTGGTTACATTTTAAATCCTCTAAATATAGAGTGATAATTTCAGAATTTAGTAGGTATTTAAACAGGATTTAAATTCTCTCTTCGGACCTGACAAATGGATAATCCAACCATTCTGGTAATAGACAGCGATCCTAAAAATTTGCAGATTCTAAAAGAAAGCCTTGAATCTTCACACTTTAAGGTGATTACCAACAGCGATGGCAATGAAGCCTGGGGCACCATCCAATCCCAAAAACCGGATATAGTAGTTTCCGAAGTGGACCTTCCGGGCATGGATGGCTTCCAGTTGTTTGAAAGGATCCGAAACGATCCGCTTAGTGCTTCAATTCCAGTTGTATTTTTGACCAATCGACGAAATTTAGAGGACCGTCTGAAAAGTTTACGTTCGGGTGTCAAAGATTATATGATCAAACCTTTGCATGTTAAAGAAGTGATTGCCCGTCTAAACATGATCCTCCGGCGCATAGACAGAATTAAAACTGAAGAATCAGGGATCAGCAGAAAACTCACCGGCAGGTTAGAGGAAGTGAGCGTTGAACACTTAGTCGAAAATTACGGGGTTGAGAGAAAGACGGGTATTCTCACTTTGTATGATCAAGACAATCGCAGCGGCGAAATTTATTTCAGAGAGGGCTCGGTCGTTAATGCAAGATTTGGCAACTTTAAGGCGGAAAAAGCGGTCTACCAAATGCTGCCCTGGAAAAACGGCCATTTTATGATGACGTTCAAAGATGTAAATGTTGAAGATGCCATTACCGTAAGTAATCTTGGATTGCTGCTGCAGGGATATAAACGGTTACAAGATCGGGAAAAATTGACCAAGCAACTTCCGCCTTTAGATACGGTTTTTGTTAAGACAACTATTTTCAATCAAGTTTTAAAAAAGAAAACGATCAGTACTGACGCCTTAAAATTCATATCGTTGTTTGACGGCGTGAGATCTGTCAACCATATTGTAGGCGAAAGTACTTATGATGACGTAAAAACTCTGGAAAGAATCATAAAACTGAAAGAGCAGGGGTTCATTTGTCCAAAAGATTCTCCGGTTCAAGCGCCGCCTAAAAATAAAAAACCGCCTGCGCCTGCCATTAAACCTAAACCTGAAGGGTCTTCAGATTTTACCGAGATGAGACCTGCTCCTCAAGAGCCGGTCAAGGATAAGAAAAAGGAGCCGGAGTTTAAAAATATAAGAGAATTTGAGGAATTCAAATTAGAGTTTAATATTAAGGAACTTTCAGACGAAGAAATATCACCGCCGATTCCAGAGCCATTGATTGGAGAAAAGGATCATCTAAAAATCGAAACACCTCCTGTTCCCGATGATAGTTCTGTGCCGGAAGAGCCGGCGGTTAACGGTAATGCAATATCTCAGGAAGGAAACTACGACCATTATGAAAATTTGGAACACTTTGATTTTGCTGCAACATGTGATGATTTATTAGGTGACAAAAAGCGAGGTCCGCGGCATTTAGTTGTCCTTGGCTCACACAATCTTCATCGCAAAGAGCTTATCGGAACAATGACAAAGGGCAAAATGTCGACGAAAGTAATTGATTCTGAACGGGGACAAATAATAGAGTTAGGTAAAGTGATCACACCGAGTAATCGAACCATGGAAATTTTTGGCCTTTCAACGGAACGGAAGTTTCTGCAAATGCTGGAACAAATGGAGTCTAAATTGATTGGCTTCATTATTTTAGTGATCGCCAATAACTCTGCGAATTTAGGTTACCTGGGATATTTAATTAATTCTCTAAAAGAAAGATTGTCGGCTCCTTTCGTCATAGCGGTACATCAACCATTAGACACGAATCCAATCCCTCTTGACTTTATTCGCTATTCATTAAACTTGGATGAAAAAGAACAGTTGGTGACTATAAAACTTTCGGAATTGGATTCGGTAACACACGTTCTAAGTCAGTTGAAACCCCCGGAATACACCAAACACCATGCCACTCAGGACCTGCAAAAAAGAAGCCAAAGTCCCGCTTAGTTGTGATTATTCAGAATGGAAAGAAAAAGAATATTATTTGCAGTTAATAACCCTCCGGCAGTTTTAGAACTCAGAAAATCGCTGCTCACTTCCGGCTACGAGGTAAAAATTGTTGACAACGGCTCTACGGCCCTTACCCTGTGTCGTGAGTTTCGGCCGCATCTCTTATGCGCTGATCACGATCTCGCCAAAATTGATGGCCACCACTTATTCCGTGAAGTGAAATCACAATCGGCCACAAAACACGTTGCGTTTGTTCTTATGAGCAAACACCGTTCTGTTGATGAAAGGGTACACAGTATTGATTTGGGCCTTGATGATTATATCTCTATCCCGTTTGACCTGGAAGAAATCTTGATGAGATTCGAGATTATTTTAAGAGAGATCGAAACATTTGAAGCCATACCCAAGAACACATCAAAAGGATTTTCGGGAAAATTAAGCGATTTGAATTTAATCGAATTGTTGCAGACTTTGGAGGTCGGTCAAAAGTCCGCAATTATTAAATTGCAGAGCCATAATGCGGAAGGTGTGATATTTTTAAAAAAGGGCGAAGTTCTGGACGCTTCTTTAAAAGGTTTGACTTCGAAAGATGCAATCATTCGAATGTTTACCTGGCATGACGGAACTTTTCGAGTAGATCTCAGGGACGTTGATCAAGAAAAAACTTTTGAAGAATCAACAAGCGATCTTGTGAACGAAGGGTTTGCGTACGTGGAAACCTGGAACCAAATTAACAAACATATCCCTTCCCTGCAAACAACTATCAGAACGGCGCCAGAAATAAACGGAAATTTATCTCCGCAAGAAAAGTCTATTATGGCCTTAATCGAAGATAAGAAAAAACTAGTTGACTTAATTGAGCAGAGTGATTTGGATGATTTAACCGCCCTGAAAATCGTAACCAATCTTTATAAAAAAAACTTAATTGTAGAAGTTCCTCTTGAGGAACTTAAAAGTAACGGCAAACCCAAAAGCGTCCAAAAAGACGTTTCTGCCAATCCAATTTCAAATCTAATTAGCAATTTTTTGACCCCGACCTCAGGGCGAGAACACCAGGAGAGTGTTGAGCGAAGAAGGAAAGAACGACGGAAAGCGGCGGAACGCAGAGTTAGGCCTCGGCGTTGGTGCGATTTGGTTGGAGAAGAAAATCAGGTTTACTTAAACAAAAGTGAACTTTTGATGATTCGGGATAAACTTACTAACGGCAGAGAGAATAAAGATGCAAATTTCATCAATACTTATAATTGAGCTTAATCGGCGGGCCGAACCGTTCAAATACTAAGTCATGAGAATTGGAGAGATAGCAATTGTTGGCCCGGGTATCCGGCCCATGCAAGAGTTTATAAAAACGGTTTGTGATGAAATCGTCACCGAGAATGATGAACTTGTCTTTGGGAGGCTGCAAATAAATGAGCAGCTGGTCATTCATCTTTATGGTCTTAGATTTACCGACAAAGATATTAAGCCTTCACTCGATCTCGTCTCGAAGAAATTGTTGGGGTATGTTTTTCTTTTTAACTGGGGCAGCCAGGATTCATATTCAGCAGTTGTTTCCACCATCGATTCATTAACTTCACGATACAGTTTACCTTTGGTTATTGCCGCAAATCTGCCAAATGGTTCAACCGAAATTCCTTCTCAGATGCTAAATGTGGATTTTAACATTTCATCTGAAGGGCAGTTCACTTTTTGCAAACTTTCAGATTCTGAAAGTGTCAGAAATGTTTTGGTGATGTTAATTAATTCGGTCATTGATAAAATAAATTAATTTTTTTTATTAAGGAACTGCTCTTGGGGGTCGAGGGCCGAAGTTCTTTTATTTAATAGGAGTTCAAAGTATGAAAGGCGGGGTTTTAAGCAACATTTTAGAGGCGGTTGGCAATACACCGCTTGTCAAATTGAGCAGGTTAACAAAAGGCCTGAAAGCCGACGTCCTTGCTAAGGTTGAGTTTTTTAACCCCGGCGGTAGTGTGAAAGACAGAATAGCTTTTTCGATTATTGACGCCGCCGAAAAAGATGGCAGCCTAAAACCTGGCGGGACCATTGTCGAGTCAACCTCGGGGAATACTGGCGCTGGGTTAGCGCTGGTTGCAGCTTTGCGGGGCTACAAATGTATCTTTACCATGCCGGACAAAATGAGCGCGGAGAAAGTGAGAATGCTCAAAGCCTACGGCGCAGATGTAATTGTAACCCCGACCGCAGTTCCTCCTGAATCCCCCGAAAGCTACTATTCAGTTGCCAAGAAAATTGTCAAAGAAACTCCTAATTCCATTTTAGCTAACCAATATTTTAACCCGATGAATCCGGAAACGCACTATCAATCGACGGGTCCGGAAATTTGGGAACAAACCGGCGGCAAGATAGATTATTTTGTCGCCAGCCTTGGCACCGGCGGTACAATAAGCGGGTGCGGAAAATATTTTAAAGAGAAAAATCCGGATATCAAAGTGATTGGCGCCGACCCGATTGGTTCAATTCTCAAAGAATATTTTTACACCAGGAAAATGACGGCAGCGGCCCCATACAAAGTTGAAGGAATCGGTGAGGATATACTCCCCGGGACATTACATTTTGAATATATCGACGAAATAGTCGATGTTTCGGATAAAGCGTCTTTTAATATGGCCAGGCGCATTGTCCGCGAAGAGGGCATGTTTGTCGGCGGGTCAGCCGGCACTGCGATGTACGTGGCCCTAAAAGTAGCGAAGGAATTGCCGGAAGGTAAAGTGGTTGTGGTAATTCTTCCAGATCACGGCGGACGCTATCTTACCACGTTTTATTCGGATGACTGGATGCAGGAAAACCGCTTTTTTGAGTTTGAAAAGGTATCTTTGAAAAAAGTCCTGGAGGTCAAACCTGGCGAGCTTCCGCCTGTCATTTCCGTGACTCCCGATGATTCGGTACGGGTCGCTTTAGACAAGATTAAAGAATTCCATATTTCACAACTTCCGGTTATAGAAAACAGCAGTTCTGTCGGCAGCATCGAGGAAGGACCGATCATGGGAGAAGTTATTAGAGACAACTCCTTACTTGAAAGCCCTGTCAAGAAAGTGATGCAAAAAAGTTTTCCGGTGATAGGGAATGAAAAGAGTATCGAGGAAGTAAAACTCGCATTCGCAAAAGGTCATAGTGCGGTGTTAATTGAGGCGTCAGGTAAAATTAACGGCATTATAACAAAATCGGATCTCCTGGAGTTTATTACCTCATGAAAAATAACCGCAAAGCAGAATTTGCCACTAACGCTGTTCACGCCGGCCAGACCCCGGAGGCGACAACCGGCGCCATAACCATTCCAATTTATCAAACCTCTACTTATGTTCAGCAGTCTCCCGGCGTTCATAAGGGCTACGAGTATGCCAGAACAGCCAACCCGACACGTGAAGCCTTAGAAGCAAATATTGCCTCTCTGGAGAGTGGCGCTCATGGTTTTGCCTTTAGCTCAGGAATGGCTGCCACCTCGACAATTATGGGGCTGCTGAAACAGGGAGATCATGTCATTGTCACCGACAATGTCTATGGCGGCACTTACCGTTATTTCGAACAAATTATGACTGATTACGGTCTGAGTTTCACCTTTGTCGATACATCGGATTTAGCCAATGTCGAATCTGCTTTGGAATCAAACACGCGCTTATTATTTGTAGAAACTCCCACGAACCCCATGCTCAAGTTGACAGATTTGAAACGAACCGCGGAATTTTGCCGCCAAAACAATCTGCTTTTAGCGGTTGATAATACGTTCTTAAGTCCATATTTTCAGCGGCCGCTTGAGTTGGGAGCGGATATTGTAGTTCACAGCACCTCGAAATATCTCAACGGACACGCTGACGTCATTGGCGGTATTGTCATTGTGAACAGTGACAAAGTTGCTGAGCGGCTGAGTTTTCTGCAGAATGCGGTGGGGGCAGTTCCCGGTCCATTTGATTGCTGGTTGATTTTGCGTTCAACCAAGACGCTGCACTTGCGAATGATACAGCACAATAGTAATGCGTTGAAAATCGCAAAATATCTAACGGAGCATTCAAAAATTGAAGAAGTTTTCTACCCGGGATTGGAATCCCACCCGCAGCACGACCTGGCAAGAAAACAGCAGTTAGATCCATGCGGGAATCCGGGATTTGGCGGCATGATTTCCTTTGAGATGGGGAGTTTTGAACGCGCTAAAAAATTGCTGGAGCAAGTCTCTGTGTTTTCTTTGGCGGAAAGCCTCGGTGGAGTGGAAAGCTTAATCAGCCATCCTGCTTCAATGACCCATGCTTCTGTCCCGCCTGAACAACGAAAGGAATTGGGCATTACCGACGGCCTGGCTCGAATTTCCGTCGGGGTTGAATCTGTTAAAGACCTCATAAATGATTTAGAATTAGCCCTTGAAGAAGTTTGAAATTTATAACTGTAGTCGCATTTCTTTTCTTGAGTCTTTTACTGAATCTTCCTAATTATGCAGCTTATCAAATTAACTGGGAAAAGATAGAAACCTCTCTTTTCAAAATTTATTATTTTACGGCAGAGAAGAATTACGCAGAGGAACTTTCGATCTTATTCCGTTCTTCTCACAATGAGCTTTCCCGGAAACTCGGGCTTCCTATAACAAGACAGTTTAAGGTTTTTTTGTGCCCGTCAGATGAAATTTTCGGTAAACTCACTGGAAATTACATCCCGGACTGGGGCGCTGGTGTCGCAGATCCTAGTCAAAACGTGATTGTTTTGAAGTCACCGGCTTTAACCAAAGATTATGCTGGTTTGCCGAAATTAGTAAAACATGAACTTGTGCATATTATGGTTGGACAGGCGGTAAAGTTTCCGGGAAAACTACCCAGGTGGTTTAGCGAAGGTATCGCCA
>Ga0114950_10002042_pt1 | contig 15508 bp, 18 predicted proteins | sample N075metaG_FD_83503 | JGI IMG/M metagenome (GOLD analysis project Ga0114950, IMG submission 83503) | Deep subsurface microbial communities from Kermadec Trench to uncover new lineages of life (NeLLi) - N075 metaG | ecosystem: Environmental > Aquatic > Marine > Ocean trench > Sediment | place... | reverse complement strand
TGGTGCGTTGGGCGCGGTCATCATCGGATTCGGAATCGGCGCGATTCAGATCATGCCTTTCTTCGGATATCTGCCATATTCGCCACGCGCCGAAGGAATTGCCGGTGGCTGGGAAAGGGCAACGAGCTACGCGATTCCATGGGAACACGTCCCCGAATTTTTCTTTTCGCGTTTCGTGGGGGAGACAACCGATGGCGGAGGACGCACCTATTGGGGTAGCAACGGCCTCAAACTGCATTCCGAATACCTCGGTCTCCCTGTAATTGCCCTGGCGATCTTCGGACTCGCAGGGACCGGAAACAAGAGAATCAAGTTGTGGGCTGGTGGAATTGCCGCGCTTTTCCTTCTCGTGGCCCTCGGCGCGTCCACTCCGTTCTACCGGTTGTGGTATTCCGCCATGCCGTTCATGCAACAGGTCCGAGCAGCCGGAATGGCGTTGTACATTCCGGCGTTTTTCCTTGCGATGTTCGCGGCATTCGGCGTCGACCGATTCTTGCGGAAGGACGGACTGAAGCACGCCCAGGCGTGGATGATCGCCGGGGGCGCCGTGGCATTGCTGGCGTTGGTTGGCGCGTTCGGGGGCCTGGCAACGTCCCTCGCCATGGGGGTCCAGTCTCGGCCACAGCTCTTCGAATATCCGGCAGTGCGCATCGCGCAATCCGCCGCCGGGACGATACGTTGGGGGGCGGTCGTGAGCGGGCTCAGCCTCGTGGCGGCGGGTGCGGTCGTCTGGGCCGCACTAAAGGCACACATCGAGGTTCGCATCGGGGCCTTGCTGCTCGTCGCACTGGTAGGTACCGATTTGTGGGTGAACGCCCGGGTATTTTGGAACTATACCGACGCTCCGGACACTCTATTTGGCGGAGATGCGATCACGGAGCAACTCGCAGACATCGCCCCAAACAGGGTCTTAAATTTACGGGTGTATCCTCCGACCAACAACTCGGGCACCGTACTGATGGCGTACAACATACCGGAGCTGCTGGGACACCACGGGAACGAGTTGCACGCGTTCGATCAGTTGATGGGGGGACAGGACGCCTGGACCAGCCTCCCGTTTTATGGGGGGAGCAGTTTCCATCTTCTGGACCTCTACGCCGTAAGTCATCTGATCATTCCCGCCGGGAGGCTCGACTCAGTGCCGGGGTATCAGCGGGTTCTGACGAATGTGCAGACCGCCGGAGGGCAGCCCGCGGATCTGTTCGAGCGCAACTTCCCGGTGCGCTACGCGCGGATCGTGCCGGCCGCCCTCAAGGTCCTCGACCAGGCGCAGGTCGTTGCGACGGTGGCCGACCCGCGTTTCCCCATCGATCGCGTGGTCGTACTGGACTCGACGGCAGTCGGCCTAGACCCACCAGAACTGACCGGGATTCCGGACAGCGTGGGAGCCTCGGTGAGCGTAACCCAATGGGCTCCCGGCAGGATACGCCTCGAGATCTCGCCTGCCGCGCCACAGAACGCTTTCGTGGTGATAAGCGAAAACTGGTATTTCGACTGGCAGGCCACAGTGGACGGCCAGCCGGTCACGCCGATCCGAGGAAACGGAGCCCTCCTCACCGTACCAGTACGGGCCGGTGCCCGTAAGATCGAGTTGAGATTCGAGAGCGACGCCTACCGGACAGGGAAGGGGATCACCCTGGCGTCGCTGCTCTTGGTTGCGCTCGGGTTCGTGACGCCCGTCGCCCTGCGGAGGAAAAAGCGTGCGTGAGAGAGCGCTGGTCATCATCCCGACCTATGACGAGGCCAGCAACATCCCCCAGCTCCTGCCCCAGGTCCTGAGTCAGGACGAGTGCATAGACGTGCTCGTGGTGGATGACGGTTCTCCCGACGGGACGGGGCAGATCGCCGACCGCATGGCGTCCGAGAACAGCAGGATTAACGTCCTTCACCGGGAAAAGAAACTGGGGCTTGGCACTGCCTATCTGGCAGGATTCGCGTGGGCGTTAGAGCGGGAATATGAGTTGATCTTCGAAATGGATGCAGACTTTTCCCACGACCCGAAACACCTGCCTGAATTCCTGGAGGCCATTCAGGGCGTCGATCTCGTCCTGGGATCGAGGTATCTCGATGGACGTGTGACGGTGGTAAACTGGCCTATGGGGCGTCTTCTCTTAAGTTATGGGGCGAACATATACGCCAGGGTGGTGACGGGTCTCAAGCTGTGCGACGCCACCGGAGGCTTCAAGTGCTTCCGCCGGCGCGTCTTGGAGGCGATTGATCTCGACGCCGTCCATTCCAACGGATATGCTTTTCAGATCGAGATGAGCCTTCGGGCAACAAAAAAGGGCTTCAAAATCAAGGAAATACCCATCGTCTTCGTGGACCGGAGCGACGGCACCAGCAAGATGTCCGGTCGCATTGTGAGGGAAGCTATCTGGATGGTTTGGCGGCTCAGGTTTCAAGCGATTATGGGGAGACTATGAGGGGCACTGTCGTTTATAAGATGTCGGCCTCAGGCAACGACTTCGTCATGGTCGACGGCCGAACGAGTCCCGTGAGCGACTGGACGCCGGAGCGCATCCGGAAGGTCTGTGCCAGACGTACCGGAATAGGCGCCGATGGGCTGGCCGTCATCGAACCCGGTTCCACTCCCAACGCCATCAAGTTCAGTTACTTCAACCGAGACGGGCATCGCGCCCCCATGTGCGGTAACGCGTCCCTCTGCGCCGTGCGCCTCGCTGCCCGGCTGGAATTGGCGCCCCCCGATGCCATGATCCTGGAGACCGATGTTGGCCCCATCCCAGCCCGCGTCCTGCCGGGCGACGGAGAAATGGCGGAAATAACCTTTCCAGACGTGATAGGATTCACGGTTCCTGATATCGAGGTGGCTCCCGGGGAACGCTCGATTCACTTCGTGGAGGTGGGTGTGCCGCACCTGGTAGTGGTCGTGGACGAACTCGACGCGCCGGCCGCGGCTCCCGATGTGCGGGGCAGGGTCCTCCGATCCCACCAAGCACTCGGCCCGGAAGGCGCCAACGTCAATTTCGTCGCCAGCAACAACGGAATTTGGAAAATCCGGACCTACGAGCGGGGTGTGGAAGCCGAAACCTTGGCCTGCGGCACAGGCGCCGTGGCCGCCGCCGCGGCGCTGGCCGATATCGGACAAGTGAACCTTCCTTGGCGGGTTCAAACCACCTCGGGGGCCATCCTCGAGGTCTCGGGCACTCCCACCAGCGACCCCCTTCATCGTCTCGCCGAACCTCGCCTAGCCGGCGAAGCGCGCATGATTCTTCGGGGTGTCCTCCTCTAAACCGCTCCTGTCAAAGGACCTTTGCTCTCTCGGCTTTGCCACATGAAGACTCTCACAGGACGCCGTCCTAGCGCAAACACCGACTTGTCCACATAATTCCCTACTACAGCTTGACATAACATATCTTATACGCAGTAAAGCCACGTCAGAAAAAAGGCGAGCACACCACAACTCGCCGTATTCTGGTGCACCGGAACGGACACCGAGACGCCCCTGCGCAACCGCTACTGGGCCGCTTGCCGCCGCATTTCGGCCAACCGAAACTTCGCTTCCGTCACGGCCGCCGGATCATCGTCATGCTCTTCTATGACACGCTCGTATGCTGCTGCGGCCCTGGCCGTGTCGCCGGCGGTCCACGCCACCCGGCCGAGTTCAATCAAGTATTGACTGCGAATCATCGAGTAACCCACCGCGTCCGCGGCCTGCTGATACGCATCGGCAGCCCGGCTGAAATCACCCAGCTCTTCCAGGGCCATGGCCAAGAGGCCGGCAGCCGGCCCGGCAAACTCCCGCTGCGGCTTCCCGCTCAAGAATTCCTGCAACTCGGCCACTGCCAGCTCTGTCTGACCCTGCTGCATACGCACGTTGGCCAACAACACCATAGCTTCCTGACCGGCCGGTGTGCGACCATACGTGCTGACGATGCGGCTAAGATCGGAAGCGGCGAGTTGAAAATTTCCGGCGCCTGCAGCGGTACGCGCTTGAGACAGCTCACGCGAAGCAAAAGTCTCCTTGCGAAGCCGAGCTTCGCGAGTAAACCAAACCCCACCACCCAGAACAACCACGGCCACCGCCCCTATGGTGATTCGCCTGCCGTGCTGAGCAACCCACTCGACCGCCCGATCACCGGCCTCCGATCCCATGTGCGCACGCGGCTGCTCCGCTTCACCGCTCTTTGGTCTGGCTTCGTCTTCTGTTTTCTTCACTGATCCCTTTTGTATTCTCGATTGGCGCCGTGTCGCTCCCACCCCGCTACCCCGTCCCTCGATTGGGGTGCAATGCCCCCGGCGTGACTCGAACACGCGACCTACGGTTTAGGAAACCGTTGCTCTATCCAACTGAGCTACAGGGGCGATTCGCAGCCTCAAAACATAACCACGCCATACGCGGGCTCCAACCTCCGAAAGAACTCCCTAGGCGTAGGACAACAGCGCCCGCACGTCGATGCCCGCTAACTTCTGACGGCCGTGCAAGAAGTCCAGCTCCAGCAGGAAGGCCATGCCCACGAGCTGGCCACCAGCCTGTTCTACCACCCGGCCGGCCGCTTCCGCCGTGCCCCCGGTGGCCAGTACATCGTCTACCACCAGCACCCGTTCTCCCTTCGCAATAGAGTCCACATGCACCTCGATTACGTCGGTCCCGTACTCCAGAGCGTACTCCACCCGGTGCCGCTTCCAAGGGAGCTTCCCGGCCTTTCTGGCCAGCACCAAACCCACCCCTAGGCGCAACGCTACAGGGGCCCCGAATATGAACCCCCGGGACTCGATAGCCATCACCTTTTCCACATCCGCACTTCGGAACTCGTCACAGATCTGTTGAACGACAGCATCCAGAAGTATCGGATCCAAAAGGAGTGGCGTAATATCCTTGAATACGATGCCCTTTTCCGGAAAGTCCGGAACGTCTCTGATGGCAGTGTAGAATCTTTCTCGAAGCTTTTTCGACACTTAGTGAACTCCCTATCTAGTTGATCTCAAAAGATTTAAATGTATCAACCTCAGGTGTTACTTCGACCTCTTCCACGTTTTCCACATGGCTGAGCAGCGGCCCCTTCTGAAGCTCCTCTTGAAAATCGTGTAGCATAGACAACGTACCTTGACCCATTACCTCGACCCGCCCATCCGACAGGTTACGTGCCCATCCCCTGACTCCAAGACGCTGCGCTGCCCGAAGAACAAACCAGCGGAAGCCCACACCCTGCACCCTGCCAGATATGACCCAACGGTACGCCCGAACGGCAGTGTCTTCCACTTCCATTATTCAATACTCGATATTCAATATTCAATATTCAATATTCGATACTCATCCCCCTACCCTGCTTTCGGAGGATTGGCGCCTCCCATTTTGCTGCCGAGTCGATCTATGAGAAGCGTGGCAGCCAGTCCGGCCCCAACCAGGGACACGGCGCCAAGCACCTGGCCCGCCCCGGGCTGGAAGAATTCCACCGGCCAATCGGCGGGATCCAACCGAAGGATGTCCGCCGTAGTGAGCGCCACGCCGTTCACCAGGTCACCGGCAACGGGCAGCACTCCTTGCCGGAACGGCCATAGGCCTACGACGGAACCCAGAAGCAGCCCCAGGAGGGCACCCAATGTGGGTTTTTCGTGGTCTTTGAGCAGCCAGCGGAGCAGGTTACTCACTAGGACGACCCCTAATACCACGCCTATCCCCACCGGAATCACCACGTCGAGGGCATCCACGGCGACTGCCAGATCTGCCGAGACCCCGGCCGAGGAGTCTCCGATGAGGCCCATCTTGACTTGATCCACCGCACCGAGGATCACGGCATACTGGCCGAGGAGCAGCACCAAATACCCACCGCTGATTCCGGGAAGTATCATGGCAGAAGCTCCGACCAGGCCGGCAATGGTCAGAATCATGTAGTTGGAGCCCCCAACCCCGGAGGCCTCACCCAGGACGCCGGCCAGCAACACCATCAGCAGGAATGCGGCTCCGGCCCCTGCAATCACCGGCGGGCCGGCGGGGCGAGCCATCCGCCAAACCAGCGGCACTCCCCCCAGGGTGAGACCGATGAACAAGCTGTACATCACCCAACGGTGTTCGATCACCAGGCTCCTCACCGTGCCGGCCAAGAGCAGAATGGCCACACCCGCCGTCCCGATCACCATCGCCAGCACCAGAAGAGCACGCCGCTTGAACCGCAGCGTTGAGATGTCAGCCAGCGACTCGATGAAATCGGGATAAACGCCGGCCGCAAGCAGCATCGTGCCGCCGCTGATTCCGGGCACCAGATTTGCCAGCCCCATCAACAGCCCGCCCACGGCCCCCCGCACGGCCAGCGTGACGCTTTCCGCCTGGTTAAGGGCACCCCCACTCACCACCTAGTACTCCACTTCATTCCTTCCGTCCTTCCGTCTTTCCGCGTCAAAGCCGTGGAGACCGAACAACGGGACGAAATGGTCCGCTCCCATCCTCTCCTCCACCAGTTCGTTGCCGCTCCGGGTGATTCGCAACAGTTCTTGGCCCGATTCGCCTTGTAGCGGCATCACCAGGCGGCCGCCGGGGGCCAGCTGCTCGGTGAGCGGCTTGGGCACAGACGGCCCGGCGGCCGACACCAGAATCGCGTCGTAAGGACCCAGCGATCGTCTGCCGAGTGTTCCGTCACCGACCACAACGGTTGCGTTGGAGTATCCGGCCTCCTCCAGCGCCTTGGAGGCGGCTGCAGCGAGATCCGGAATTCGCTCGATGGAAATGACATGGTCGGCGAGCCGGCTCAGGAGGGCTGTCTGATACCCGGACCCGGTGCCCACTTCCAGCACCCGCTCTTTGCCTGTCAACCGCAGAGCCTCGAGATATCTGGCGTGAGTGGACGGCTGGGAGATGGTCTGGCTGCTCCCGATGGGGAGGGAGGTGTCTTCGTACGCCACACTCAGCAGGGCATTCGGCACGAACAGATGGCGGGGAACCTGACCCACGGCGGCGAGCACCGCCATGTCACGGATCCCGCGGGCTCGGAGCTGCTCCACCAGGCGGGCCCGATACCCGCCGTACCCGTCGCCTACGCGCCGAGGTTCCAAGAGCGGACAGTCTCCAGCTGGTCGTACTGGGTGAGGTCGAAGTGGAGCGGCGTCACCGAGACGTAGCCTTCATCCACGGCCCGGAAATCCGAATCCTCGTCACCCGACCAGCTGCTCTTCCCTGCACCGATCCAGAACATATCCCTGCCCCACGGGTCGTTCATTCTGGTCAGTGAGTCGGAATAGACACGGCGTCCGAGCTTCGTAACTCTGATTCCCTTGATCTCCGAGCCGTGGATTGGGGGCAAGTTTACGTTGAGCAGCGTTTCCCGGGGAAAGTCATCGACTCGGCAGATGTCGGCCGTGAGCTTGGCGATCCAGTCGAGTTGCGTCTCGATCATCTCCAACTTCGCTCCGGCGAACGACATAGCGACTCCCGGGATGCCCACCGAGAGTCCCTCCATGGCCGCGGCTACCGTACCCGAGTACAGCACATCCTCCCCCATGTTCGGCCCGTGGTTGATCCCCGAGAACACGACGTCGGGTCGGTGGTCCAGAATGGTTTCCAGCGCGAGGAGCACGCAATCCGTGGGCGTACCGTCTACCTGATAGCGGCCGTCGGCCCGCTTCACTGGGCGTAGCGGACGCGTCATGGTGAGGGAGTGACTGGACGCGCTCTGTTCTCTGTCCGGTGCCACCACCGTGACGTCTCCGACCTTACGACACGCCTGTTCCAGTATCTCGAGGCCTCGGGCAAGGATCCCGTCATCGTTACTGATCAGGATTTTCAATGGGAGCTTTTCCATCGAGAATGTCGAGTATTTCTTGCAGCCGTACGGTGAGATCGCCGACCGTTTCGTACTCCAGGGCAAGTCGTGATTGGGACTTGAGAGCCCCCGTCTTGCGAAACTGCTCGATCCGCTTGCGCGCCCCTTCAATGGTGAACTTCTCGCTGTACAGCAGGTGCTTCACCAGCATGATCAGCTCGATCTCACGACGCTGGTACACCCTGTTGCCCGATCGGTTCTTGGCCGGGCTCAGAAAACGGAACTGACTTTCCCAGTATCTCAGGACGTGCGGCTTCAGGTCGGTGAGCTGGCATACGTCCCCGATGGAAAAGAACTCTTGCAACGGACGGGGCGCCGTCATCGCCAACGCTCCGATTTGAGCTCTCGCCCCATCAGATCTCGAATCGCTTCGTGTGGCTTCTTGCCGTGGAAAAGCAATTGTTCCACTTGCGTGGCGATCGGCAACTCGACCCCCGTGAGGTGGGCAAGCTCCACCGCCGCCCGCGCTGTGTTGACCCCCTCAGCCACGGTCTGGCGTTCGGCCAGCACCTCCTGGAGGGCCCGGCCCTTGGCTAGCTCCAATCCCAACGACCGGTTCCTACTGAGTGCCCCAGTGGCAGTGAGGATCAAATCGCCCATTCCTGCCAAACCCGCAAACGTGTGGGGATCGGCCCCCAACTCTTCACCCAGCCGGCTCGATTCGGCGAGCCCCCGGGTGATGAGTGCGGCCCGCGGGTTGCTCCCCAGGTCGAGACCGTCCAACACACCAGCCGCGATGGCTACGACGTTCTTGAGCGCGCCACCCAGCTGAACTCCCAGGGCATCCGGACTCGTGTACACCCGGAAATAGCTGTTCGAGAACGTCCGTTGAGCCCTTTCGGCAGCCTCCATGTCGTGCGATGCCACCACCACGGCGGTGGGCCGCTCCCGAAATACCTCCTGAGCAAAACTGGGTCCGGACAGCGCCACTACGCCGCATCGCGGAACCAGTTCCTCCAGGATGTGGGTCATCGTGTGATGCGTTCCGGGTTCCAGGCCCTTCGAGACACTCACTACCGTCGGAGTCTCTTCGCCAATGGCAAGCGCCATCTCCTGCCCTACCGCTCGGACCGCATGGGACGGCGCGGCTGACACCACCATCTCTGCCCCAGTCACCACCTCGCCAATGTCCTCGAAAGGCTGGATCCCCTTCTGCAACTGGCAATCCGGCAGGAACACCGAGTTGACGCGATTCTCCCGAATGGATTCGACCACCTGCGCCTCACGGGCCCAGAGCCTCACGTCGTGCCCGTTCCGGACCAACATGTCGGCGAGGGTGGTTCCCCAACTCCCGGCCCCGACGACGGCGATACGCATAGTCAGGCTTCCCGCCTACCTTGGCCGAACCGAGGCTCGGTGCCTCTGAAGAGCCGGCGGACATTGGAACGGTGGCTGAAGACGATGAAGACCGCGATGCCTATACCGGTGTAGGCGAGCGTGGTCCGTTCGGGTGTCAGTACCCATACGGCGAGGGGAAAGACGATCGCGGCAGCCATCGACGCCAGCGACACGATTCCGGTGGCAAATACCAAACCTCCCCACACGAGCACGCTCATCAGCGCGGCCGTTGGGGCAATCCCCAGTACCACCCCCGCCGCTGTAGCCACACCTTTCCCCCCTGAGAATTTCAGATACACGGGAAACACATGTCCCAAAATCGCGCCGACGCCCACGGCGATGGGAATCCACTGTTCCGGTCCCACCCACTGTGCAAGGAAGTAGGACGCTATGAAGCCCTTGGCCACGTCGAACAGTCCTACGGGAATCGCATACCCCCAACCCAGCACCCGGTACACGTTGGTCGCGCCGAGGTTCTTGCTGCCGTGTTCGCGCAGGTCGATTCCCGCACCGTGCTTGGCGGCCAGGTAACTGGTGGGAATCGCGCCAATCAGATACGCCAGGCTGATCATCAGCGCAAGCTTCAATGCCGATCACGCCTGCGCCGGAGTTTCAAACGGATCGGCGTACCCATGAAGCCCCATTCCTTGTAGAATCCGTTCACCAGGTATCGTTGATACGATTCCGGAATCGCTTCCGGACGGTTCGCGACAATCGCAAATGTCGGAGGCGCCGTGCCGATCTGTGAGGCGTAGAGCAACTTCACTTCTTTCCCGACCGCTTGCGGTGGCTGGGTGCGTTGGGTCAGACGCTCCAGTACACGGTTCACTTCGGATGTGTCGATGCGCCGGTTACGCGTCTGGCCAACCTCCAAGATGAGATCGAGCAACTTGCGAACGCGCAGACCCGTCTCCGCCGATATGTAGACGAACGGAACGTGCTTGAAGAACGGAACGCGCTCTGTAACAGCTTTCCTCCCCCGTTCGGCGGTGTTGGTGTCCTTCTCCGACACCAGATCCCACTTGTTCGCGGCGACGATGAGACCGGCGCCCCCCTCCCACGTCCGCTGAGCAACCCGGAGATCCTGCCCGTGCACCGCCTCGGCTGAATCCAGCACCAGAACGCACACATCGGCTCGCTCGATGGCTCGCTCGGTGCGTACCGCCGCGTAAAACTCTATATCATCCTTTACTTTCGGTCGTCTTCGTAACCCCGCGGTATCAATGAAGTTGAGGGTTATCCCATGGTACCGCAAGGGCGAGTCTATGGCGTCCCTGGTGGTGCCGGCCTCCGGCGCCACTATGGACCGGTCCGACCCCAAGAGGCGGTTCACTATGCTCGATTTGCCCACGTTGGGACGGCCTATTACGGCCACGTTGATTGTGCCCTCATCCTCTTCTGCGGACATCTCCGGAAGCAGCTCGGCGATGCGGTCGAGTAGATCGCCGCTCCCCTTCCCCGTCGCCGCCGACACCGGGATGGGATCGCCGATTCCAAGCTCGTGAAACGCGTGGTGGGAGATATCGTTTGCCAAGTCGTCGGCCTTATTGGCCGCCAAAACGACGCGATCTTTCTCGCGACGCAGCAAATCCGCCACTTCCAGGTCGGCCGGGTGCACGCCTGTCTGCGTGTCGACAACGAATACCACTACATCCGCGTCGTCTACCGCGAGGGTAACTTGTTCGCGAATACCACGCGTGATGGGATCGTCCTCCCCGACGATCCACCCACCGGTATCCACCAGCCAGAAAGATCTGCCTCCCCACTCCGCTCTGGCAAAGTTCCGATCCCGGGTAACACCTGAGCGGTCGTGCACGATGGCATGCCGCCCCCCTACGATGCGATTGAAGAGGGTGGACTTCCCCACGTTGGGACGCCCGACGATCGCCACCGTACCCCGTCTCACGTGCCGCCCCCGCCTCCACCACCGCCCCCGCCACCGCCCTCGGTGAGCACGTCGGCGAAGTCGTACGACCACAGCACTTCGGGGGCCACTGCATCGATCACCGCCGCCAACGGCATGTCGTCGATGAACCGGTGGTCGTCGTTCACCGCCTCGGCCGGCAGCAGTACCATATCCAGATCGTCTCTACACCGAAGCGCCTCTTGAAACGCCGCGCCAGGCAAGAGTCCCGCCGTCGTGACCCTGGGGCCGAACAGATCGTTCTCCAGCACGATCAACTCGAACGAACCGCCAGTGTGCTTCTCCAGAGAGGGAAGGATCATCGGCATCAAACGTCCCATCGCTGTTCCTGTAACCAGCCCGAGTTTCTTATTCCTTAGAGAGATCAGATCTCCTGCCGAATCGTTGATCCTCTTTTCCAGGAACCGTATGCTCCCCACTCCGTTCTCCACCTGATCGAAGCTGCCGTACGCTTCCGCCGGTGGGAGGGGCAGCTCGGCTACCACGTACAGCTCGTCGGACCCGTGGGCCCAGCGATGTTCCCGCTCACTCAATGCCCGTCCTGCGATGCTTTCCACCAGCTCGACCGCAGCGCGACACTCGTCGCGGGTCGGCTCCCTGACCAGGTGGTGCTTGCTGAATTCCGTGAGCCCAACCGGCACGACCGACACGGAGAGGACCGGATCGCCGAGGCTGAACAGATCCGCAAGACTCTGGGCCAGGACCTTGCCGTCGTTCAGGCCAGGCTGCAATACGATCTGTGTGTGGAATTGAATCCCGCCGCGGCCAAACATCCCCAGTTGCTCGATGATGTCCGGCGCCAGCGGATTGCGCAGCAACCGCCGGCGTACCACAGGGTCGGTGGCATGCACCGATATGTATAGGGGCGAGAGGCGATATTCGAGGATTCTCTCTATGTCGGACTTTTTGAGGTTGGTCAGTGTAGCGAAATTGCCGTGCCGGAAGGAGAGCCGGTAGTCGTCGTCGCGTATGTAGAGAGTGTCCCTCAGCCCCTCCGGCAGGCCGTCCACGAAACAGAAATCGCAGCGGTTGCCGCAGCGGCGGATGCGTGGCGGCTCCAGCTCGATACCCATTGGATGGCCCTCGGGCCGCTCGATATCGAACACCACGTGCTCCCCGCTCGGGAGCCTGGCCTCCACCTCGAACCGGTCTTCGGCGGTGAGAAATTCCCAGTCGAGGAAATCCAGCAGTTCCCGGCCGTTGACCGTCAAGAGTTCCGTGCCGGGCTGGAGACCCAGCTCCGCGCCGATGGAATCTGGGCTGACGGCGACAATCTTGATCATATCTTCCTTAAGATAGGTAGCGCGGGCTGGAAGATAATCGGAAGACGAATATCGAATATCGAATATTGAACATTGGATATTGAATATTGGATATTCTCGTTTCCGTGGCCATCTCACTACTCGAACCCCCCTAACCTGTGGACTTCGGACTTGCTGTCAAAAGCCGGCTGCAGTTCGCGCAGGTCAGGTGCATCGGCAAGTGCCAATGGCTTGCAGAGTCGAAGTCCTGCTCCTCCCCGCAGTGGGGGCAAGTGCCGTGGATTGACTCCGTCACCTCTCTTGTTCGTGTCCGCTTCGCGAAAACGAACACCCCCACCAGGGCAAACCCCGGGACCAGGAGAAAGTGGGCGACGGGGATGAAGATGCTTACCAGCGCCGCTCCCCAAGCCACGGCCAGCCCTTTCGCTGCCCGCCCGATGCGCTCCGCCCGGTCGAAAGTGGTGACCGTCGCAACGCCGGTTGTCGAGTTGTCGCCGTAACCCGTCAAGATGAAAGGTTCGCTGCGGGACCCGGGCATAAGCTCCCCAAAAAAGAGACGCCGACTGAGCGCCGGCGTCATGCCAAAAAAGGAGCGGGCGACCGGACTCGAACCGGCGACGTCCAGCTTGGGAAGCTGACATTCTACCACTGAATTACGCCCGCGCGTGTTGCCCTGCAAGGAGTTACGCCCCTAGGGCTTGAAAATGTAACGCTGGGTCTGAGGAGCAACAAGCTGGTATGGCCGTCGGCTACAGCCCGCCTCGCTCCCACGGCCCCCATATCGCGTATGACGCGCCGGGGCTCCACTGAATGTTCACGAAGAGCGTATTGCCATCGGGACTGAACGTGGGTCCGGCAAGCTCCGAACGGCTTGCGATGTTCTCGGCGAATTCGAACACCTTGCCGTCGGCGGTGAGTCCTCGGATGAAGTTCCGGAAATCGCCGTCTTCGGTCATCACGACGCCGCCCCGCGGGCTGACACAGACGTTGTCCGGATAGTCCAGGATCTCGGCGCTGGGCGATTCGAACAGGAGCGTCAGGACGCCATCCGATTCCCCCTTGGGCCGGTAGTGCCAGATTTGCCCGCGGTCCGCATCGCCACCGTCCGTGCAGCTGAAGGAGACGGCACCGTCCGCGTAGAAGCAGCCCTCGACCCGGCTAAACTCGGCCGCCCCCTGACGCCATCCCTGATCGAAAACCGCGTGGGCATTTTCCTGGGCATCGACGGGGTCCGGATCTTCGATCGTAACCCACCGTACCTCGAGCCCAACCCCCACCACTTGGTTGTGCCCGGTGTCGAAGTTTGGCCGTCCGTATACCGCGAGCATCTGTAGCTCGCCACCCGCCGCCAGGTCTCCCTGCCGGCCGCCTTGATAAGGCCGCACGGGAAGAAAGCGATAGAACCCGGCACGGAATTGGTCCTCGGTGAGGTACACCACGCCGGTTGTGGGATCGACCGCGGCGGCCTCGTGTACGAAGCGACCCATGGCGTTGAGGGGAACGGGCTCGACTGGTCCGTCGGCGGTCACCGGCACCTCGAACACGTAGCCGTGCCTCCGTTGCATCTGCGGCGGGCCGGCGACGGTCTCCTCGCAACTGAGCCACGATCCCCACGGTGTGGGCCCCCCCGCACAATTCACCGCGGTTCCCGACAGGCTCACGAAATCGCGAACCACCTCTCGCGTTGCCGGATCGATTTCCAAGGACGTGGTGCCGCCCCCGGCCCTGGGATCATAGACCGGCTGGGCGACTGGAGTTCCGGCATCACGCCAGGCGACCTCGTGGTTGCGGATCAGCCGAATGTTTCCGTTCAGGAGCGGGAAGGCAGCCATGCCGTCGTGGGCTGCGGGGGTCAGGAGCCCGTCGCTCATGCGCGAACCGGCTACACCGAACTTTCGATACTGAAAACCGGGCGGGAGGGCCAAATCCGGGCCGGCAGCCTGGAGCGGGCCGTAACTGCCCTTGCCAGCTTCCACCACCCCTGCCCGGGAACAGCTCATGGGAAAGCCCTGCAGCGCGGCGAACCCAGACATACTGGTTCCTGCCGCGTACTTCAAAAATCGACGTCGGTCCATCGTTGGCATAAACGTTCACATAGAAGGAATTTGTTTTCCCGTATCCTAAGTATCGCCCTTGGTACTGGAGGCGTCCAGCCAGTGGGATGCGGGTACCCGGGCAGCCTCCCCTAGCTCGCATGCCGGGTACGGGACGATTCGTACCTCGCCCGCGAGGTGGCCGTATTGTTTCGGGCTTCGAGTCTGGGCGAGGCGCGGAAGCAGCTGGCTTCGACTGCTCACGGCTCCTTGGCCACCGCTTCCAACACCCTCCCAACGAACGTATTGAAATACTGTCCAAACCCACTCGGACTTGGCCCTAACCGCACGATCACCATGTCGCGCGACGGAATCACCATCGTGCGTTGACCCATGTAACCGGCGGCCCAGTATGCGTCCTCAGGCGCACGGTTCATCGCTCCTCCCCTGCCGGTGTCGTGATGAAATCGACCCAGCCCTCCGGTAACACACGCTCACCCTCGAACACCCCGTCCCACAAATGCAGCAACCCGAACCGAGCCCAGTCACGCCCGCTGCCGAAATCGTAACCGGTCATGATGAAGTTGCCGTACGCGTCAGTCTCCAAATTCTCGCCGCGGGCTTCGACCGTCTCGCGCACAATCTTTCCCAGGGTGAGCGGATCGCTGTTCTTGTACCGCCACTCCACGTCCGGTTCAAACGCCGGCGGTTGGTTGACCGCGTGCCGGAAACCCATAATTCTTGAAATCGAGGCCACTGCTCATCCTGAGCAGATGCGCGATGGTAATCTGACTACGCGGATCTCCGGGCTCGCTCCATTCCGAAACGGGCGCCGCGTCGTTCCAGTGAAAGTGTCCCTGCTGAACCAACACACCAATCAGCGCGGAGGTGATGCTCTTGCCCATCGACCAGCTGATCTGGGGCGTGTCCTTGGTAAAGCCCGGAGCGTAGCGTTCACCCAAAACTTTTCCCTATATAAGCGACCACGAAGGCACGGGCGTAGCCGAGCGCCGGCGCGACGACCCCTTAGGCGACATCTGGGTTATGAACGCGGACGGCTCCATTCAAGTGAATCTGACCAACCATCCAGCGGTAGACGTGTTACCTGCTTGGTTACCACGCCTGGTGGCCTCGCCCTCCCTGGTGGCCTCGCCTTGAGGGAGAACGCGGAATTTT
>Ga0114950_10002041_pt1 | contig 15509 bp, 14 predicted proteins | sample N075metaG_FD_83503 | JGI IMG/M metagenome (GOLD analysis project Ga0114950, IMG submission 83503) | Deep subsurface microbial communities from Kermadec Trench to uncover new lineages of life (NeLLi) - N075 metaG | ecosystem: Environmental > Aquatic > Marine > Ocean trench > Sediment | place... | reverse complement strand
GCCGGCGCAGGAAGGGCTGTTCCGCCTGACGCTGCTCGCGAACTACGACGCCTGGACCGCCTTCCCGGAAGAGCGCTACCGGGCCGAGAAGGAGGAGCTCTGGCGCACGGGACACGGCGCGATCACGGACTTCGCGCCGGACATCCGTCCCCACACCGTGTTCAAGGACATCTTCACGCCGCGGACGATCGAGAAGTTCACCGGCCACCTGAACGGCGCTGTCTACGGCAGCCCGAACAAGCGCACCTCGGGCGAGACCGAGCTCCGCGGCCTCTACATCTGCGGCACCGATCAGGGCTACCTCGGCATCGTCGGCGCGATGCTCAGTGGGGTCTCCATCGCCAACCGCCACGCCCTGATGACCGCCTAGTGCCCCGAGCCGGACGGTCACGCACACCATGCACACCTCAGCACGCCGAGCGCTTCGTGGCAGGGTCCCCTGCGAAACGCCCCACTGGGTCAGCGCGGTCCGCCTTCGGGGGACCGCGACTCGCCTCTCCGAGCATCCCAGTGGATACGCGCCGCCGGCGCGCCCCGGCCCCGCCGCGCTGAAGTGCACTTTCGACACGGGATCGCCTGCCCTGGGACACTGATGTCGCCCGCGAGCACCTATCACAAGGGCAGCGGCGACGGGAAAGCTCCGACGCGCCTCGACCCCCTGCGCGGCGCGCGGTCCCGGTACGACGTGGTCGTGATCGGCAGCGGGCTGGCGGGCCTCACGGCGGCCAACGTGCTCGGTCGCGCGGGGCACTCGGTCGCCGTGCTCGAACAACACTTCAACTACGGCGGCATGGCGACGTGGTTCAAGCGCCGGGGCGGGCACGTCTTCGACATCTCGCTGCACGGCTTCCCCGTCGGCATGAAGAAGACGTGCCGCAAGTACTGGAACGCGACGATCGCGAACTCGATCGTCCAGCTCGAGTCCGTCCGCTTCGCAAACCCGCAGTTCGACTTCGAGACGTCATTCACGCGCGAGGACTTCACCCAGAAGCTCGAGGACGTCTTCGGCATCGGGCGCAAGGCCGTCGAGGCGTTCTTCGCGCACATCCACGCGATGGACTACTACGCCGACGACGGCCGCACGACGGGCGAGCTGTTCGAGGAGTTCTTTCCGGGGCGCAACGACGTGCACCGGCTGCTCATGGAGCCGATCGCGTACGCGAACGGATCGTCGCTCGCCGACCCCGCCATCACGTACGGGATCGTGTTCTCGAACTTCATGAGCAAGGGCGTGTACACGTTCCGCGGCGGGACGGACGTGCTCATCCGCGAGATGAAGGCTGAGCTCGCGCGCAACGGCGTCGACATCTTCAACCGGGTCCAGGTGGAGCGCATCGTCGTCGAGCACGGCCGGGCGAAGGGCGTGCTCGCCGGCGACCGGTTCATCGCGGCCGACGTCGTGATCTCGAACGCGAACCTCAAGGGCACGATCGAAGGCCTCGTGGGCGCCGAGCACTTCAGCCCGGAGTACATGGCGGGCCTCCGGAAGGTCCGGTTGAACACGTCCTCGTGCCAGGTGTACATGGGCGTGCGCGAGGGCGAGAGCCTGCCGTTCGTGACCGACCTCATGTTCACGTCGACGCGCCCGACGTTCCGCTCGGAGTCGCTGTGCGACATGCACGGCGAGAGCCGCACGTTCTCGTTCTACGACCCGCGCACGCGCCCCGGCTCGAACCGCTACACCGTCGTCAGCTCGACGAACGCGCTGTACGCCGACTGGGCGGAGCTCTCGGACGCGGACTACGAGCGCGAGAAGAACCGCATGATCGAGGACACGCTCGACGGCCTCGAGCGCGTGATCCCCGGCGTCCGCGCGAAGATCGACCACGTCGAGGCCTCGACGCCGCGCACGTTCAAGTTCTACACGCAGCACCTCGCCGGCAGCTCGTTCGGGACGAAGTTCGAAGGCCTGCCGTACAGCCTGGAGCTCTCGAAGCACATCGAAGGTCTCTACCATGCCGGGAGCGTCGGCATCATCATGTCCGGCTGGCTCGGCGCGGCCAACTACGGCGCGATCACCGCGAACAAGGTCGACGCGTTCCTGCACACGCTCCAGGAGGCGGTCTCATGAGCTTCGAAGGTCAGACGGTCGTCATCACGGGGGGCACGCGGGGCCTGGGCGCGGCGATGGCGCGCGCGTTCCTGGCGGACGGCGCGTTCGTCCACGCCACGTACCGCTCGAACGAGGACGCCGCGCGCGCCTTCGCGGACCAGTGCTCCGCGCACACAGGCCGACTCGCGCTACACCGCTTCGACGTCGCCGACTACGGGGCCGTCGAGAGCTTCTGGGAGCAGCTCGAGGAGGCCGCGCCGGACGGCGTTCAGGTCCTCGTCAACAACTCCGGGATCCGCCGCGACGCGGTGCTCGCGATGATGTCGCCTGCGGACTGGAATGCCGTGATCGACACGAACCTCACCGGCGGCTACCACATGAGCAAGTTCGCCGTCCTGAACATGATGCGCCGTCGCTACGGTCGCATCCTGTTCGTGACATCGCCGTCGGGCCAGCACGGCTTCGAGGGTCAAGGCAACTACGCCGCCTCGAAGGCGGGCCAGGTCGGCCTCATGCGCTCGCTCGCGCGCGAGGTCGCGAAGCGCAAGATCACCGTCAACTGCATCTCGCCCGGCTTCATCGCGACCGAGCTGCTCGCGGACCTGCCCGAAGAGCAGAAGAAGGCGTACGAGCGCTCCGTCCCGATGAAGCGCTTCGGCACGCCGGAGGAGGTCGCGCACGCCGCGCTGTTCCTCGCGTCCAAAGGCGCGTCATACGTGACGGGCAGCGTCCTGGAGGTGACCGGTGGTCTCTGAAGCGCGCGCCGAAGTCGAGGCGCTGCTCCCCCACCGCGCGCCGTTCCTGTTCGTCGATCGCATCGTCGAACGCGGCGGCGGCACGATCACCACCGAGTGGGACGTCGCGCCCGAGCTCGAGTGCTTCCGCGGCCACTACCCCGGCGAGCCCGTCCTGCCCGGCGTCCTGATCTCGGAGTTCTGCTTCCAGAGCGGCGCGCTGCTCATCTACGGCACCTCGGAGGCCGAACGCGCGCTGCCCGGCGTGCCCGTGCTGACGCGCATCCAGGACGCGCGCTTCAAGCGCATCGTCCGGCCCGGCGCGACGCTGCGCGCGGAGGTGCGGCTCGACGACAGCCTCGCGAACGCGCGCTACCTCTCCGCCAAGGTCACCTCGGCCGGTGAGACCGTCCTGCGCATCCAGTTCGCGCTCGCCGTGACGGAGGCGCCCTCGTGAGCGACTTCCTCGCCCTCGCGGGCAAGCGCATCGTCGTGACCGGCGTCGCCAACAAGAAGAGCGTGGCCTACCACGTGGGCCGGCGCCTCGCGGAGGCCGGCGCGGTCCCGATCTTCGTCGTCCACACGGACGAGCGCCGCGAACAGGTTCGGCCGCTGTTCCCGGACCGCGACGTGTTCACGTGTGACGTGGAGCAGGAGGACGAGGTGGCGCGCCTCGCCCAGCAATTGGGTGGCGCGTACCCCGAGATCGACGGACTCGTGCACTCGATCGCGTTCGCTGACTACTCGGAGGGTCCCAAGCCATTCCACGAGACGCGCAAGGCGGACTTCCTGCAGGCCATCGACGTGTCCTGCTTCTCGCTCATCTCGCTCGCGAACGCCTTGCGCGAGCGCTTCACGCGCAATGCGTCGGTCGTGACGATCTCGATTTCGACCACGACGATGGCGGCCGAGAACTACGGCTACATGGCGCCGATCAAGGCTGCGCTCGACTCCACCGTGGTCTTCCTCGCCAAGAGCTTCAGCAAGGAACGGGAGGTCCGGTTCAACGCTGTGCGCGCGGGCCTGCTGAAGACGCGCTCGTCGGCGGGCATCCCCGGGTATCTCGACAGTTACCTCTACGGCGAGCGCGCGACGCTCCGCGGACGCGGGGTCACGACGCCCGAGGTCGCGGATACCGTGTTGTTCCTGTTGTCCGAGCGCTCGTCGGGCATCAACGCCCAGGGCCTCGTCGTCGACGCCGGCATGGGCGTCAACTACTTCGACGCGGACATCGTGCGGCGCGTGTCGGAGTCCGGCGAATGAGCGCAGTCATCCTGACCCCCGCCCTCGTCCGGACGCCGAACGGCGCGCGGCCCGCGGACGGCCGCGCGCGCGTCCGTCTCCAGAGCGCGAACGCGCGCGAGGCCCTCGCGACCTCCGCCCAGCGCTGCGGCGCGACGCTCGGCACCCTCGATAAGGACGCGGAAGACGCGCCTCTGCCCTCGAACGGCTGGCACTGGTCGCTCGCCCACGATGCCGAGTGGGCTGCGGGGATCGTCCACAGGGGCCCCGTGGGCATCGACCTCGAGCGCATCGCCGAGCGCCGCCCCGAGCTCGTGGCACCCGTGCTCTCGGAGGCCGAGCGCGCGCTGCTGGGCCCGTTCGACTGGCGCGGCTTCATGCGCCTCTGGACCGCGAAAGAGGCCGTGCTCAAGTGCGCGGGCGTCGGCCTGGGAGAGCTGTCGCAGTGCCGGCTCGCCGCGCCGCCGACGCCGGACGTGATGCTGCTCGCGCACCGGGGCGCGACGAAGCTCGTGCGCCACGCGTTCGCCGGCGACCACGTCATCGCCGTGCACGCGCCGGGCACCGACTGGACCGTGGCCTGGCCGAGCGAATGCCTGGTGCCGGCATGACCACGCAAGCCGCGGACAGGCTCCCGTACGCCGTCCAACGCGCCGCGCGCAATCGCGCGTTCGCGACGACCGCGCGCGTACGCGCGGCCTGGCCCTACGAGCCGCGCTTCCTCCCGGTGGACGGCGGCGTGATGCACTACGTGGACGAGGGCGCACCGGACGCCGCGCCGATCCTCGCGGTGCACGGCAACCCGACCTGGGCCTTCTACTTCCGCCGCGTGATCGCCGCGTTTGCGGACACGCACCGGGTCGTCGTCCCCGACCACATCGGCTGCGGCCTGTCCGACAAGCCCCAGGACTGGACGTACACGCTGGCCGCGCACGTCGACAACCTCGAGCGGCTCGTGCTGGAGCTCGACCTCACGAACATCACGCTCGTGCTCCACGACTGGGGCGGCGCGATCGGTATGGGCTTCGCCGCGCGGCACCCGAAGCGCATCGCGCGCCTCGTCATCCTGAACACGGCGGCCTTCCTGTCCGACCGCATCCCCTTCCGGATCGCCGTCTGCCGCACGCCGATCCTCGGGCGCTTCGCCGTCCAGGGCCTCGGCGCGTTCTCGAGCGCGGCGGTGCACATGGCCGTCGAGCGCCCGCTCTCGCGCGAGGCGCGCGACGGACTCCTGGCCCCCTACCGCCACGCGCACGATCGCATTGCGACCTGGAAGTTCGTCGAGGACATCCCCATGTCCCCGAAACACCGCTCGTTCCGGACGCTACAGGAGATCGGCGCTTCGCTCGCAAGGTTCGTGGACACACCGACCTGCATCGTGTGGGGCGAGAAGGACTGGTGCTTCACGCCCGCCTTCCGCAGCATGTGGCAAGCGCGCTTCCCCGATGCGGAAGTGCACCCGCTCGAGACCGCCGGGCACTACGTGATGGAGGACGCGCCCGAAGACGTGACACGCCACATGCAACAGTTCTTCGCGAAGCACCCCGTCGGATGAAGACCCTCGGCCTGACGGAGACGGACCCCTTCTGGGCGTTCGGGCGCCTGCCCGACCGCGTGAACATCGCGCGGTACCTGCCGGAGATGGCCGCGAAGTGCCCCGACCGGCCCGCGATCATCGTCGCCCGCGGGCCGAAGGCCGACTGGCCCTGCATCTCGTACGGCGAGCTCGAGGAGCGCTCGAACGCGATTGCGCACGGGCTCCTCAGACGTATGGACATCTCGGGCAAGCGCGTGTGCCTCTTCGTGCGCCCGGGCATCGACCTGATCGCCGTGACGTACGCACTCTTCAAGGCCGGCGCCATCCCCGTGATCGCCGACCCCGGCATGGGACGCGAGCGCCTGCTCGCCGTGATCGAGAAGATGCGCCCGGAGGTCTTCATCGGCATCCCGCTGGCCAACGCCGTGCGCCGCGTGTTCCGCAAGTCCTTCGCCAGCGTACGGCTCGCCGTCACCGTCGGGCCGCGCTTCCTCGCCTTCGGTCCCACGCTCGAAGGTCTCATCCGCGAGAACAGGCAGGCGGGTACGTTCACGTGCCGCGACACGTCGGCCGACGACGAGGCGGCGATCCTGTTCACGTCCGGCAGCACCGGACCTCCCAAGGGTGTCACCTACACGCACGGGATGTTCGACGCGCAGGTCCGGGCCCTGCACGCCCTCTACGGGTTCCGTCCGGGCGAGGTCGACCTCGCCTGCCTGCCGCTCTTCGCGCTCTTCAACACGGCGCTGGAGATGACGAGCGTCTTCCCCGAGCTGGACCCGAGCCACCCCGCGAAGTGCGACCCCGCGCGCATCGTGGCGGCCATTCAGGAGACCGAGGCGACGACCTCCTTCGGCTCGCCGGCGATCTGGCGCCGCGTCGTGCCCTGGTGCCTGGAGCACGACGTGCGCCTGAAGACCCTCGAGCGCGTCCTGATCGCCGGCGCGCCCGTGCCACCCGACCTGATCGAGTCCTTCCTCAATATCCTGCCCGTCCGCGGCGACGTCTACACGCCCTACGGCGCGACGGAAGCTCTGCCCGTCTCGTCGATCAGCGGCCGCGAGATCGTCCCGGCACTCACCGATAAGATCCGCGGCGGCTGGGGCACGCCGATCGGGCGCCCGGCGCCAGGCATCGACCTGAAGCTCATCGAGATCACGGACGACGCGATCGAGGACTGGCGCGAAGACCTGGAAGTCGAACAAGGCGAGCAGGGCGAAGTGTGCGTGCGCGGCCCGGTCGTGACGCAGGAGTACGAGGAGGACCCCGCAGCCACGCAGCTCGCGAAGATCCGCGCCGAGGGGACCAGCCCCGCGTGGCACCGCATGGGTGACATCGCCTACTTCGACGCGGACGGCCTGCTCTGGTTCTGCGGCCGCAAGGCACACCTGCTCGCGACCTCGGAGGGCCTGCGCACACCCGTCCCCACGGAGAACGTGTTCAATGTTCATCCGCGCGTACACCGCACGGCGCTCGTCGGCGCGGGCGTGCCGGGCGAGGAGACGCCCGTGCTCGTCGTGGAACCCGTGGCCGGCGCGCTGCCACACACCAAAGCCGAGCGCGATCGGTTCGACTCCGAGCTCGCGAAGCTCGGCCGGCGCGTGCACATCGCATCCGACGTGGACACGTTCCTCTACCACCCGGGTTTCCCCGTGGACGTGCGCCACAACGCGAAGATCGACCGCGAAGAGCTGAAGCGCTGGGCGGAGGAGCAGCTCGCGTGAAGGCCGTCGTGACGGGCGGCGGGGGCTTCCTCGGGCGCGCGATCGTCGAGGGCCTCCTCGCCCGGGGCGACGAGGTCACCTCGATCTCGCGCGGCGCCTACCCCGAGCTCCAAGCGCTGGGAGTACGGACGGTGCGGGCGGACCTAGCCGACGCAGGCGCGCTACGTGCCGCAATCGCAGGCGCCGACACCGTGTTCCACGCCGCCGCGAAAGCCGGCGTCTGGGGCCCGCGCGACGAGTACTTCCGGACCAACGTCGAAGGCACGCGCCATGTCATCGAGGCTTGCCGCGCGCACGGCGTCCCGCGCCTCGTCTACACGTCGTCGCCCAGCGTGTGCTTCGACGGCGCCGATCACGTGAACGCGGGCAACGACCTGCCGTACGCGCGCCGCTTCCTCGCCCACTACCCCGCGAGCAAGGCCCGCGCCGAGGCCCTCGTCCTCGCCGCGAACAGTCCCGAGCTCGCCACGTGCGCCCTGCGCCCGCACCTGATCTTCGGCCCGCGCGACCCGCACCTCGTGCCGCGCCTCCTCGACCGCGCGAAGAAAGGCCGACTCGCGATCGTCGGCGACGGCACGAACGAAGTGTCCCTGACCTACGTCGACAACGCCGCGAATGCGCACCTCCAGGCCGCGGAGTCGCTCGCGCCCGGAGCGCGCCACGCGGGCAAGGCCTACTTCATCGGCCAGGCGCAGCCCGTCGCGCTGTGGACCTGGATCGACGAACTGCTCGCGAGCCAGGGCCTCGGGCCCGTCACCCGACGCGTCTCCGCGCAGACGGCGCGCCGCGTAGGAGCCGCACTCGAGCTCGCCTGGCGCGCGCTGCACCTGCCGGGCGAGCCACCGATGACGCGCTTCGTCGCCGCGCAGCTCAGCACGTCGCACACCTACGACCTCGCCCCCGCGCGCGACGACTTCGGCTACCGCGAGGACGTCTCGCTCGCCGAGGGCACCCGGCGCACGCTCGCCAGCCTCGGGTGACGCGGGTCGCGTCACTTCACGCGCACGTAATTCCCGCCCGAGTCCTCCGCCAGCCACTCGAGCAGGCGGTGTCCGCCGCCGACGGCGATGCAGTGGATCACGACGTGGCGGTCCGCGTTCCACTCGGCGACCTCCGCGCGGATCTTGTTCACGTCGTTGACGGTCCCGCCGCTCGGCGCGCCGTCCGAGAGCACGTAGATGATCTCGAGCTGCTCGAGCTCGAACGCGACGGCGAGCGCGTCGTACAGCGCGGTGCCGCCGAGAAAGCCCTGCTTCTCGACGTGCTCGAGGACCTCGGCGCGGTACTTCGCGTCCATGGGGACGAGCTCCTCGCGCCACGGTTCCACGCGGCTCCCGAAGAAGATCACGTCGAAGGCGTCGCCCTCCGGCAGGCGCCGCAGGACGCCGGTGAGCTGGCGCTTCGCGATGTCGAGCCGCGAGACGTCGATGTCGTTCTTCTGTTTCATCGAGCCGCTCGCGTCGAGCACGAAGCAGACGTTGCCGCCGTCCACGGACAGGCCGAAGAACGTGTAGCGCTCCTCGCGCTCCCACGCCGCGCGCCGGCGGGCCTTGTCCGCGGCCATCGCCACGTCGAGCTCGGGGACCGTGAACGCCACGCCTTCCTTCGTCCACCACGAGGACCAGCGCCCGCCCGACTTGCCGTGGTCGAGGCCCGTCAGCAGCACGAGCGCCCGGTAGAGCTCCACGTCGACGGGCTTCTCCTCGACCTTCAGGCGCTCGATGACGATCGGGACCGAGGCGCGGCGGCGCAGCCTGAGGACCTGCTTCAGGGCCGTCAGCTTGACCTTCTCATGTTCGTCCTCGAGCAAGTCGTGCAACGTCTCGAGCGCGCCCTCCGTGCCCAGGAACCCGAGCGCCGAGGCCGTCCGCATGCGCACGGCAGCACTCTTGTCCCTCGCGTCCTTCGCCAGCCGCTTGTCCCACACCGCGCTGTCCCCCGACATCTTCGCGAGGCCGACGAGCGCCGAGAGCCGCAGGTCGGGATCCTTGGAGCGCGCAAGGTTCCTGAGCTCGGCCGTGTGGCCGTGGTATTCGCGCACGGAGAGCGCCACGATGCTGGCGGTGACGACGCTCGCCGACTTGGCCTTGAGGAGCTCGACGAGCAACCGGTCGACCTTGCCGTCGTACTCCTCGAGCCCCTCGACGACGGCCACGCGCAGCTTCGGCTTCCGATTCTCGTCACGAAGCATCGAGCGCAGAGCGGCGACCACCCTGGGGCCGCGGAACGATGGAATCGCCTCGGTGAGCGTCTCGAGCCGACCGGAAGTGTTCGATTGGAAGTTGTCGAGCACGAGCTGCAATGAGCGCGCATCCCCCTTCTCGCGCAAGACGGGGAGCACCGATTTCAGTGCCCGCGTCCGCACCTCGGGATGCCGGCTCCGCGCGAGCAACCGACCGAGCACCGGCAGGGCCGGCTCACCGAACCGCTGCAGGGCGTAGACCGCGGCGTAGCGCGCGCTCTTCTGCGCATCGTCACACGCCGTCTCGAGCAGAGCGAGCGCCCGTGCCTCGAGGCGCGCCACGCCGCGGTAGTGCCGGAGGGCGCCGAACGCCGCGGTCAGCCGATTGGTGCCCTCGACCGCGCGGATCGCATCCCTGAGCGCAGCGAACGACTCGGCGTCCTGCTTCTTGGCGATCTTCTCGAAGACGACGGTGGGCACCTTGCCTGGCGCCGCCTGGACCTGCTTCAGGAGCTCGGCCGTCCGCTTCTCGGGCGGCTCCGCGCCTTGCTCCAGCGGCGCCGCGACGGCGCCGCCCCCAGCGACGAGCGCGACTGCGAGGGCGAATGTGGAGAGAGCGGTGCTCGGCATGGGGGCGCTCCAGGGTACGGCGCCGCGGCGGATCCCTCCACCCGTGCCGCCCGGGGCCGAGCTGCCACGCCGACGTCCATGCGATTCCGTGAATGCGCGCCCGCGCGTGCGGACGGCAAGCCCACGCGGTCGGGTAGTCCGCCGGCCGCGAGCGGGTAGAGTGCACGCGCACCCTTCGCCCCCCCGGAAGCCCCCATGCACCGAGTCCTCGCCTGCCTTGCGCCCATCTGCCTGGCGCCCATCTGGCTCGCACCCGCCTGCGCCGCCACGCCCCGAGCGCAAGTGCAGACCGCCGCGGAAGCACCCCTCGACACCTCCGGTGCCCCGGAGTTCCACGCCGATGTCCGGGTCGTCGAGTTCCCCACTCCGATGCTGGATAAGCTCCTGCCCGAGCTCCGAGACCGGGAGTTCATCGCCGCCCTGGGGGACGAGCGCGTAGCCGCCTTGCTGGAGCGAGGCACGCTGCTCGCCGAGAGCCGCATCCCGCTCTGGGACGGCTGCACCGGATCGGTCTCGATTCGCTCGCAACGCGCCTACGTCGCTGACTTCGAGGTCTCCGAGACGGCGGCAGGATCGATCGCGAACCCGGTGAGCGCCACGTTCGATGCAGGTTTCGATCTCGCGCTCCGAGCCTCGCGCGGCCCCGAACGCGACGGCGCCCTGGCTTTGGAAGCCGAGCTCGCGTGTACGCGGATCATCGCCATGGAGAAGTTCACGACGACCGCCGGCCGCAGCATCGAGCCCGTGACGGTCGAGCTGCCCCAGTGGCGAGTCGCCGCGGCAGAGGTCGCCGCCTCCGTCCGCCCGGGAGAATGGCTCGCGGTCGGCCGGCCGGTCGACGACGCGCCGACCCTCGTCGCCTTCATCCGCGTCGAGTAGCCGCGGCGGACCTGGCGCTCCGTCAGGCAACGCCCCACGACGACCTCGCCACCTGCGCCACGGCTCGGCGCACGCCAATTCCTGTACGTGGAGTGGTTCGAGCCACTCGGCGCACCGCTCGAGCAGCCGTACCGCCGAAGCATGTGCGCCGTCCGAGCATGCGCGCCGTCCGAGCATGCGCGCCGTCCGAGCATGCGCACCACCCGAGCATGCGCACCGCCCGAGCATGCGCACCACCCGAGCATGCGCACCGCCCGAGCATGTGCGCCGCCCGAGCATGTGCGCTGCCCGAGCACGCGCGCAGGGGGTGGATCCGGCGCAGAGTCGGGTCGGACGAGCTCCACGACCTGGCGCGCGATCCCGGCGAGTGCCCCGACCTCCCGGAGGCCGACAGGATCACACCCGAAGTGGACGCCGCGGACACGCGGCTCGATGCCGTCCTGGAATCGGTGTCTCTGTGACGCGTCCGCGCCTCGACCAGCTCCGCGCCGTGCGCGAGCGGCGTCGCGCTGACGGACCCGACCGAAGGACCGCGGCTGCGAGGAGACAAGTGGATCGACGGTCCGATGACGATCGCGATCCTGGCCGTCGACACACTCGGCAACACGAGTTCGTGCGAGATCTCGGTCACTGTCGCGAACGGTGCCTGCGTCGAGATCCATCCCGAGACCCTGAACCTGAAGTCGAAGGGCAAGGACCGTTCGATCACGGTCCGGGTCTGCGGCTCCGGACTCGAGGCGCTCCTGCCGACCGAGGCTGCGAACCTTCGGCTGTGTGTGCCGGGCGGCAGCCCGGTCGCGTCAAAGGCGGACTTCGCGGGCGACGACGACCTGCAGGACGTCCAGTCTGCCGGCTTCGTCGAGCTGCTTCTCAAGTTCGACCGGCAGCAACTCATCGCCTCGATCCGTGCAGGGCGACTGAGCGAAGCGATCACGGGCAACCGGGTCGTGCTCGCCCTGAAGGCGGGCGATGACGTGCAGGGTTCGGACGACATGAAGCTCATCGGGAACTGAACTCATGCGCAATCTGACGACGCAACTTGTCTTCCTCGTTCTCGCCGGTGCGGCGCTCGCCTGGTTGGCGGGACGGGCAGGGAGGCCGACACCCTCCGTCCCGCGCCGAGCCCCGGCGCAGACCAGCGAGTGCAGCTCGAAGCGACCGCAAGCGAGGCACCGCGCCTCATGGCGGCGTTCCCCGAGTCGGTGAGCACCAAGGCCGAGCTCCGCGATCTGATCGCCCGGACGCGCGCAGCCGGGTCGAGCGACGAAGGCCTCGTGCTCCTCGTGCGGAACATCGATGAGTCGTTCGAGCAGAGCTCCGGCTCGGTCCCAGTCGATGCTGGTCATGGAGCCCGGACTACTCTGCGCCCAGTTCGCTCGGCAGCCAGGCATCGTGGACCAGAGCGTACAGCTCCGCGCTCGCCGCAGCGTCTCCGCCGGACATGCGACCGATCAGGGTGGTGACGTCGCCATCTTGGGCATTGGCGGGTGAGCCAGACATCGATGTTGCAATTCCACCAAACAGCCCGAAGGCCGCGGCTAGCCCTCCGTCCAGTCCTCGGCGTCCGCCACGCGGTACAGAATCCACGTCGCGACCGAGCGCAAGGGACGCCACGCCTCGGCGCGCGCCAGCAGTGCCTTGGGCGTCGGGCGCTCCGCGAGGCCGTCCAGGCGCTTCGCGCCCTCGCGTACGCCCAGGTCATCGATGGGCATCACGTCGAGGCGGCCGAGGCGGAACATGAGGAACATCTGCGCGCTCCACACGCCGATGCCGTACACGGCGATGAGCTGCTCGATGACGCGCTCGTCGGAGAGGCGCGCGATTCGGGCGAGGAGCAGCGCCCCGGACTCGATCCTCGCGGACAGGTCGCGCACCGCACGCAGCTTGTTGCGCGAGAGTCCCGCGCCGCGCAGCTTCGCGTCCGGGAGCGCGAGGAGCTCCGCTGCGGCCGGGAAGTGCCGGCCCGGAGTCAGGGCGCACACGCGGCCGTGGATCGTGGCCGCGGCCTTGCCGGCGAGCTGCTGGAACACGATCGCGTGCGTCAGAGCGTCGTAGTGCGAGCGATAGTGCCCGGACGCGGGGAACCCTGGGAACTTCGCGACGTGCCGCATGGCGGCGCCGAGCACGGGGTCGCGGCGGGCGAGCGCGCGCAGGTCCTTCGGTGCCGGCTTCAATCGGCGAGCTCCAGCACGCGCCCCAGGCTCGCCCGCACGAGCGGCGAGCTCTCCGTGTCGCGGTGCTCGCGGAGGAGCTCGCGCTGCCAGTCCATGAGCTCGAGCTCCGAGCGCAGCGCGAGCTGCAAGAGCGTCTGCGCCGACTCGCGGCGCACGCGCGGCTCCACGTCCGAGGTGGCCGCGCGTACGAGCGCGAGTGTCGCCTCGGGAAAGTCGCAGTGCTCCGCGGCGTGGGCGCGCAGGAGCGGCTCCTCCGCGCCGCCCAGCATCGCGATCAGGGCGCCGCTCGCGGAGCTCCAACGACGTGCGGACGCGCGCACGGGTGCGACCGCCCGCCACTGCGCAACGGCGTTCTCCACGAGCCGTGCCTGGTGCACCCACATCGCGATGGGCTTGTCCAACGAGATGTCGCAGAGGATGCGGCAGTCGGCGTCGAACACGACATCGACGAGCGCGCCCTGGAGGGGCAGCTCGAAGCGCTCTCGCGCATGTCGCACGCGCAGCGTGTGGCGGCGCACGGTCCCACCCGCGTAGTGGAGGTCGACGTCGACGGGCATGTCGAACAGCGGCACGAGCTCGTCGAGCTCCTGGGCCTGCTCGACGGTGAGCACCAGCACCGCGTCCGGGCGCTGCTCGAAGCTCACCTCGTAAATGGGGTAACCACCGGCCTCGACCCACTGCTCGACGAGCGCCTCGACGTTGCGCCCAGTCTCGTCGAAGAAGGCGCGCACGAAGTCCGCGGTCGTGACGAGCGAGTTCGCGTGCCGCCGCAGGTACGCGCGCGCCCCACGCCAGAACGCGTCGTCGCCGAGCTCATCGTGGATCATGCGCAGCACCCACGGCCCCTTGTCGTACTCGTGGCTCGTGCGCTGGGCACCCTGGCTGAACCAGTCGGCGGCCAGCGGCAGTCGCGTCCGCTCGCCGCGCGCGAGGAACACCTCCCGGTACCGCTCGAGCCACAACCAAAAGTTCACATCGGTCGTCTTGTGGCGCTCGAAGAGGAGCTCGAGGTACGACGCCCAGGCCTCGTTGAGCCAGAGGTGGCTCCAGCCGAGGCACGTGACGAGGCCGCCGAACCACTGGTGCGCGAGCTCGTGCGCGACGAGCAGGCGCGGGTCGCCGTCGAGGTCCCCGATCTCGCCCGCGTCGCCGATCAGGGTCTCGCTGACGATCGTGATCGTCGTGTTCTCCATGCCGCTCCATGGAAAACCCGCGACGGCGACCTGGGCGTACTTCGAGTACGGGTAGGGATAGTCGAGCAGCTCGGAGAAGAACTCCAGCATCTCCGGCGTCTCGCCGAACGCCCGGCGCGCCTTCACCTCGCCCGTCCCGGGCGCGACGTAGTACTCGACGGGGATGCCGCGCCACTCGTCGGCGTACCGCTCCCAGCGCCCGGCGGCCACGGCGACCAGGTACGTCGGCATGCCCGCGTCCATCCGCCAGTGGAACGTGCGCGCGCCACCGCCGTGCTCCTCCACGCCGACGAGCCGACCGTTGGAGACGACGGTCATGTCCCCGTCGACGCGAATCCGGGCCTCGTACGTCGCCCGATCGTTCGGGTAGTCCCAGGTGGGGATCCAGTGGCGGTTGTCCTCGTTCTGGCCCTGCGAGAAGACCTGGGGCGCAAAACCGTCCGCGTCCTTCGAGGTCTCCATGAAGAAGAGCCCGGTCTTCGGCATGCACGTGTACTCGATCCAGAGCGTCTCCTCGGCGCCGAACGGGAGCGCCTCGGCCAGCTCGATGCGGATGAACGGCGGCTCGATGTGATAGGTCAGGGGCCGGCCCCGCGAGTCCTCGATGCCCATGATCGAGAGCCCGACGCCGTGCAGCCGTATTTCCGTCGTCCCATTCGCGAGCGACCGGATCCGATTCTCCGCGATGCCCGCCACGCTCCGTCGCGCGAAGTCGATCGTGATGTCCAGCCCGAGGTGCAGGAGATCGCAATCGCGCTCCCAGCCGTTGTGCTCGAGCGTGTCCGGTCGAAGCGGCCGGAGGGGCACCGCGCGGGTCGCCGCGCACCCCGCCGCGAGGCCGAGCAGCAGGGCGAGTCGGACCGGCACGCAGCCGGTGGGCGGCCCGGGATGGAGGGTGGGTGTCAAGCGGCGGAGGGTGGTCGTCAAGCGGCGGAGGATGGTCATGGATCAGCGGCGGTCGGGCATGAACCGGCGCCGGGCGGGCATGGTCGGGCCGACGGGGCAGGAGCCCGGAACCCGAGACTGTAGCGGATGGCGCCGGGAGCGCGGTCGGGGGCGCGAGCCACGCACGCGCGCGGAGCGAAACCCCGCGCTGCGCTTTATCTCCCCGAAGTCCGGCGGTAGCTTGTGCGCCCATCGGATCAAGGGGCGAGCGGGGCT
>Ga0114950_10002039_pt1 | contig 15518 bp, 11 predicted proteins | sample N075metaG_FD_83503 | JGI IMG/M metagenome (GOLD analysis project Ga0114950, IMG submission 83503) | Deep subsurface microbial communities from Kermadec Trench to uncover new lineages of life (NeLLi) - N075 metaG | ecosystem: Environmental > Aquatic > Marine > Ocean trench > Sediment | place... | reverse complement strand
CCATCTATTTGCCGAACTTGTCACCAAAAAAGTCGCCCTCATTCCACGTGGGCCGTTGATCATCCATCGCTATGCGGTAGCCAATGCGTGCCGCTGCGCGGGTAAATCTCAATGCTGTCTCCCATACGATCGGCTGCGACAGATCGTCCGAAGGATGGTGGTAGTGAAGGTCAAAGAAATCTTCCTGAAGGGTGCGCGTGTCCACGGCGGGGTCTGGAGAGTCAGGCCCCTCGGCAAAGTAAATCGCCGGGATGCCCTGCCGCACAAAGGAATATTGATCGCTGCGTATGAAGTAGACTTCTTCGGGATATTCGTCGGGCGCCAGGTCGAAACCCTCTTTCTTAACCTCGGTGACAGTTAGCCCTTCCAAAGATGAGTGCTCAGCGCCGTAGACCACAACTGATGCCAGGGGAGCAATCATCAAGGGCATGTCTATATTCACGTTCGCCACAATGGCCGACGACGGCACTGTGGGATGGTGGGCGAAATAGTCAGAACCGAGTAGGCCGTGTTCTTCACCGGTGACAGCAAGGAATACTATCGATCGTCGCGGCGATACCGGCATGGCAGCCAGGGTTCGCGCTATTTCGGTTGTCATTGCCACCCCAAGAGCGTTGTCATACATGCCGTTGTATATACTGTCGCCCTCAACTGCGGCACCAATTCCCAGGTGGTCGAGGTGCGTTGAATAAATGACGTATTCGTTTGCCAATTGCGGATCACTACCGCGCACAATGCCGACTACATTCGGGCTCGTGATCCGCTCATGTTCAGTTCTGCGATACATCGTCACTTCAATACCCAGCGCCACTGACAATGGCCCGGCCTGCTCCGCTGCATCCAGCGCCTGTTCAAACGTTATTGGCGCAGTTTCGAACAGTTGCTCAGCGGCATCTCGATTGAACGTTGCACTACCGCGAAGCTGTGCATGGAAATCGGCAATCTCTCCATCCGTGCCAATCCAGGACATGTCCGGCTGTGTGCCCAGGTTGCGCGTGTATTCCCCCCACGGTGAACGCTTTTCCTCCAGGCGGCTCCGCAGCTCAATTTCGCCAATCGCGCCGCGCCCTACCAACTCAGCAACCTTGGTCCTGCCGGAGGCGTAGTGCGCACGCTCAGTGGAAGCGAATGTGGCGGGGGCACCGCCAAACATTACAACGATTTTTCCGCTCACGTCGATGCCATCGTAATCCGAATAGCCTAACTCGGGCGCATGAACACCAAAACCAACGAACACCACCTCAGCACGAACACGGTTTTCTGGGCGCAGCCTGTCTGCGTAGACAATCAGGTTCTCTTTCCACACCAGTTCCACATCGCCAGCGCCCTTGTGCAAGGTAACGCCCGAGTTGTCCGGATCGAGCATCGCCGTGATAAGTGGAACGTGCTGCATCCATCCGTCGGTGCCCGCGGGTTCCAGACCAATCGCGGTAAACTGCTCGACCACGTACTGTGCCGCCTCGTCATAGCCGCGGCTGCCCGTCATGCGACCCTGGCGCGCATCCGCCGCCAGGTAATTCACTGATGATTGCATGTTGTCTTCAGAAATCAGGAGGAGCGCAGCATTGAGGTTAAATTCTGAATTGCCGTTGCCGACAACCTCATGAGCGCTTTTGGAACAGGAAAAAAGTACGAACGCGCAGGTCATCATCACCAATACTCGCAATAGAGAGTGCTCTTTGATACTCATTGCAATGAAAGTAAAAGAAACAGTAAAAGCGATTCGATTTTCATGGATGACGCCCAGCTTTTTTATAAAATTTACTAGAGTATAGAGACCGCCTCCCTTCGCAACCAGCATTTACGCCTTTTTTCAGCTGTACACAATTTCTATATTCCGTCAGTCGTGTCAGCTTTTACCTATGCTACTCTAGGCGTTACCAAACAACATTAGAGGTAGTTATGACCTGGACTGTATATTTATCCGGCGAGATTCATTCAGATTGGCGCCAACAGATTATTGAGGGTGCGCAGTCCCATGATCTACCGGTGATATTTACTTCCGCCTCGACGAACCATGAGGCGAGTGATGCGGCAGGTGATGTGCTGGGTGCGGAAAGTAATAATTTTTGGCGTGATCACAAGTCGGCAAAAGTAAACGGAATACGAACCAAGACGCTGATCGAAAAGTGCGATTTGGTGGTGGTACGTTTTGGTGACAAGTATAAACAATGGAATGCTGCTTTTGATGCCGGGTATAGTGCGGCGCTCGGCAAGCCTTATATTAGTTTGCACGATGAGGGGCTTATACATCCGTTGAAGGAAGTGGATGCGGCGGCGATGGCCTGGGCGCAGACCCCGGATCAAGTGGTAGAGATACTGAAGTACGTGGTCAATGCGGAATAAGAAAACTGATAGACTACCGCTAATAATTTCGTGGAGAGTTTACTCAATTCGAGTTTTTGTGCCCAGGCTTCCTCTTCCTGAGCGCGTTAACTTGCCAATATCCGGGCGGATAATGCCTACGATGACAGGAATTTGTATTGCGTCTGTCCGGCGATCGGTATTTATCGGGACGATGGCTAGTTTCTATGGCTGATTAAAAGAGCTGCTTAACAATTCCTGGAACGGTGTTGCAAAAGGAAATCTTCTCTGCGCACCCCGTTTATTCTCCTTATGGTTGAACGGAAATCGTTACGAGTTGTCTACACTTGCCCAATAGATTGAGAGGCTATTTAAGTGGACAACTTGTTATCTACCAAATTGAAAATGTCATTGTTTCTTACGCGCATCAGCATTTTTTTGGTGTTCTTAATGTGGACATTAGACAAAATCTTTAACCCTGAACACGGCTCGAAGATTTTCGAGAAATTCTACGGTCTGACCGTGACTCCCGATATGATGATAGTCGTCGGTTTCTTACAACTCGCATTTGTAGTCGCCTTTGGTTTAGGACTATGGAAAAAATGGGTTTACCTGGCCGTATTGGTGTTACATGCTGGCTCCACATTTTCGTCGCTGCCGCTCTATCTCGACCCATTTAACAATTTATTGTTTTTCGCTGCCTGGCCGATGCTGGCCGCGTGTTTTATTCTGTTTATATTAAAAGAGTATGATACCTGGGATGTTTACCGGCTTAAAATCAAAGGCGCGTAACTTGGAAAAATATATTGGACTTGCTCAATTATCGACGGGCAACGCCATGGCTTCCCAGCTTATCGGTAACGATATTCCCGGGTTCATCACCATGACGGCGTAATAGGCGTTTGAAGAAGCGCTTCGCGGCTGACAGTGATACCTCCGACATGAAGTGCGGGACTAGAACCTGGATATTCGTCACTTTTTGAATAGGATATAAACCCGTTGTGAAAAAGATTCCTCATGCTATTGTCAACCCGCTCAGCTCCCTGAACCTGCTGTCCCAGGCTGACATAGAAGGGCTGACGAGCAGTCGGGGTGATTTGTTTGCACGGTTTCGGCACTGTGCACTGGCCATTTTGAACACCGACAGCGACAAGGATGATACGGCGAAGATCTGTGCAGACTATTCCGACTTCGATATCCGCCTGATACCCCGGCCGCGTGGACTTAGACTGGAGCTGTTCAATGCACCATCCCAGTCTTTTGTGGACGGCAAGATGATCCGTGGCATCCAGGAGCATCTGTTTTCGGCGCTTCGTGATATCGTTTATACCGACTTCAAGATCACCGCGACCCAGACCCAACCACCCACCTCCGCGCAGACCACCAATACTGTATTTCGTATCCTGCGTAATGCAGGTGTTGTACGCGCCGACAAGCCACCCAAAATGGTGGTGTGCTGGGGTGGGCACTCGATTCCTCGTAGGGAGTACGATTATGCCAAGCAGGTGGGCTATGAACTCGGCTTGCGCAGCCTGGATATTGTTACCGGTTGTGGTACCGGGGCCATGAAGGGGCCGATGAAAGGTGCGGCAGTGGGGCATGCCAAGCAACAGATCAAGGATGGCCGTTACATCGGCATTAGCGAACCGGGTATTATCGCCTCCGAATCGCCCAATGCCATAGTCAACGAGTTGGTGATCATGCCGGATATCGAAAAGCGGTTAGAGGCCTTTGTAAGGCTTGCTCACGCCGTCATCGTGTTTCCCGGCGGAGTTGGGACCGTCGAGGAGATTCTATACCTGTTGAGCATTCTGATGCATCCCGACAACAATGAGGCCCTGCCCCTGGTATTCGCCGGTTCTGAGTCCTGCCGCGAGTATTTTCAAGAGCTGGAACGTTTTCTTATGGACGCTCTGGGAGAAGACGTGAGGCGTCACTACTGCGTCATCATTGGCTCCCCGGCGGAGGTAGGCCGCAAGGTCAGAACGGCCGTAGAGCAGGTTCACGCCCGTCGTCGCCATGCCCAGCAAGCCTACTATTTCAACTGGGAACTACAGATCCTTCCCGATCTGCAGGCGCCATTCATTCCAACCCATGACAAAATGGCGGCGCTGCAACTGCGCGTGGGGACGCCTGGGCATGAACTGGCCAGTGCCCTGCGCTGCGCCTTTTCCGGCCTGGTAGCGGGCAATGTCAAAACTTTCGGCATCGAACAAGTACGTGCTTATGGCCCGTACAAGCTTTCCGGTGACAGGAAATTACTGTCCAGCATGGACCGACTACTACGGATGCTAGTGAGGGACGAGCGGATGAAACTGGGGGAAGGCGAGCGAGATTACCAGCCCTGTTATCAACTCGCTGACTAACCGGTGGTATTTACTTCCGCCTCGACGGATCACGAGGCGAGTGATGCGGCAGGTGATGTGCTGAGCTCAGACCCCGGATCAAGTGGTAGAGATACTGACGTACGTGGTCAATGCGGAATAAGAAAGCTGATAGACTACCGCCAACAACAAAATTCCCGAGGTAATTCATCATGACATCACTCCCCGTTGAACTGGAAATGCTTTTGTGGTCAGCCATTTTGTATTTTGTGCAGGTTATGCTGCACGCCGGTGCCGTTGACGCCAAAGAAGGAGTCTCGTTTGGCCTGGGCAATCGTGAAACCAAACCCACAAGCAGTGCCTGGGTCGACCGCGCCGAGCGAGCTTATCAAAATATGGCAGAGAGTTTGTTGCCATTTGCCTGCCTCGTGCTCATCGTACAAAGCAGTGGCAACTCCGGCGAGTCCAGCGCGATGGGCGCCACCGTGTTTTTCCTTTCGCGCCTGGCCTATGCCTTTTTATACCCGGCGGGAATCAAGGGTGTTCGCTCCCTGGCCTGGTTCGGTGGAATTGTTGGCATTGGAATGATTGTTTATCAGATCGTATAGGGCACGGACACGCTGCGCGGGATAAGGCTTCCACTACTCCAGATACCGATCCCGGATTACCTGGATCTTCACTGCGTCGTTGCTGAAGATCCATTCAATGCCACGGTTCAACTCCCTAAACAGGCAGTTCTTTGAACTGATAAAGCCGGTACCGATGCGCTGGCCGGCCCGGGCATGGCGCTGCTTCAGCTTATTGGTGAGCAGCAAAAAATGCCCGGTCAAACCGCCCAATTTCAATTCGAGACTGGCTTTACTCAACCGGGACGCATTGAGCTCGGACACCGGCAAGCAGAAATTACGGGATACGAAATCGACCTGCCCAAACAGCTCCGGATCCAGCGCCAAAAAATGGTAATCCCGCCCCGCCACCAGGGTTGAAAGCTGCTCCTGCAGGATGCGTTTTTGGCGTGTTGGTTGCAGGATATGCTCCGCCTTAAGCTCCAACATAAGATGAGTGTTGCCGCCAAATTTGGCCACCAGTTCCGCCAGCGATAGGATCTGAGGCAGTTGCGCCCGAACCTCAGCGAAAGACAGGGTGCTGAGCTGTATGGGGTTGCCAAACAAACGCTTGCCGCAGGGATCGTGACTGATGACCGGCACCAGGTCGGCGGTCCAGCGGATATCGCACTCTATGCCCCAAACACCATTGGCCCTTGCTTTTTCGAAGGCAGACAGGGTATTTTCTATTACCGAAATGTTATCGTGTTCGCCGCGATGGGCGATTATTTTGCAGTTACGCAAGGCCACCTGGGTTGGCACCGCTTGGGGAATGCCTGCCACTACCCAGTCAGCGATTTGCAGCGCTACGTTTTGCAGCCACTCGCGCATTTCGTTTTCCCCCGATTCGTTCTCCGGGTAAATAATAACCCCAGCTCGGGGCGAGTGTAAGCGAAAGAACGGACCCTGCCATGATAAATGTCAGCATTAAAAGTACCACCCAGACGCCGGCCGGCACCGCTGGGCGACGCGAAGTGCTGGCCTGGGCGCTATATGATTTTGCCAACTCCGGTTATACCACGGTCGTTCTCACGACCATCTATAGCGCCTACTTTGTTGCTGTAGTGGCCGGCACTGTACCCAACCTGTCACCGGGCACAGCCACCTTGTTATGGACCGTCGCGGTGGCCATTGCCAATTTCTGCGTTTTGCTCAGCGCACCAATCATCGGCGCCATTGCCGATTACCGGGCGACGAAAAAACAGTTTTTGCTGTTCACGACCATTGGTTGCGTGATGTTTACCGCCCTGCTTGCCCTGGTGGGTCCGGGACAAGTGGTCCTGGGGATGACTTTTCTGATTCTGTCCGCCATCGCTTTTGCCGCCGGTGAAAACCTGATCGCCGCCTTCCTGCCAGAAATTACGCCCCCGGACAAAATGGGACGCATCTCGGGTTACGGCTGGAGCCTGGGTTATTTCGGTGGACTCCTGACTCTGGGTAGCTGCCTGGCCTATATCACCTGGGCCAGCGAACGCGGGCAGCAACCCGCCGACTATGTGCCCGTGACCCTGCTGATTACCGCGGCCATCTTCGCCCTGGCCGCCCTACCGACGTTTCTCTGGTTGCGCGAGCGCGCCACACCGCGGCCGTTGGCGGCGGGTATGTCCTATGTCCGGGCTGGCTTCGGCCAAGTGCGCCAGACCCTGGTCAGCGCAGCGCAACATCGCGATCTGTTCCGATTTTTGGCCTGCCTGACGGTGTATCAGTCGGGGGTGGCGACCGTGGTGGTGATCGCCGCGATTTACGCCCAGGAAGTGATGGGCTTCGACAGCCAACAATTGATTTTGCTGATAATGGTGGTCAATCTGACTGCGGCGGTCGGTGCGTTCGCCTTTGGCTTCGCCCAGGATCGGTATGGCTCGGTGCCCACCCTGGGGGCGGGCTTGTTGGTCTGGGTGGCAGCGGTCGGCGTGACTTACTTCGCCGTTGACGCCGCTGATTTATGGCTCGCTGGCAATCTGATGGGTTTGGCGCTGGGCGCCACCCAGGCGGGCGGACGGGCGCTTGTTGGCCAGTTGACACCGGTGGCGCGCAGCGCCGAATTCTTCGGCCTGTGGGGGTTGGCGAGCAAGGCCGCAGCCATTCTGGGGCCCTTGAGCTACGGTATCATCACTCGCTTGAGCGATGGCAATCACCGCCTGGCGCTGCTGTCCACCCTGGCTTTTTTCATTGTCGGCCTGCTGTTGCTAACCACCGTTGACGAACACCGCGGCAAGGCGGCGCGGGATGATTATTGCGCACCTTAATGCAACGGGTATACCGGGGATCTAGCCCGGCGTCTGAAGCTCTCTCGCCCGCTCGCGCAGAACAAACTTTTGGATCTTGCCGGTAGACGTTGTCTCCAGGTAAATGACTGCCTAGATCAGGTCGTTAACCGCGCGATGCGCTTCCTGAATCGCCGCTTCTGTCATGGCATTGGAGGCCGAATCGGTCGAAGCGATACTGATGTTGCCAAACGGCCGGCGTGCCTTTTCCCAAACTCGTTTTTCCGCAGGCCATAAATCCGGATCGAAGGCGATTCGATCTGTTTCAGGATCATAGCCAAAGGCATAGCCGTGGGGCCAGCGGTTCACGGTAATTGCGGCGATGTCTCTTGCGGCATCAAAGCCTCCCGGTCCCAACAAGCGTTGCAGTTGATCGCGGATATGTCTTTCGAAGGTGTCGAAGGAGGTAGTCAGCAGGTCGCGCATGCCGGCGTCGAACTGTTCGCGTGCGCTGCAGCCGGGTTCGCCGGGCACTCTCGTGAGGTGCAACACGATAGGTTCATCGGGGGATCTGGAAAACTGGTAATCGCCGATACTTACCGGGAAGTCGAGCACTACCCCATGATGGTAACTACCGGGACATGCAACTCGATAAACGCCCAATTTCACGAAGCTGTGCCAGTTGCGGATGAGCACGTTGGTATACACCAGGGGAGCCCGTGTACAATTGCCCAGTGCAGATTTTTGTTGCTGGGGCATTTCCGGGCACAAGTGCGGGATGATCTGGTTATAACAAGCCATAACGACTTTACCCGCTTCTACAATGTGGGTTTTGCCGTCCCGCAAATAGCTTATTCTAACCGGCTTCGACAAATTGCTATCCACATGCTGGGCCCGAACGACGGTGCTGTTTAAGCGAATTCTGACAGGTGCACCCGGTTCGTCTAACCGGGCGTAGTCGAACTTCGCCGTCACTATATCCTCCATGGTATTGCCGGCGGCGATCCGCGGAATCATCTTGCGCACGAGTAGTCTTGCAACGGAGGCGTTGCCGTCGGGAAAGTGGAAAATAAACGGTTCTCCCTGATCACCATCGTGATCATAGGAGTCAATTCCAAGTTCCAGATCTCCAAACCCTGGATACCCTGAACTCCATGCCACACGTGCGGGAAAGGCATCGATGTTGACGGCCCAGACATCGCGTGCATAGGATTGCAGCAGTTTTATCACCCCCTCAGCCATGCCTGCCCGATCTCGGAGGTAGGTTTGGTAATCCATATTCAATAGGTATTCACTGCGCTCGGCAATCGGCATGTCGGGAAGATAGTGTCTATCATCCTTGAACAGTCGCACCAGGTCGCCTCTTGCTTTTGCCGACAGTGGAGATCGCGAGAGAACCGATGCGTCGCCGATGTCCCCTACCACCAGTTGGTCTCTGCCAAAAGTTTCCTCATCGAAAAAGTACCCGCTTCTCAGGCCCATCGAAGAATAAAGTTCCCGATCGTAATAGCGATAGAAGCGCTGGGTATCAATGCCCAGGTCTTGCAGTAAGTGCCTGGCAATTGCAGGGTAACCACCCGGCGCTTCCAGTGACATGGTCCCGCCATAGCCGATAATCATTTTGCCATCGATCTCGAATTCATTGCGCTTGGCATGACCACCAAAATCATCGTGGTTGTCGAGAATCAGGATTCGGCAATTTTCCCCCTTGGCTTGCCGGTAGAAATGCGCTGCCGACAGGCCGCTCAGACCACCGCCCACCACTACAAGATCATAGCGTTCGCCGGTGTCCGAGCCACTAAACGATGCGCCATCGAGAACCCGGTGTGCTGTTTCGAAGGCGCCGGGGTGCGAGCCGCGCATACCGGTGAGTTCAGGTGGATAGTAACCGGGTAAATCCTGGGCCGAAATAGCGGCATTCTGCGCGAATCCAGCGCCGGGAAGTAGGCTCGCGCCAACCGCAATGCTGACACCATTTAAAAAATCCCGCCGACTGATATCCTTGCCCATACCCAGTTGTCGATCAGTTTTATTCATATTTCTCTCTTACTCCCTGTTAATTTATCTATACTTTTCCGGTATTTTTCAACTTTATTTTAAGAATAGTTGACTGTTTTGCCTCTTGCTTGGTCTAATAGAGTAGACATGGGAGGTGCCCTATGACGATCTTCAGCCAGTTTCAGGAAAGGTTCGAATCGCTGCAGGTCGAGGAGTACAGTCTCAAGGAATATCTTGATCTGTGCAAATCCGACCCCTCTGCCTATGCCAGCTCAGCCGAGCGAATGTTATTGGCAATCGGCGAGCAGAAGCTGGTCGACACCTCCAAAGACTCCCGCCTCAGCCGTATTTTCTCCAATAAAATCATCAAACAATATGACGCTTTCAGTGATTTTTATGGCATGGAAGAGTGTATTGAAAATATCGTCAGCTATTTTCGTCACGCGGCACAGGGCTTGGAAGAGCGCAAACAAATCCTCTATTTGCTAGGGCCTGTTGGCGGCGGAAAATCCTCTCTGGCAGAAGTTCTAAAGGCGTTGATGGAAAAACAGCCCATTTATGCCCTCAAGGGATCGCCCGTATTTGAGTCACCGCTGGGCCTGTTCAACCCCATGGAAGATTCTGCCATTTTGGAGGAGGAATACGGTATCCCGCCCCGCTACCTGAAAAGTGTGATGTCACCCTGGGCAGTCAAACGGCTGGAGGAATATCAGGGCGACGTGAGCCAGTTTCGGGTGCAAAAACTTTATCCTTCCATACTCAATCAACTGGCAATTTCCAAGACCGAGCCGGGTGATGAGAATAATCAGGACATCTCCACGCTGGTCGGAAAAGTGGACATACGACAGTTAGAACACTTCCCGCAGCACGACACCGATGCCTACAGCTATTCCGGCGGTCTATGTCGGGCCAATCAGGGCATGATGGAATTTGTCGAGATGTTCAAGGCGCCTATCAAAGTGCTGCACCCGCTACTATCTGCCACCCAGGAGGGCAGTTACAATGGCACGGAGAACATAGGGGCAATCCCCTTTCAGGGCATCGTGCTGGCTCACTCCAATGAGGCAGAATGGCAGAATTTTCGCAATAACCGCAATAACGAGGCCTTCATAGACCGGGTATATATCGTCAAGGTTCCCTACTGCCTGCGCGTTAGCGAAGAGGTCAGGATATACGAGAAATTACTGCAGCATAGCTCACTGTTCGGCGCTCCCTGCGCCCCGGACACTCTCATAATGCTGGCCCAATTCACGGTTTTGTCCCGTCTCAAGGAGCCTGAGAATTCCAACATCTACTCAAAGATGCGTATTTACGACGGCGAGAACCTGAAGGACAGGGATCCCAAGGCCAAGTCCCTGCAGGAATACAAAGATAACGGCGGAGTCGACGAAGGTATGAACGGGCTCTCCACCCGCTTTGCCTTTAAGGTGCTGTCCAAAGTGTTCAATTTTGATGCCACGGAGGTGGCCGCCAACCCGGTGCACCTGCTGTATGTACTGGAGAGCCAGATTGAACAGGAGCAGTTCTCCGGAGAATTACACGATAACTACTTGAATTTTATCAAAGAATTTATTGCCCCCAACTATGTGGAGTTTATCGGCAAGGAGATTCAGACCGCCTATCTCGAGTCCTATTCCGAGTATGGCCAAAACCTGTTTGATCGCTATGTTATCTACGCCGATTTCTGGGTACAGGATCAGGAGTATCGCGATCCGGACACCGGCGAATTTCTCGATCGCGCGTCTCTGAATGACGAACTGGAAAAAATTGAGAAGCCTGCGGGCATTAGCAACCCCAAAGATTTCCGCAGTGAAATCGTAAACTTTGTTCTGCGAGCCCGGGCCAATAACGAGGGCAACAACCCCGCCTGGACCAGCTACGAAAAGCTGCGCTTGGTCATTGAGAAGAAGATGTTTGCCAGCACCGAGGATTTATTACCCGTCATCTCCTTCAACGCCAAGGCCTCGGCCGAGGATCAACAAAAGCACCAGGATTTCCTGCAGCGCATGATTGCCCACGGTTATACAGAGAGGCAGGTGCGACTGCTATCTGAGTGGTTTCTGCGAGTCAGGAAATCCCAATGACCTTTTTCATCGATAGGCGGGAAAACCCCAAAAATAAAAGCTCAGTCAACCGGCAGCGATTTCTCCGTCGCTACCGCAAGCAAATTCAGGAAGCGGTAAAAAAAAAGCTGGGTGAACGCAGCATCACCGACATGGCGCAAGGTGAGAAGATAAGCATACCGGCAAAGGACACCAAGGAACCTTTTTTTTCTCACGGTAAAGGCGGCAGGCACGATCATGTGCTGCCCGGCAATCGAGAATTCATCGCCGGTGATACGCTGGCGCGCCCCAAGGGTGGACCAGGCGCGGGTGGCAGCGAGGGCAGCGATCACGGAGAGGGGGTGGATGATTTCGTCTTCGAACTCACCCAGGGTGAATTTCTGGATTTTCTGTTTCAAGACATGGCACTGCCTAACCTCAGCAAGCGCCAGCTTACCGGCAGCGATGAGGTGAAGCGGGTGCGGGCCGGATTCAGCGCCGACGGCGCGCCGGGCAATATCAGCGTTACCCGATCTTTGCGTTCGGCCGTTGCACGGCGGGTGGCCCTGGGTGCAGGTAAGCGGCGGGAGTTGCGCGAGCTTGAACAGAAGTTGGCCCCACATCCAAACTCCAACGCTGCGGAGGCCGCAAGCATCATAGCGCGAATTGAAGAATTGCGCCGCCAACTCAGCCGAATTCCTTTCCTTGATGACATCGATATTCGCTATCATCGCCAGAGGGACGAGCCCATACCCACCTCCAAGGCGGTTATGTTCTGTTTGATGGACGTGTCTGGTTCCATGGATCAGGCCACCAAGGACCTGGCCAAGCGGTTTTTTATCCTGCTCTATCTGTTTCTTGCACGGCACTACGAAAAAACCGAGGTGGTCTACATCCGTCACCATACTCGGGCCGAGGAGGTGGACGAGGAAGCGTTCTTCTATTCCCGGGAAACCGGCGGCACAGTCGTTTCCAGTGCACTGGAACTCATGGACCAGATTATCAGTAAAAGATACCCGGCCTCCGACTGGAACATTTACGGCTCCCAGGCTTCCGATGGCGATAACTGGCCCAACGATGCAGAGCGCTGTTCCAGTTGGTTAAACCGATTGCTACCGCTGGTTCAATACTACGCCTATATAGAAATATCCGAACAGACTCCCAAGCCACTGTGGCAAACCTACCTACCCATCTGCAACCAACATCCCGATACATTCGCCATGCAGACAATCAGTGGGCCGGAGGACATCTATCCGGTTTTTCGGCAACTATTCAAAAAAGAGTCCGCATGAGCACCGGACGATCGACAGCCCGCACGCCACTCTCATCCAGTTCAGAGTGGAGCTTTGCGCTGCTGGAGGACTACCACAGCGAAATTGAGCGAATTGCCGGTGATTTTGGGCTGGATACCTATCGCAACCAGATCGAAATCATAAACTCAGAGCAAATGCTGGACGCCTATGCATCCTCTGGCATGCCAATCAATTACCACCACTGGTCCTATGGCAAACATTTTCTGCACAATGAGCAGCAATACCGCCGTGGTCACATGGGGCTGGCCTATGAGATTGTGATCAATTCCAACCCCTGCATTTCCTACCTGATGGAGGAGAACAGCATGACCATGCAAGCGCTGGTCATTGCCCATGCCTGCTACGGCCACAATTCTTTTTTCAAAGGCAATTATCTGTTTCAAACCTGGACGGATGCCGATTCCATCATCGAATACCTGGTGTTTGCTCGCAATTACATCTCAGGCTGCGAGGAGCGCCATGGTCTGGAAGAGGTGGAGCTGGTGCTTGACTCCTGCCATGCGCTGATGAATCAGGGCGTTGATCGCTACAAACGTCCCTCACCCATCTCCATGGCCGAGGAAAAGAAGCGACAGCACAATAGAGAGGAAATTTTACAACAGCAAGTTAATGATTTGTGGCGCACCATTCCAGTGAACAAGGATCTCGAGGCCGCAGAGATCAAAGAGCGCTTCCCCAGGGAACCGGAGGAAAACCTGCTCTACTTTTTCGAAAAACACGCACCACTACTGGAGCCCTGGCAGCGGGAGGTTATTCGCATCGTCAGAAAAATCGCGCGCTACCTTTACCCGCAGCGTCAAACCAAAGTGATGAATGAGGGTTGGGCCTGTTTTTGGCACTTCCACATTATTCAGCAGTTGTATCTGGAGGGGCTAGTCAACGACGGATTTATGCTGGAATTTCTACAGCATCACACCAACGTCATGTACCAGCCTGAATACGATTCGCCCTACTACAGCGGAATAAACCCCTACACACTGGGTTACTCGATGATGCAGGATATCCGGCGGATCTGCGAGGCCCCCACAGCTGAAGACAAACAGTGGTTTCCCGATATTGCGGGCAGCCCCTGGCGGGAAACGCTGGATTTTGCCATGCGAAACTTCAAGGATGAGAGTTTTATCCTACAGTTCCTGTCGCCCAAGGTCATTCGAGACCTGAGGTTATTTTGCGTGGTAGACGATGCGGCGAAAGACCATCTCAAAGTCTCTGCTATCCACGATGAGTCGGGTTATCAGCAGGTGCGTGAAGCCTTGTCGGCACTTCATGACATCGGCACGCTGGAGCCTGACATCCAGGTTTTCGAGGTGGACACCCAGGGTGACCGCACGCTGAAGCTGCGCCACGAAATGTATGAAGGGCGTCCTCTGGACGACAAATCCAGCAATGAGATGCTGCGGCATGTGCGCCGCTTGTGGGGCTTTGATGTTGAACTTGAGAGCTTCCAAAATGGCCAGTTGGACAAGTCATTTCACTGCCGCGAGGAGGAAACGGCGGTTAGCATGACTCCGTAGTCAACTATCTACGCCGGTATCTACGCCGGCCAGTGAACTTGCCAGTACCTCCAGTACCGTTTAAGGTAAAGCCGCCAGAAAACGCAGCAATATACTCAACTCCAGGGAGGGACAGCAGTGCCCACAAACTTTTTGTATTACCGCACAAATGCCGGCTGGACTTTGCCGGTCCTCGGACTCATGTTCTCCATCTTCATGGCGGGCTGCTCAGATGGCTCAGATAGACCTGCTCCCGGACCGGAGATCCCCGCTCCCGAACCGGAGCTCCCCATGCCGGTGGACCGCGCCTACTACATCCTGCCGCCCGGCAACTACGGCGGCCTGCCGACCACCGAGAATTCGTTTGACCAACTACCGCTGTACGACGGGCTGACGCCGTTGCGTGGCAATGTCACCGATGCTGACATAGAGCGACTCTTTCTTCCCGAGGACTTCCAACCGATCGGCGAAACGGTGGAGGAACCCACGGGGCGTCCCGGAACGACGATTCTCTATGACGAATTTGGCATAGCCCACGTCACCGGTGAAACCCGGGAAGACCTGGCCTTCGGCGCCGGCTGGGTATCGATCCGCGACCGGGCTTTCCTGATAAACCTGGCGCGTGGCCCAGCCCGGGCTGCAGTGGCTGACATCCCCGGTATCGACGCGTTCGGGCTCGTGCTCAGCGGGCAGTCGTTCGTGCCCAGTGCCGCGACCGAGCAGCTGGTAACAGACCAGGTCGATCTCCTCGTTGAGGTTTATGGCGACGAGGGCCAGGAGATCATCGCCGAGGCACAAGCCTATGCCGATGGTATAAACGCCTACTGGGAGGTCAACGACATCAACCAGCCACCGTTCACCGTCAACGATGTGGTGGCCATCACGGCCTTCATCGGCTCCAGATTTGGTGCCGGTGGTGGCAGCGAAGCGTCCAATGCCGAGTTTCTGGCAACATTGATCGATGGCCTGGGCGATGGGCAGGGACAGCTGGCCTGGGAGGACGCCATGTTGTTCGATGACCCGGAAGCGCCGACGACGATCAATACCCGCTTTGAATACGGCCCCCTGACCGGCGGCGAAGTCACAGGCTCAGCCGTTATCGACAAGGACTCCGTCGTCTCTCTCGACCCGCTCGACCCGATCATGTTCGCCGCTGCTGCGGCGCCTGTGGGCAACGAGCAGATGGGGCTCATCCCCGCGGCCGGCCCACCCGCCGATCGGGAGGCGTCGAATTT
>Ga0114950_10002037_pt1 | contig 15521 bp, 16 predicted proteins | sample N075metaG_FD_83503 | JGI IMG/M metagenome (GOLD analysis project Ga0114950, IMG submission 83503) | Deep subsurface microbial communities from Kermadec Trench to uncover new lineages of life (NeLLi) - N075 metaG | ecosystem: Environmental > Aquatic > Marine > Ocean trench > Sediment | place... | reverse complement strand
GCCGGCATGCCCCGGCGGATTGTGGATTACTCGCTGCAATTTGCCGATTTCAATATGCTTTCCAGTTTCGGCGCCGCGATTCTGGGTCTGAGCCAGGTCTTGTTCCTGTACATCGTGGTCAAGACCATACGCGGCGGCGCAAAGGCAAGCACCCAGGTTTGGGAGGGTGCCGAAGGTCTGGAGTGGACGGTCCCGTCGCCGGCACCACTTCACACGTTCGAAACCGCACCGCAATTTCCACCGATTATGGAACGCGGCGTCGATGACGCGGCGCCCGTCGCCAACGAATAGGAACGCCCTACCATGAGCGAGACCCGCAACAATCAGCGCAAGCATGTCATGCTGCTTATTTCGCTGGCTGTGGGCATGTTGGCGTTTGCCTACGCCCTGGTTCCGCTCTACGAGGTTTTTTGCGAGGTGACCGGCCTGAACGGCAAAACCTCCGGGCGCGCGGCTGACCCGGCAGAAGTCTCGCAGGTTCAGGTGGCCTCCTCCCATCGCGAAGTGACGATCCAGTTCCTGGCCCACGTCGGTAACGGCATGCCATGGGAGTTTAGGCCCACCCAACATAAGCTGCGGGTTCGACTGGGAGAAATCAACGCGACCGACTACTACGCCCGCAACCGTGCCGCTCAGGCGGTGACGGGACAGGCCGTTCCCAGCGTGGCGCCGGGCTACGGCGCCAAGTATCTGCACAAAGTCGAGTGCTTCTGCTTCCGTCAACAGCACTTGGAGGCCGGCGAAGAGCGGTATATGCCCTTGCGGTTTTATGTGGGGATCGATCTGCCGGAGGAGATCCACACCCTCACCTTGTCGTACACCCTGTTCAAGGTTGCCACCGCTCAGGCCGCCGGCTCGACGATCTCGCTTGCGAGTAATCAGCTATGAGTGAAGCACCGCGCTATTACGTCCCGCACTCGAGCCCGTGGCCCATCGTCGGGTCTGTTGCGTTGTTTGTGACCGCGTTTGGCGCGGTCAATTTCATCCACCAGAGCACCGAAAAGGTTGCAGCCGAGGGCAGCTTCGGAGAGCCGATCTTCTTCACTGGACTGGCACTGATCGCGTTCATGATGTTCGGCTGGTTTGGGGTCGTCATCAGGGAATCCATCAAAGGCATGAACAGTGTTTTGCTCGACCGGTCGTATCGGATGGGCATGACGTGGTTCATCGTTTCGGAAATCATGTTCTTCGCAGCCTTTTTCGGCGCCCTGTTTTACGCCCGGATCATTTCTGTGCCCTGGCTGGCGGGCGCCGGCAATAATCTGGAAACACACGTGCTGCTGTGGCCAGACTTCGCCGATACCTGGCCACTGTTCATGACGCCCGGCGGCGATGCTACCGAAGCGATGGAGGCGTGGGGTTTGCCCTTCGTCAACACCGTGATTCTGGTCACCAGCAGCGTTACGGTTACGTTTGCTCATTGGGCATTGCGAAAAAACAAGAGATTGCCGTTGCAACTCTGGCTCGGAACTACCGTGGCGTTGGGTGCGACGTTCCTGACCCTTCAGGTCGTCGAGTACATACATGCATACAACGAGTTGGGCCTGAGCCTGGGTGCCGGAATTTACGGCTCGACCTTTTTCATGCTGACCGGGTTTCACGGCGCGCACGTGACCATGGGAACGATCATGCTGGCTGTCATGTTGCTGCGTTGTTTCGCGGGCCACTTCACTTCGGAAAACCATTTCGCATTTGAAGCGGTGACCTGGTATTGGCACTTTGTGGATGTGATCTGGCTGTTTCTGTTTACATTTGTCTATTGGTTTTAGGTGAATCTGCTGATGAATCCCAAGGCCAACAGGACAAGCAACAGGACACCCAATGCCGCCCGAATGCTCAGTGAAACAACCATGCGTTCCGTCTTGCCGCGGTCCCGCACGAGGAAATAGAGACCACTACCCAAGCTGACAAGAATGCCGAACATCACAACGATAATAAGGAAATCAAACATTTAGGTCCGGCGCAGCTCGGCCTCACACAATTAAGAGCCACACAATGATGTCAAGAACCGCCGAAATCAAACTGACCGTCGACCTCGACGGCGACGACCTACCGATTCGAATCGAATGGTATGCCTCGGAGGGGCAGGAAAACGGCCCGGTTTCATGTCAGTCGATGATGCTTTCGCTCTGGGATAGCGAGAAAAAGACCACTGCCGCGATCGATCTGTGGGTCAAAGATACGACCGTCGAGGATATGAACCTCTATTTCTACCAGGTGATTCACAAGATGGCCGACACCTATTTACGGGCAACAAAGAATGCGGATATGGCGAACTCGATCCATGAGTTTGGTGACGGATTCGGTAAAACCCTGGGACTGGTAGGTCGGAGTACGACGTAGGTGAACGTCTCGATTGTTCCGGCATTGAAAGTGCTCAGGCCTGCAGCATTGCTCGGCGCCGTCGTCTTGTTTAGTCTTGTGGTGGGATATTGGGCGAATGTGGTGTTCCTTCCGGGTACCAGCCCGGAACAACCGATTAACTTCAGCCACAAGGTCCACGCGGGCGACAACGAAATCCCCTGCATGTATTGCCACACCCAGGCACGCCGCTCCATTTCCGCCGGGGTACCCAGTGTCTCGAAATGCGTAGGCTGTCATGCCGAGGTCGCAACAGAGCGTCCCCAGATACGCAAACTGATGAATTACTGGGACAACAAAGAGCCCATACCGTGGATCAAAGTTCATGATCTGCCGGACTTCGTTCATTTCACGCATAAACGCCACATTAAAGCCGGAATCGAATGCCAGACCTGCCACGGCCCGGTCGAAACCATGGACAGAATTCGTGTGACCAGCAGGGCGCTCGATGGCTCTTTCCAGCTGGATACTCCCTGGGAAATGGGCCTGTGCCTCAACTGCCACAGGCAATACGAGGTCGAGAACGGGACGGATTGCTGGACCTGCCACAAGTAGAAGCACAAGTAGAAGAAGGGACCAATGCCATACATAGAACGCAGAGAATTTCTCAAGTTGGTCGGCGCCGGCAGCGTCGGCGTTGGCGCCGGGTTCATGCTGAGAGAAACGATCAAGCACCCGCAGGAGTATCTGATCCCCCATGTGCTCGCACCTGAGGATTTCAGCACTGGAATCGCTACCTGGTACAACACGGTCTGCTCGATGTGTAGCGCCGGTTGTGGTATCTCCGTGCGCACCCGCGAGGGGCGAGCTAAAAAGATCGAAGGCAATCCTTCGCATCCCGTCAGCCAGGGTCGACTTTGCGCGCTGGGGCAGTCGGGGCTACAGGTATTGTACAACCCCGATCGGTTGACCGGCCCGTTAATGCAAACGGCAAAGCGCGGTTCCGACGCGTTCTTGCCAATCACGTGGGAAGAAGGGCTGAGCAGAGTCTCTGAGCGCCTCGACTTACTGCGCGCCGCGGATCGCGGCAGCCGCATTTGTCTGCTGAGCCAGGGTGTCGGAGGACACCTGGCGCAACTGTTCGAACTTTTCATGGGCCAGCTCGGTTCTGAGCGCCTGCTGCACTACGATTTTGATCACCCGCATACTCTGTACGCGGCAAACCAACTTTTTTTTGGCGAGGATCACCTGCCATATTACGATTTGAAAAATACGCGCTATCTGCTGTCTTTCGGAGCCGATTACCTCGGAAATTGGATCTCCCCCGTGCATCACAGTCTTGGTTTTGGGCACAGCCGCCAGGGCCGGCCCGATGTCAGGGGAAGGTTTGTTCAAATCGAGCCAAGGATGTCGCTCTCCGGCGCCGCCGCTGATGAGTGGATTGCCGCAAGACCCGGTACCGAAGGGATTTTAGCCCTGGGCCTGGCCCACCACATTGTCGCGCAAGGCCACTATCAGGGAACCGATCGAGACGACTGGACGCAGGCACTTCGTGGCTACACGACAACCCAGGTGGCCGAGCAAACCGGGGTCCCGGCAGCCACCATTACCCGCCTGGCCGACACCTTTGCACAGACCAACCCCAGCCTCGCCATCGGTGGTGGAGGCGCGGGTAACCATAGCAATGGTGTTGACACCCTGGTGGCGGTCAATGCGCTCAACTATCTGGTCGACAACCTCGGCAAGGCCGGTGGTTTGTTGTTCAACCCGGAACCCGCCGGCCGGGTCTCGCACCCGCGCCAGGCCAGTTTTCGCACGATGCTAGAACTCGCCGAGGATGCACGGCAGGGTCGCATCGAGGTTTTGATCATCAACGGTACCAATCCGGTGTTTACCATGCCGGCGAGCGCCGGATTCGCCGAGGCGCTGGCCCAGATACCCCTGATTGTCAGCTTATCCAGTTTCATGGACGAAACCACTGCGCTGGCCGATGTGATCCTTCCGAGTCATACCTACCTCGAAAGCTGGGGCGACGACTTCCCGGAACCGGGCATCGGTTTCCCAACCGGTGCTATTTCACAGCCCGTGGTATCGCCTCTGTACGACACCCGGGAGACCGGAGAAATCATCCTCGGCCTGGCGCGCCGGCTGGGCTTACATGACGCGATCCCGTGGAGCAGCATGGAAGACTGTCTCAAGGATGGCTGGCGTGAGATCTATGAGCGTGCGAGCCAGGAGACTCGGACGGAGAGCTTCGAGTCGTTCTGGCGAGCGATCCTGAAGGCCGGCGTATGGGGAGAAAAATCACACCGCGAACCGACATTTACGTTGGCCAAGGGTGTCATCGACAATATTGGCGTTCCAGCGCCTGAGTTTTCCGGGTCGCCGATTGACTATCCGTTTGTGCTGCTCCCTTATGTTTCGAACACCCTGCGCGATGGCCGGGCGGCAAATCTTCCCTGGATGCAGGAGTTACCGGACCCCATGACCAGCGTGGTCTACGGATCCTGGGTGGAAATGAACCCGACAACGGCCAAGGAACTGGGTTTAACCGAGGGGGATCTGGTTGATATAGAGTCTCTGCACGGTCGGATTCGCGCGCCGGTTTACGTCTTTCCAGCCATTATGCCCGACGTTGTCGCTATGCCCATCGGACAAGGTCACAGCGAATATGGCCGATACGCCAAGAACCGCGGCGCCAACCCTATCGAAATCCTCAGCCCGCAAATGGAACAACACACAGGCGGGCTCGCATCGAGCGCGACTCGGGTGAAAATCGTTGCGACCGGGCAACGGGTCAAGCTCGTGAAGACCGGCGGTACCTCGCGTGATCTGGGCAGAGCGATTGTGCAAACGACCGATGCAACCACTCAATCGAAGACCGGCAGCATTCACGGCGCCAAAATGAACAGTATTCCGATAACGACGGTAACAACATGAACATCCTTGAGCGATTCACCGAAAGCTGGCGGAAATACCGAAAGCCGGGCTACTACGAAGAATTCGATTACCACTGGGCGATGACCATCGACCTGGACCGATGTACCGGCTGTGAGGCGTGCGTGACGGCCTGCCAGGCCGAGAATAATCTACCCATCGTGGGCGAGAAGGAGATCGCCAAGGGGAGGGAAGTGCAGTGGATCCGCATCGAACGCTACTGGGAGGGCGAGTACCCGGACGTCAAGCTGCGCTTCATCCCGATGTTGTGCCAACACTGCGATGCGGCACCGTGCGAGACGGTTTGTCCGGTGAGCGCCACCTATCACAACCAGGACGGTCTCAACACCCAGATCTACAACCGCTGTATCGGCACCCGCGCGTGTGCCGTCTACTGCCCCTACGAAGTCCGTTACTTCAATTTTACCGATCATCACTGGGACAGCCCCTTGGAACAACAATTGAATCCCGATGTGACGGTGCGGGAAAAGGGCGTGATGGAGAAATGTACGTTCTGCATTCAACGAATTCGCCAGGCCAAGGATCACGCCAAAGACGACGGCCGCAGGCGGGTCCGCGACGGCGAGGTTCAGCCAGCTTGTGTTCAGAGCTGTCCCGCTAATGCCCTGGTCTTTGGTGATCGCAAAGACCCCGAAAGTCAGGTTGCCAAATCGATGAATGACCCGCGCGCCTACCGGGTGTTGGAAGAGTTGAACACCGACCCGTCGGTGGTTTACCTCAAGAAAGTTGTTGCAAAGGATGACCATGCAAGCTGAGACGAACAACTTGCGCTACGCCGACGTTAATCGGGACGTCGTGAGATCCATAGTGGAAACCGGACCCAGGTATTACGTCGCGCTGGCGACTGCAGGTAGCGTGACCCTGCTGTGCTTCTTTTTTCCCTGGTTTTATCAGCTGTATTTCGGCATTGGCGCCGCCGGGATGAATCACCCCGGAGTCTGGGGGACCTATCTGGCCAGCTTTATTTTTTGGATTGGCCTCAGCCACTCAGGCACGTTGTTGTCCTGTGTTTTGCACCTCACCAATAGTAGTTGGCGTAAGGCCATGTATCGAAGCGCCGAGGCCATGACGCTGTTTTCACTGCTGGTGGCCGCTACCTTTGTGTTTGTACACGTCGGGCGTCCCTGGTTCATTCATTGGTCGCTGCCTTACCCCAATCAAATGGAGTTGTGGCCCAATTTTCGCTCTCCGCTGCTGTTTGACGTGATGGCCATCGCCACGTATCTCACCGGGAGCTCGATTTTCATCTACATGGGCTCGATCCCCGATTTCGCCGCGGTCAGAGATCGCACCGCCGGCTGGCGCAACACCATGTATACCTTATTGTCCTTGGGTTGGCGAGGAACGGACAAGGAATGGCACCGCTTGCACTGGGCCTACACGTTTCTTGCGGTCCTCATCATTCCGCTGGCCGTGTCGGTACACAGCATCGTCTCGTGGGATTTCGCGATGTCCCTCGTACCGGCGCTGCACCAGACCATCTTCGCGCCGTACTTTGTGGTCGGTGCAATCTACTCCGGCACTGCGGGTATCGTCACCGTGATGTTCGTGCTCAGGAAATACATGAACTTCGAGCAATACATCACCAAGGTGCACTTCGACAATCTAGGCAAACTGTTGTTGCTGCTATCGTTGATCTGGAGCTACATCAACGCGGTCGAACTGTTTACGGGCTGGTATAGCGGCACTTCCACTGAGTACGAAGCGCTGAAGTTCAAAATGTTCGGCTATTACTCGTGGCTGTACTGGGAAATGATCCTGTTCTGCGCGGCAGCACCGCTTTTGTGCATTTTCAAGCGTTTCAGAACCTCGTTTGTGCCCATGCTGATCTTGTCGATCGCAGTCAACATCGGCATGTACACCGAGCGTTTCCTCATTGTCGGCACCTCATTGTCGCGGCAATACCTGCCGGATGCCTGGGGCGTATATGTACCAAGCTTGGTTGAGCTGTCGATTATCCTAGGATCGTTCGCGCTGTTCACTACGATGTTTCTCGTGTTCGTCAAGATCGTTCCGAGCGTGTCCATCTACGAAGTGAAGGAAACGATGGACACCCCCACAGTCACCTCCAACACGGAGCCTTTGGCTCCCCCTGAAGGGAGCCCCGCATGACAAACATCGCTTTAGGACTCTTCCATGAACCACGCTCGGCGCTGGCGGCAGCTGGTACGCTCAAGGGCGCCGGTTTTGCCACCCCGGAGCTGATGTCGCCGATCCCCATAGAGGGCGTGGAAGAGGTGCTCGGTGAGAAAAGGTCTGTGATCAAGCGTTTTACTCTGTTTGGGGGTCTAATCGGCGGCTTATCCGGTTTTGCGCTTGCGGCAGGTACCGCCGTGCTCTACGTGCACCCGGTCGGAGGCAGACCCATCATTACGATTCCGCCGTATTTGATCATCACCTACGAATTGCTCATTTTCTTCGGCATCCTGTTTACGGTGCTGGGCTTTTTTATCAGTGCACGGCTGCCTGCATTCCGGGACCGCGTCTACGTGCCGGAAACGGCGGTGGACAAGTTTGCGGTGACGGTGGCTTGCGACGACGAAGAACACTTCAGACGCGCCGAAGCCATCCTGCAAGAGGCCGGCGCCGAACAGGTCCGGGAAGTGGCGGAGGAGGGTTGATGAGGATTACTATCCGCGCGATCGCGGTACTGCTGCTCTTTAGCCAGGCGAACCTCGGTTGGGGCTTCCCCTGGGATCAGGATATGGTCGATCAGCCGGGTGCCAAACCGCAGCGGTCACCGGCGCCCGCGGAGCCAGGTTCGATTCCCATCGTGGGCGGCGAAACCATGCCCGCGCCAACGACTGACATCGCCATGGACGAAGCCAAGGACGCAGCAGCCACGGTACTAAATCCGATTCCCGCGACCGCCGAGTCGTTGGCTCAGGGCGCGTATCTCTACGAGATCAACTGTCGGGTGTGCCACGGCAAGCAAGGCCAGGGGGACGGCCCGGTCGGGCTCAAGTTCGTCACGAAATCACCCGTGAATTTACACGAGGACTACACTCAGGACCAGGCAGACGGGCAGCTGTTTTTCACCCTCACGCGCGGGCGGGCTCTCATGCCGTTCTACCGCGATGCGTTGAGCGTGGAGGAACGGTGGCATGTCATCAATTACGTTAAACACGAGTTTGGCAACCGATGAGCAACCAACAAGCCGCCGCGGTCGCCCGGCACACACACGGCCTTTGGTCGCCGACAGCCCATAGGCCGGCCACGCAAAGGATGTTGCTCGCCCTCACGGTCCTGATTGTCGCGAGCCCCGTTTACGCATCGAGCCACGCGACCCTGCGGCCCGAGTTTAGTTTGCTCATCGTCTCGTATCTGTTTCTCATGGGTGTAAGTCAGGCTGGCGTCGTATTTTGCGCCGTCTGCCGCCTTGTTTACGCGCAGTGGGCCAAGCCTTACTACCGGCTCGCCGAACTGAGCACCATGGCATTTTTTCCGTTTGCCATCGCGGGTTTCCTGCTGATCTATTTTTACGCCGGAGACGAACTTTTCTATTGGCGCTCGGCCTCCCCTGATGCACATCTCAGTCCATGGCTGAGCAGCGGTTGGTTGTTGATCAGGAACCTCTTTGGCCTGTTGTTGTTTTATGGCCTGAGTGCGATCTATGTTTTCAAAGCCCTTCGGCCCGACCTGGCAGGGGCATCCGGCGCGGGCGATGTCGAGCATCGTAGTGTCGAACGCCAGCTTTATTTGTTGTCGCCGCTGGTGATCATCGGCTTCGTGGTCTGCAATACCTTGTTTGCGTGGGATTTTGCCATGATGCTTATCCCGCACTGGCATAGCACCGTATTTCCTATTCACTTCTGGTTCGGAAACGTGTTCGCAGCAACCGCTGCCATGGTGGCGATACCCGCTGTGCTTGGCCGGTTCTCTGCAACAGAGTTCCAATTCGGAGACCGACAGATTCGCCAACTCAGCATGCTGATCAGCGCGTTTATGCTGCTGTGGCTGTATTTTTTCTGGGCTCAGTTCTTTGTGATTTGGTTTGGCAACCTCCCCCGCGAAGCGGATCCGATATGGCGTCAGATGTACGGCCACTACGCTCCTTACTTCTGGACCATGTTGGCTGGTTGTTTCTTCGTCCCCTTTGTCGCCTTGATCTTCGCCATCGTCAATCGGTCGCTGTTGGCGATGTGCGTTATCGGCCTTGGCATCAACCTGGGCATCTGGATTAACAGGTATCTGATGGTGGTTCCCGTTTTCTCACCCGACGACCGGCCGCTCGACCATCTGCTGGACGTAGGCCTGTCGATTGGGCTGCTGGGCGGTTTCCTTGCGGTGATCGTGATGCTTGCCAGAAGATTGCCGGTGTATTCGTACTGGGAGTTAAACTTAACTCACAAACCGGATCGCTAAACGCGGCAGAGCCTGCCGCACACTGATGGATCATTCGACGGCGATCCGGACCGCGGCGATGGCGCTCGCAGATCGTGAGGGACCTTGCGCGCGCGACGATAGAACTCCGGGGAAAGATGGCGAGAATCGGCTTACTGACGGTTGCTTTAGGGGTCACGGCACTCTTTGCTGGACTCGGGATGTGGCAGCTCGATCGTGCAGAGCAGAAACGTGCCATATTTGCCGAGTTCCAGGACCGTTCTAACGCGCCGGAAATCGATCTCAATCAACGGCTTGTCGATGACGGCACAGCCCTGCCAGGGTATCGGGTGGCCGCTGCGGGACGCTATCGCGGCGCGACAATTCTGCTCGACAATCAAGTACATCGAGGCCGCGTTGGCTATCTGGTGTACACGCCCTTTGAGCTCGACGGACGTGCCGAGCACGTGCTGGTGAACCGCGGGTGGGTGAGCGCCGGTTCGGATCGCGGCCGGGCGCCCGAAATCGCAACGCCGAGGGTAAGCCAGTACCTCGAGGGCCGTTTGAGCCTGCCGCCGCAAGGCGGGTTGCGCCTTGCTGGCAGCGAACTGATCGAACCCTTCGGCGAGGGCATGTGGCGTGTACAAGCCATCGATTTTGCCGGTCTGACGACCACCGTTGGCGCGCAGTTACTACCGATCACCTTGCTGCTCGATAGTGACGCGCCTTATGGCTTCGTGCGCGCCTGGAAGCCGCCAGGCAATGTGCGCGGCGAGCTGAATGCTGAAGCCCGGCATCTCGGCTATGCGTTCCAGTGGTTCGCATTGGCGGTGACCGTCGTGGTCGTGACCGGGGTACTCACGTTGCGCCGCGGCAAAACCGCGCAATGAGCTCGCCGCTGCGGGCAGCACAAACGAAGGCACGCCGGACCCTTGTGTTGATCGTGGGGGTGTTTGCGCTGCCGCTCGTGCTCGCGTGGGCGTTCACCTTGGGGCCACTCGACTGGCGGCCGGCAAAGACCGTCAATTACGGTGTGCTGTTGAAGCCGGCGTTGGACCTGAAATCTTATGCTGTCATGGATGGTACCGGTGCGGTGCTCAGCGCGGGCTCGGTCGCCGGCGACTGGTTTTTGGTGGTGCTGCACAGCGCGGCCTGCACCGAACCGTGCCAGCACTGGTTACAGATCGCCGAGCGTATTCAGATTGCGGTAGGCCGCGACATGCCCCGTGTCACGATAGCCTTGCTCGGCCCTGATGGGGATGCACCGGCCCACCCCGGGCGAAGCTGGCTGCTACCAGCAGACGGCAGGCTCGTCGAGGCGCTGCGTCGTGCGACGGGCCAGCCCCGGCTCGATACTGTGTTGCTCATCGTCGACCATCTGGGGTACGTCGTCTTGACGTACCCCCCTGCGGAGGACGGCCCTGGCGCGCTCAAAGATTTAAAACGGCTGCTGCGAGCTACCGCGCGACCGTAAACTTAGGCTCCAGGGTTTGTCGATCGAGCACTTGTCGGCTGTTCCGCCACGACGTTCATCGTTGCCTCGGATTCACGGCTCTCATTTGCCTTTCGGTTGGCGCCTGAACTGACCACGGTCTGCTTGCTTGGGCGATGCCGGTGGCGATGCTGTTCTCGACAGAATCGAATGTCTCAGCCACCATACCGCTGCAACCCGACACGACAAGGACCCCGCAATAAATGCTCCAATACCGGATGCTTGCACCTGCCCCGACGGATCAAACCGTCAGTGGTTGAGGAAACAGCTGATCCAGATCTGAGTAATATCCTCGCTCGCTGTGAGCTTTTCACGTCACTAACCCACGCCGATCGCGAACTCATCGCTGCCGGTTGTGAACTGCGCACAATTACGGCCGGCTCGCTGCTCCTTGCCGAGGGTGAAACCGGCGAAGAAATGTATGTGCTGATCGATGGCGTCCTGGAGGTGTTCAAAAAAGTCGGCGCCGAGGAGGTGATTCTTCAACGCGTCGACCACACCGGTGCGCATATCGGGGAGGGGGCACTGCTCGAGTCCGGCGACGATATTCGTCGGGCCAGCGTTCGCAGCTTGAGCGACAGCCATGTGCTCGTGGTTCCCAAAGCGGTATTCCTGCAGGCGATGCAACTCAGCCCCGCCATGGAGGAACACATGAGCGTTGTCCACCACCGCCAGAACAGACAGCTTTCGTTGGTGGAACAATCGGTCATGTATCGGGCAATGGCGCTGTTTGACCAGGAACACGGCTGGAGCCGCGAGGAGCACTTTGAGCCCGGTCAGGTGATTGTCGCCGAAGGCGACCCGCCAACCTCAGTTTATGTCGTCCGCTCTGGGACGGTAAAACGCGCTCGCGTTGAGGACGGCGAGGAAATCATAGTGTCGATGCTCCACGAAGGGCAGACGTTCGGCGGACTCGCGATGCTTGAAGATCGTCCTCACACCGCATCGGCCATCGCCGCATCCGAGGTCGAGTTGGTTACCTTCGATCGTGAACAATTCCTGCAGGCCACTGCCGCGTTACCCGAACTCCACGAGTACCTCGGCGCGGTGAAACGGGTTTATGCCATGACCGGGGGCCTGGCCACTCTATTTGACGGAGAATTCCGTGGCCAGCCAGCATTGGTGACCGTGGTGCGCCTGGACGATGGGCGGGAAGTCATCGTCAACCACGTCATCGATCGGGCCATTTACAGTGCCTCATTGGAAATTCCCCCGGATGCCGAGTGCGAGGAATTCATCTACCGCGATGATCAGCGCGAGATCCTGCGCATCTTGACCCTGCACGACGGTGAACTGGTGCGGGTGCATGTGGAAGGACCCTGGGAGGAACTGAGTCGGCTGCATGCCCTGCTGCTGGACCAGGAACTGCTCGACCGCGAGGCGCTTGAAAAATTCTGCGAAAGTGGACATTTGTTGGAACCGTCCCCCGCGGAGGTGGCGAGGGGCCCAGAGGCCATCCTGTGCCAGTGCCTCGGGTTGACACGGCGCGCGATCGAGTCGGCCATCGTGCACGGCGTGGAGACGCTCGAAGACCTTAGCCGTGAAACCGGCGCCACGACGGTGTGCGGCTCGTGCACCGTCACGATCGCATCGCTGCTCAGCAGCACGGGACAGGCCGTCAAACTGTCCGAAGAAATTGAAGTCGCACCCGATGTGAGGTCATTTCGCTTAACGCCCTACGCGGAGTCAGGAGAGGATGGCGAGATCGGTCCCGAACCGCTGCGGCCCGCCCTTCCCGGCCAGCACGTGATGATCTCGGCAGAAATTGACGGAGCATGGGTACAACGACCCTATACGATTACGTCTCACCCCAAACGCACCGAATGGCGAGAGATCACGGTCAAACGCGAAGACCACGGGTTCCTGTCCAACTTGTTGTTCAAGCGAGCCCACGATCTCCGGTTGAAATTGTCGCATCCCAAAGGCGAAAACTGGATCGACCCGGAACGCGGGGAAACCGTTGTCTGTCTGGTCGCGGGAATCGGCATGACACCCGCACTGGCAATTGCACGCGGTATCGATGAGGCTCAAAGCGAGCAAACGTTGCACATCGATTATTCGGCGCGTACCGAGGTCGACTTTGCCTATCGCGAGGAGTTCGATGAACTGGCCGCGAGGCGCGACAACATCAGCGTGAACTACCGCGCTACTGGCGGTCGACAGCACTTGAATCAGGAGGCTGTCCAAGCCATCCACACTCGATTGCCGCGCGCGCGATATCTCATCTGTGGACCCGAAGCGTATATGCAAGCGGCGCAGGAGATGCTGCTTGAGGCCGGGGTCAGACCCGAACGGATTCAGCTGGAGGTCTTCACGGCAGTCGGTCATGCACCACTGGGCACGCCGCCGGAACTCAGCGCGCGTGCGCAGATAACGAACCAGCTCCAGCTGATCGTAACGTTGGGTTTGTGCACTTTTTATCTCATCCAGAACGCGCTCGATTGGGGCCTGCCCGCAATAGCGGCCCTGCAACAGCTCGACGGCTATCGCATCACCACCGGCAGCCTGCTGCTCGTCTTTATCGGCCATCAGTGGTATCTGCCCTTTCTGAGGTTGACCGGGGCGCCTGTAGCTCGCCTCAACAAAGTGTTGGCTCGAACTTCAACTCTATGGCACAAATACTTGGGCGTTCCCGCCCCGGTTCTCCTGTACCTGCATTCCGTTTCTCTGGGCGTCGCATACACCTTCGTTTTGTCATTGTTGTTTGTGCTTAATACGATGGTCGGCGCCGTGGACAAGACCTTGATCGGAAACTCCGAGCAACGTCAGCGCTTCCAGCGCATCTGGCTGTTGGCCCACGTACCCTCATCGTGCGTGATCACGGTGTTGGCGCTCATCCATATGGTGTACGCGCTTGCCTATAAATAACGGGGAAACAAGACGCTAGATGGCTGGCAAGTGGAAAACGCTTACGCCCGAACAATCTGCGTACCGCTGGGGATTGATCGTCGCGGCGCTGGTCGGCGTGCTTCTGCTTTTACCCGGGCGCGAGTCATGGCACGCGGCCGGTCCACCCAACATTGGTCACTCCAGGATCGGTTGCAGCGAATGTCGCACCCCGGTGCCAGGAAATTTTGTCGATCAGGCGTTGAGAAATATGCTGCATGCGGTTGGTCTGTCAGATTCATCAACCTACTTTATCTACGCGCCAGCTGGCAACGAACAGTGCCTGGCGTGCCACGAAAATCCCGATGATCGGCATCCGGTGGCCAAGTTTATGGAACCCGAATTTGCTGAGGCCCGGCAGGCGATGGGTGTGCAATCGTGTGTTAGCTGTCACCAGGAACACCTTGGCATAAGGGTTAGTGTCACCCCACGCGTCTGTCAGCATTGCCACCAGGATACTGAACTCGATGACGATCCGGTGGACATTCCACATACCACGCTGATCGCTAATCAGCGTTGGGAAACCTGTCTGGGCTGTCATGACTTTCACGGCAATCACGAAAGAACCGTCCCGAAATTGATGTCGGAGTTACTGACCGAGGAACAGATTCGACAATACTTAGACGGCGGTGCATCGCCCTATGGTTATCGTCGTCTGACGGTCATTCAGACGATGCGATATAAGGAAGTGGGTCGGTAACACACCGCCATGCATGGATTCAAATAGGCGGAAATCTGGCGGTCAACGGCCTTTCCGCAACAGCTTTACTCACCGCTCTGGGCACTTGGCCTTTGTATAGGTTCGATCCTCCCGGAAACCGAACTTCTACTGGCGTTCGATGATGCGCTTGCTGTAGGCCGAGAATTACTTGGTTGAGGAATTACCCATATCGCCCAGGCCCATACCCTGGATACGATTTTCCACATAACCCTCCAGAAGGCTTGCAACAACTTTGGGCGCTACCCAGAGACCGTTGAGCGGTACATGAAACTGGCTCTGAAGGCTCAGTCGCAATGTCGATCCACTTTGCAGGCAATCTCAAAAATCAAGAATCCAATGATTGTAGGGTACGTGCGCCAGGCGAATGTTGCCTACGGACCTCAGCAGGTGAACAACATGATTCAGGAAAACGAACTTTTGGATGCCCGACGTGGCGAACGGCTGGACTTTGGAGCGACGACAGAAACAATCAGCAGCGATTCAGAGATGGAAACCGTGGGAGCGCTCAACGGGTCCGAAAACACCTAAAGGCAAGGCTAGGTCCGCAGCGAACGCGGACAAAGGCTTGGGCTGGCACGAAATAAGGGAGTTACGCCACGTCTTGGCGAGTCAACGTTAGGCGATCTACTGTCAAAAGCAAACGTTCACAAACACAGCCGTTATGTCCGCTATCGAGGGCAGAGCGGACACGACTCAAAACCGTGCCCGAGGTCCGCCATGTGCCCGAAGGCGACATTCCCGCCTACCCACCATCTGAGATAACCTCGTCGCATTCATCGTGGGAGGAGAATCATGACGCTGACAGAAACGGCACAACTTCTCGGTAATTTCGGAGAGTTT
>Ga0114950_10002035_pt1 | contig 15530 bp, 9 predicted proteins | sample N075metaG_FD_83503 | JGI IMG/M metagenome (GOLD analysis project Ga0114950, IMG submission 83503) | Deep subsurface microbial communities from Kermadec Trench to uncover new lineages of life (NeLLi) - N075 metaG | ecosystem: Environmental > Aquatic > Marine > Ocean trench > Sediment | place... | reverse complement strand
GCGGGAGCGCGCTCACCGCGTCCCATTACATCCACGAGTGGAACAAGATGGCCTACCTGTCGACCGGCAAGCCCTTCCGAGGCCACTGTCTATCCGACAATATCGGTCTCGTGACCGCTTACAGCAACGACATGTCGTACGACGACGTCTACAGCGAGCAGCTGAAGAACCTGATGGACCCCGGCGATCTGGTGATTGCGCTGACCGGGAGCGGAAACTCGGAGAACGTGGTTCGCGCGCTCGAATACGCCAATGACAACGGCGGCGTGACGTTGGCGGTCTGCGGTTACGACGGCGGCAGGGCCAGGAAGCTCGCTCAGCATTCGGTCTGGGTGCCCAGCTTCGACATGCAGATCTGTGAAGACCTGCACTTCATCTTCGGACACATGGTCATGAAGTCGCTCTGTGGGGATCCCATCCGGGTCTGACTTGTTTCCCTAGGGGCCTATTTTCTTATTCTGCTTACTTAAAGCATCGAAAAATGATCGTTTCCGCGCTCGAAATTCTGGGAATGGGAATGCCGCTGGATCGACTGCTCGAGCTGGCTGCGTTACACGCCGCGAACGTCGACCAACTCGTTGAGCAGGCGATTGATCTCTTCGACGACTACGTCCGCAAGCCGCGGGCCGAAGATGACGAAGGTGTGCGCCGAGTCTTCGAGCGACTATTGCCCAGGAACAGGGTGAGTATGCCCCCATCCGAGGCTTGGTTGTCATATCAGGGACATGACAATCAGATTCCGATCGGGGCATACTCACCCCCGTTCCGGGACACGTTCCAGGCGCTACCCGAGGCCGCCCTGGATGCCGACCCGTACAGCCCAGCCGGGTCCGGCTTCTTCGACTCGATGCGGAGCTGGGTGCCCAACCGTACCGCGTTCGTGCGCGGGGAACTCGGAATCGCGGGGCCCGTCGAGCCGCCGCCGGGAAGAGGGAGGCCAGGGCGGGACCTGGTGCTTCATGTCGAAGAACTCAGCGGCACGGGCGTGGCGGGACGACGCGGCAAGCGGTGGGAGGCGATCGCGAGCGTCAGCGTGCACGACGCTGAGGAGGCGCGTGTGGACGACGTGACCGTCCCTGTCTCGTGGAGCACGGGTCAGACCGGCAACTGCGAGACGGTGGGAGGTACCTGTTCAGTGAGCCTGGGGTTGCGAGGGAAGGTGAGCAGCGTGAACTTCAGTGTCGACAATCTGGAAACGACCGGCTCATTCTACGACGCCAGCGCCGACCACGAGAGCGGACCCGTCTTGATCTCGCGGCCGTGAGGACCGGTTTGGCGCGAACTCATCGCGGAATCCCACGGGGAATTTCCCTCGGGTATAGTATGAAAGATCCAATCGGTTCGGCCATTTGAAATATTTTTCGGTCGGGCGCGGATTTTTTCCCACCCGAACCCGGATTTAGTTTATGGTGCTTATCAGAGACCAGTTGTTTGTAGGATTCTCTTGGGAAGGAATGGAGCTGATGGTTGTCTCGAAGTGGTATGGCGTTGTTTCTGCTGCAGCGCTGCTGGTGTTGTCGAGTTTCTTATTTGTGGGGACCGCTGGGGCGACAACGCTCTTTTTCAGCGATCTCGTGAGCCAGCAGCCTAATAATTGCGGCAGGGGGGGACATGACCCCTGTATTACGGCGGGTGAGCTCTCGGGCTCGGTCGATTTTACCGTCACGGGCGCCACCACAGTGGACATCACGCTGACCAATAGCGCGACGAACGAGCTGACGATCAGCGCACTCTACTTCAGCGTCTCGAGCAACGTCACCGGACTTACTCTCATTTCGGCCTTCCACAGCTTCGAGGGCGACGTGCTCGCGGGCTGGAGCCTCAACGCTTCGACGGGGGACGGCGGTCCGACCCATGGCGACGGCTTCGGGGTTCACGACTTCTCGCTGATCGATGGCGTGGGGACGTCCACCGACAAGATCGGTGTTGGCGAGAGCATCGTATTCTCACTCACGATCGCGGGTACGGGTGGGTACACGATGAGCGATTTCATCCAATTTAGCGAACAGACCGGCGGCGGCACGAACACTCTCACTCTGGCAGCCGCGAAATGGGACAATGGCGACGGCTCCTTGAACTTCCCCATCGGAGACAACGACAGCGGCTTCGGCGCCGTCATTCCCGAACCCTCCACCGCTCTCCTGATGGGCCTCGGACTGGTCGGAATGGGCCTGCGCCGACGGCGAGAATGATCGGTCGTAGCATCTACATCGGCCGAGGTGACGAGTCGAATCAATCGTAGTTGAACGTCACCCAGAGAATCATCAAGCAGATCGAGCCAGCTCAGCATGAGCTGGCTCGACTTGTCTGGGGACTTCGGGGCACGTGTCAACTACCACTCGCCGACATTCTCCATCGACAGCCACGGCTCCTGGGGCGGGAGTGACTTGCCTTTCTGGAGCAATTCGATCGAAATCTGGTCGGGGGATCGAACGAATGCCATCTGGCCATCGCGCGGCGGACGATTGATCGTGACGCCCTGGTCCATCAGACGCCGACAGATCTCGTAGATGTCTTCGACTTCGAAGCGGCGGAGCTCTTCGAGACCGAGCTTGTGGCAATAGAAGTCGAGCGAAGCATCGAGATCAGAAACACGCACCATCGTGTGCAGATATCGCAAGGAATCTGGCCCGGAACAGGGTGAGTATGCCCCCAACCGAGGCTTGGTTGTCATATCAGTACTTAGCGGCGGTCCGGAAAACGCAGCTTGTATTTACTATCCGCCGCGGGCGCGCGCACCAGTGCCTCCAGGTCGTCCGCAGCCAGGGGCCTGCTGAACAGATATCCCTGAAAGATATTGCAGCCCCTTGCGCGCAGGAATTGCAGCTGCTGCTCGCTCTCGACACCTTCCGCGATGACCTGGAGGCCGAGGTTGTGCCCCATCGCCAAAACCGCTGCGGTGATCGCGTTCGCCCGCTGGCTGACGCCGATCTCCTTGACGAAGGACTGGTCGATCTTCAGGGCAGTGATGGGGAACTCGACCAGGTGGCTGAGTGACGAGCAGCCCGTGCCGAAATCATCGAGGGCGAGGCGCAGGCCGAGCCCACGCAGCCGCTGGAGGGTCTCGACGACCTTGGGCTCGTCGCCGATCATCGCGCTCTCGGTGATCTCGATCTCGAGAAACTCAGCATCGAGCCTGGCGTCGCGGAGCGCCCTTTCGACCATCTCCACTAGGCCACCGTGTTTGAGCTGAAGGCTCGAGACGTTGACGGCGACCGCGAGTCCGTGCAGGCCCGCGTCGTGCCAGACCCGGATCTGAGCGCAGGCCGTTCTCATTACCCACTCGCCCAGGGGCACGATCAGACCGGATTCCTCTGCTACCGGGATGAAATCCACCGGGTTGATGCGGCCGTGCTCGTTGGAGTTCCAGCGAACCAACGCCTCCACCGAAACGATCTCCCCGCTGTATGCGTCGATCTGTGGCTGGTAGTCGAGGCTCAACCCGGCATTCTCGATGGCGCTACGCAGCCCGGTCTCGAGCTGCATGTTGCGGATGGCTTTCTGATTCATCGACTGGTCGAAGAACTGGTAGCTGTCGCGAGCCAGCGCCTTCGCCTGGGCCAGCGCAACCGCCGCATTGCGCAGCAGGGTCTCCGAGCCCGAACCGTCATCCGGGTACAGCGCGATCCCGAGGGTCGCGGTCAGGTCGAGTCGTTGCCCCTCAACCAGGAACGGAGCTCGAAGCGCATCCAGAATGCGCCGAGCCACGTGTGAGGCATCTTCTGCAGAAATCAGCCCTTTCAGCAGTACCGCGAACTCGTCACCGCCCAGCCGCGAGAGTGAGGCAGCATCCGGCGGCTGGGCGCGGCCTACATAATCCGAACAGCGGACGCATTCGAAGAGCCGAACCGACACGGCCTTGAGTACCGCGTCGCCGAGCCGAGGGCCGAGCATGTCGTTGACCCGCTTGAACCGGTCGATGTCGACGAAGAGCAGGCCGACTATCTCGTTGCCGGTCTCGGCTCGCCGCAAGGCCCGGTCGAGCTGCTCCAGCATCATCTTGCGGTTCGGAAGCGAGGTGAGATCGTCATAGTAGGCGAGGTAGCGGATCTGCTCCTCGGCGCGGTGACGGTCGGTGATATCCTGGATCGTTCCGGCGATGCGATGTGCCTCGCCCGAGAGCCCTGGGATGACCTCCGCCTGCTGCCGCACGACCCGCTCTCCGCCTCCACGCAACAGGATGCGGTGCTCGAGGGTCCAGGCACTTGATTCGGTGGCGGCACGAGCCATCGCCTTCTCGAGTTGCTCCCGGTCCTCCGAATGGGCTGCGGCCAGGAAGGCCGCCAGAGTCGATGTCCCGGGCCCCTGCGGAAGTTCGAATATTCGGTAGACCTGTTCGGACCACAGCATTTCTTCCGCGCCCGGAACCCATTCCCAATTCCCGAGCATCGCCAGCTGCTGCGCGCTGGCGAGCCGCGACTCGCTGGCGACCAGGGCGCTCAACGTCTTCCTGAGTTCCGCGAAAGCGCTCTGGGCTCGCATCAGGAAGCGGACGCGGTGTTGTAAAAGTGGCCAGTCGACGGGCTTGGCGATGAAGTCGGTAGCGCCCGCCCGAAAGGCCCGCTCGATCATCGCCGAGTCGTCTGAACCCGTCATGATCAGGACCGGAATATCGCGGCCGTACGGAAGCTCACGAAGCTCCGCACAGATTTCCAGACCGTTCCGCCCTGGCAGCCCCACGTCCAGAACCACCAGATTAGGCGGCGAGCCGGCAATCGCCTCGAGGGCGTCCTGGCCGTTTTCTGCCTCCACCGTCGTCATCCCGATCCCTTTGAGAGCCTCACAGGCGAGCAGACGAATCACCGGATCGTCTTCGACCACCAGCACCCGCAGCCCTTCAGCGGACTCGGGCGGTCTAGCCATCACGTGCCCCGAATCGCGCCACCGCCAGCTCCTCGTGCACCGACTCGAGCTCGATCATCAGTTCATCCACGAGCTCTTTGGCTCCCTCTAGAGATCCCGAGCGGCCGCGCGCCTCGATCTCCTTGGCGAGGGCCGTCAATTTCAGCGCCCCGACCTGGGCACTGCTGGACTTCAAGGTGTGCGCGGCGTCGGCCATGGCGTTCGGATCAGCCTCCTCGAGGGCATCGCAGAGCTGGGCAGAGAGCCGAGTGGAGGACGATCGGTAGGCAGTCACGACCCGTTCGAGCAGGTCCGATCTGCCGCCCTCTTCGACGCCGGGCAGACTGTTGAGCGCGGTGAGGTCGACGCTCGGCTCCGAGGAACCGGAAGCAGCAGCAGGAGAGGCGGCAGAGGCGGAAGCGACGCTGGGAGTGGCAGAGGGGCCCGCGTAGCAACCCTCCCCCAGCCAGCGCTCCAGAATCAGACACATCTCAGCCTTCGTGAACGGCTTGGTGAGGTAATCGTCCATGCCGGCCGACAAGCATTTCTCGCGATCGCCCTGCATGGCGTGGGCCGTGAATGCAATGATCGGCTGGCGCTCGGCCGGCTGACCCTCGGCGCTGGCCGAGTCTTCGCGCTCACGGATTCGGCGAGTTGCCTCGAAGCCGTCCATATTGGGCATCTGGCAATCCATCAGCACCAGGTCGAAGCATTCGGCTTCGAGTCTCTCGATGGCGAGCTGGCCATCCTCAGCCAACTGCACCGTACAGCCAATCGCCTCGAGCATCGCGGTGGTCACTTCGGCGTTCACCTCGTTGTCCTCGACGACGAGGATGCGCGCATCGAAGCGGTTGAGACTCGAATCGACTCGTTGCGACGGGGCCGCTCGCTCCCCCGGCGGCAGAGCGGACTCGTCGAGGGCGTTCGTCAGGGCGCGACGAAGCTCGCTCTTCCGCACCGGCTTGGTCAGCCGACTCGCGATCTCCAGCCGTACCTCTTCCTCGGGATCCGGCGAAAAGCCCATCGAGGTCAGGATCACCAGGCGCGGCTGTGCCAGGTTCGCCTCCAGGCGGATCGCCCGCGCCACGTCGAGCCCGGTCATCCCGGGCATCATCATGTCCAGGATCACCAGCTCGAAGGCCTCGTTCCGAGCGGCAGCCGAGCGGATGGCCTCCAGAGCGGAGGGCCCGTCCTCGGTCTCGGTGGAAATGGCTTCCCAGGCCTGGAGATGGTGCCGCAGGATGCTGCGATTGGTGGCGTTGTCGTCCACGACCAGGACCCGGGTGCCACTCAGCAGATCGCGGCCGGACTGGCTTTCCATGTCGGAACAGTTCGCGATCTCGACACCGATCCGGAACCAGGCCATCGAGCCCTGGCCCAGCTCGCTCTCGATCCCGATCTCGCCTTCCATCAAGTCGACGAGCTGGCGACAGATGGCGAGCCCCAGGCCCGTGCCGCCAAATTTTCGTGCCATGGAGCCGTCAGCCTGGGTGAAGGATTGGAAGATGCGGTCGCGCGCGGCATCGGCGATCCCGATGCCGGTATCGGTCACCGTGAATCTCAAACTGCAACGCGGTTCGGCGCCCCCGCCGGCGTACCCATCCTCGACCCGGGACACGCGTACGATCACCTCACCCCGCTCGGTGAACTTGATCGCGTTGCCCACGAGATTGACGAGGATCTGGCGCAGCCGGACCAGGTCACCCTGGATGAAGCGCGGCACGTCCTCCGCGACGAAGGTCGCCAGCTCCAGTCCCTTGCCCTGAGCCTGGTCGGCCAGCAGATCTCCCACATCGTCGATCACGTCGCGCACGTCAAAGGAGCTGAGCTCGAGGTGCAGCTTTCCGGACTCGGCACGGGAGAAATCCAGAATGTCGTTGATCAGCCCGAGCAGGATCCTCGCCGAATGCTGAATGGTGTCCGCAAATCGAAGCTGGCGCGGGTTGAGTTTGGTGTCGAGCAGCAGCTCGGTCATGCCGAGCACGCCGTTCATCGGCGTGCGGATCTCGTGGCTCATGTTGGCGAGGAATTCCGACTTTGCGCGGTTGGCCTCCTCGGCCAGGCTGGCCAGCTTGACGGCTTCCTCGGTTCGCTGCTCCAATTCGAGAGTTCGTTCGCGAACCTGCCCTTCGAGGGTCAGCTGTTGATCGCGGACCTGGCTGCGATAGTCCCGGAGACGGGAGAGCATATGGTCGAGGGCACTCGCCAGCTCGCCCACCTCGTCGTTGGCCTGGACATCGATTTCTTGCTCGAAGTTCCCGCCCGCGATGTCGCGTGTAAGAACCGCCAGGCGTCGGATCGGGTGGGTGAGGCGATGAGCAATCAGGGCGCCCAGTGCCCACACGGCGACGCCCAGCAGTCCACTCGTGGCGGCAACGGAGTGCCACAGCGTGGTGAGCTCTTGCTCGATGGCGCGCTTGTCGAGGCCCAGCTGGACGAAGCCGAGGACGCGGGGTAGCTGGCTGCCCGGGGGCAGCTGGGCCAACAAGCTGGCCCGACCCAGGGGCGTGTCACTGAGAATCGGCACCAGCAGATCGAGATAGTGGGCGTCGCTATCAGGACCCGAGAACTCCATGACATGGACATGAGGCTTGCGCTCCCGGAGCTTCGCCGGGGCATAGGGCTGGGGAAGAGCCATCCCCTTTTGCAAAACGCGAGCGGCGAGCGTCGTGCCGTCTGCCGCCAGGATCCGCGCGTAGGCGACGTTCGGCCGTGCAGCGATGCCAGCAAGGGCGTCGCGCGCCTGCTCGCGGTTCCCGGTGTAGGCCGCGTGGCGACTGGAATCGCCGATGATTTCCGCGATTTCGGTGCCGCGTTGCAGCAGCGCAGCCTGCTTGACATCGCTCACGACGTCGAAGAGTAGGACGCCCAGGACGCCCGTCGTGAGGGCGGTGAGGGCTCCGATCACCAGATTGATCTTGCTAGCAAGGCTGAGATGCATCGACCGTCCATCAACTGGAGCCCGTTGGCTGCACCGGTCGCCCGGGAGCCGCGGAGACTTCGCTGCCCTTGGCTATCGGAGATCCGTGAGCGTGACCTGTGCGAAACCCGCCCGCGATGCGCCCTCATGGGAGGTCCTCGACAGGCCGAAGACGGACACTGGCGAGATACGCCAAACCCCCATCGGGAGTACGCAAACGCCCCCGAATCAGCCTGCAGTTCGACTTTCTCGACGTGCTCGGCGATCGAGAGACCGGTGGAATATGGAATCGGCGTCCCAGACCTGGCTGACACGGCAGTGCGAACTGATCCGGGGGGTGACCCAGGGTGTGTTGATTTTCGCCCAGCGTCCGAGACGTGCTGAGACCGCTCGCTGGCCCGCTGGCGGCGCTGATTCGGCGGCTCTGGATGCCGCGGCCAACGCCGCTCTGACCAGCGGCGAGATCGTCACCGAAGACCGAGCCCCGAGCGAGGGGTTCCCGACGGGGCGCTGCCAGGTCGCGATTCCGATTTCGATCGGTACCTGGACCGCCGCCGTGGCGGTCGAGGTCGACGACAGCAAGGGCTCGGAGCTCGGGCCGATCGTCGACCTGCTGCGGCTGGGAACCTGTTGGCTCGAGGCGCTGCTCGAACGCGAGGCGGCGACGACGAAGTTGGTGACGGCGCTCGAGCTGGTCGAGCTCAGCCTCGAACAAGGGCGTTTCCAGGCTGGGGCGACAGCCGTCGCGACGGAGCTTGCAATGCGGCTCGGCTGCGAACGGGTCAGCATCGGCATGACGCGCAGAACCGGAATCCGTGTCGAGGCGCTGTCCCACAGTGCGATCTTCGATGCACGGGTGCAGCTGCTGCGGGGTCTGGCCGCCGCCATGGACGAAGCGGTAGACCAGGATGCGGCGGTGGCCTACCCGCCGGTTCCCGGAGCAGCCATCCGAATCACGCGTGAGCACGAGGCCCTCGTCCAGCAGCACGGCATCGGCGCTGCGCTCACGGTACCGATGGCCAGCGACGGCAAGATCGTGGGAGCGATCAGCTTCGAGCGGATGTCCGCCGAACGGCCCTTCGATGGGGCCACGTTTGCGCTCTGTGAGGACGTCGCAGCGCTGTTGGGACCGGCTCTGGTGCTCCAACGCGAAGCGGGGGCGAGTAGCTTCGAGCGCGTTCGGAGGTTCTTCGCTGCGCGATGGGCCGAGCTGTCGACGCCGGGAAGCGCGACGCCCAAGCTCGTCGCCGCGGTGCTGGTGCTGCTGCTCGCAGTCTTCGTGTTTGCTCGGGCTGACTACCGATTGACCGCCGACGCGAGGCTGGAGGGTCGGGTCCAGCGAGTGATCGTGGCGGGACTGGACGGCTTCATCGCAGAGGCCAACGTGCGTGCCGGCGACATCGTGACCAAGGGCCAGGTCTTGGCAAGGCTCGAAGACCGCGACCTGCTGCTGGAGCGCAGGAAGTGGGCGGGCAGAAGGGACCAGCTCCGCAAGGAGTACCGCGAGGCCCTGGCGGTGCGCGACCTGGCTGAGGTCAACATCATCAGCGCCAGGATCGCCCAGGCCGGTGCCCAGCTCGAGCTGCTGGAGGAGAACCTGCTTCGCACTCGACTCGTCGCGCCCTTCGACGGCATCGTGGTGCGTGGAGATCTCAGCCAGTCGATGGGATCCCCCATCGAGCGGGGGGATGTGCTCTTCGAGGTCGCGCCCCTGGACGGATTCCGCGTCGTTCTGGAAGTCGACGAGCGGGATATCTCCGACGCCGCCGTGGGCCAACGCGGCCGTCTCACACTATCCGCGTTGCCCGGCCGGCCGATGTCCTTCGTCGTCGATCGCATCACTCCCGTGGCGACCGCCGAGGACGGCCGCAACTTCTTCCGGGTCGACGCCCAGCTCGAGGAACCGAGTCCCTCCCTGCGCCCCGGCATGGAGGGTGTGGCCAAGATCGAAGTCGGGCAGCGGCATCTGATCTGGATCTGGACCCACAGTCTGGTCGATTGGCTGCGCCTGTGGATCTGGACCTGGTTGCCGTGAGGCGTCGGCGATGAGCGAGAGCCTCTTCAGCGCTTCGTGGTACCGGGTCGCCGGACTCAGACCACGGATTCGCGATCACGCCGGCTTCCACCGACACCTGTATCGGGGCGATCTGTGGTACGTGCTACAGGATCGATCGAGCGGACGCTGTCACCGACTGACGCCTTCCGCCTACCAGCTCGTCGGCCTGATGAATGGCGAGCGGACGACCCAGGAGATCTGGCAGCTCAGCTGCGAGCGTCTTGGAGAAGACGCTCCCACCCAGGACGAGGCCATCCGTCTGCTCGGTCTGCTGCACTCCGCCGACGTGTTGCGTTGCGACGTGCCACCGGACACGGTCGAGCTGTTTCAACGGCAACAACGCAGATCCGAAGGAGAGTGGTGGCGCCGGTTTACGAACCCCCTCTCCCTGCGCTTTCCGCTCTTCGATCCCGACGCCTTTCTGACTCGCTCGCTGCATTTGGTGAGGCCGTTATTCAGCGCGCCGGCCGCGGTTGTCTGGCTTTCGGTGGTGGTCTGGGCTGTCCTGACCGCCGTCTCTCGCTGGGCCGAGCTGACTCAGGGCGACAGCATGGAGCTACTCGATCCGCGCAGCGTGCTGCTATTCGGGATCCTGTATCCAATAGTGAAGGTCGTGCACGAGCTCGGCCATGGCTACGCCACCAAGATGTGGGGCGGTGAGGTGCACGAGACCGGGATCATGTTCCTGGTGTTCATGCCCCTCCCCTACGTCGACGCTTCTGCCTCCTCCGTCTTCCCCAGCAAGTGGCGCCGGGCGGCGGTGGGCGCGGCGGGGATCCTGGTCGAGCTCTTCCTGGCCTCGCTCGCGCTACTGGTGTGGGCGAATGTCGAGCCGGGCCTGGTCCGGTCGATCGCCTGGCACGTGGTCTGGATTGGAGGCGCTTCCACGCTTCTCTTCAATGGAAATCCCCTGCTGCGCTTCGACGGCTACTACGTGCTGTCCGACCTGATCGAGATCCCCAATCTGGCCGCTCGATCTCGGCAGCACCTGGCGAGCCTGGCCCAGCGCCACGTGTGCCGACTGGATCACGTCCGAAACCTCGTGACCGCACGCGGGGAGGCAGCCTGGTTCGTCGGCTACGGCGTGGCTTCCTTTGTCTACCGGCTCGTAATCCTGGTCGGGATCGCCGTTTTCGTCGCGAACCGATTCTTCATCGTCGGGGTCGCGCTGGCGCTCTTCGCAATCACGATGCAGGTCGTCGTGCCGCTGATTCGCCAGATCGCCTTTTTGCTCACGAGTCCGCGGCTGGGAGAGAAGCGCCCCCAGGCCCTGGCGATTACCGGCGCCATCGCCCTGGCTCTCGCTGTTCTCACTCTGCTGGTACCGCTTCCCTCCCGAACGCGCGCCGAAGGCGTCGTCTGGGCACCCGAAGGAGCCGAGGTTCGCGCCGGCGCGGACGGCTTCGTGCTTCAGGTTCTGGCTCGACCCGACACGCTACTCGAGCCGGGCCAGCCACTGCTCCTGACTCGGGATCCCTCCCTCGAGGCCCGGGTCGCCGTGCTCGAGGCGCAGCTGCAGGAGCTTCGGGCCCGGCATCACGCGGAGCGCGGTCGCGAACGAGTCAAGGCTCGGATCACGGCCGAGGAAATCGAAACGACCGTCAAGGCGCTCGGCTACGCCAGGCAGCGGGTGGGGGAGATGGTCGTCCGGAGTCCGGTCGCGGGAGTCTTCGTAATCTCACAGCCCCACGATCTTCTGGGTCGCTTCGTCCGCCAGGGCGAGCTGATCGGATACGTCCTGGGCAAGACGATCGACACGGTGCGGGTGGTGCTGCCCCAGGCCGACGCGGCCCTGGTTCGAGACCGCACCGAGCACGTCGAAGTCCGTCTCCAGAGCCGTATCGGCGAGGTCCTGCGAGCGCGGATCCGCCGCGAGGTTCCAGGGGCGACGAACCGCCTGCCGAGTGCTGCTCTCGGGACCCACGGTGGAGGTCGCCTTGCGGTCGACCCCGCCGATCCCGAGGGTCTGCAAACCCTGGAGCCGGTGTTCCAGCTCGACCTCAGCCTCCTCCAGAGTCGGTCGATCCGAGAGATTGGAGGCCGGGCCCATGTGCGGTTCGACCACGGCAGCGAGCCCTTGGCAGCCCAGGCCTACCGGGGACTTCGACGCCTGTTCCTGAGGGAGCTCGGTGTCTAGCGCCTCGCTGCGCCCCGGCATTGTACGGGGCTTCTATCCCGAGCGGACCGAGACCTCCGAAGGCTGGTTGGATCGCAGTCTGGGTCGCCTCCAGGGTGTCGTCGCCCGCTTCGGGCTGCTCGCGCCGAGTCGCCGGCGAAGCTTCACAAAGGCCGTGCTCGAGCACGCTGCCGGCCTCGAGGACTTGTCCCAGGCGGATCTCGACCAGCGAATCCAGGCGCTGCGCCAGCAGCTGGCCCTCGCGGGCCTCGCTGGCGAGCTCGTCGCCCCAACCTTTGCCGCTATCCGCGAGGTCTCCCGGCGAACCCTCGGCATCGCCCACTACGACGTCCAGCTCCAGGCCGGCTGGGCGATGGTCAACGGTCGGCTTGCGGAGATGGAGACCGGCGAGGGCAAAACCCTTTCGGCGACCCTACCTGCGGCGGCGGCGGCGCTGGCCGGAATTCCCGTCCACGTGATCTCCGTCAACGACTATCTCGTCCAGCGCGACGCGGACGCAATGCGTCCAATCTACGAAGGCCTCGGGCTCACGCTCGGAACGCTGACCGAAAAGATGACGAAACCGGCGGAGCGGCGGGCGGCCTACGCCTGTGATGTCACCTACGTGACGGGAAAGCAGGTTGCCTTCGACTACCTGAAAGATGGCCTGCAACGCCGACGACAGAAGAGTCGCCTGGCGGGACATATCGCACGACTGCAAGGCGACGTGGCCCCGGAGCAGCAGCTGCTGCTGCGCGGGCTGTGCTTTGCGGTCGTCGACGAAGCGGACAGCGTGCTGATCGACGAGGCCCGAACACCCCTGATCCTGTCCGGTCCCACCGGACCCAGCGACTGGGGCGAGACCTATAAGCAGGCAATGGATCTGGCGAATGCTCTCGAAGAGGGCCTGGACTTCCGACTGCAACCGCGAAAGCAGGCCCTCGAGTTCACCCAGCAGGGCCGGCGGCGTCTGGAAGAGCTCGCGACGCCTCTCAAGGGCCTCTGGACGGGTCCCAATCGACGCGAGGAATGGGTCGAGAAGGCGCTTCGCGCGGTTCACCTGTTCCTGCGAGACCGCCACTACCTGGTGCGAGGCGGGAAGGTCGAGATCATTGATCAGCCGACGGGCCGAGCGGCGCCGGACCGTAGTTGGGAGCGAGGTCTGCACCAGATGATCGAGATCAAAGAGGGCTGCGAGCTGTCGCCGGAGCGCGAGACCCTGGCGCGCATCAGCTATCAGCAGTTCTTTCGCCGCTATCTCCGGCTGTCTGGCATGACGGGAACCGCTCGCGAGGTCGCAAGCGAGCTGTGGTCGATCTACCGCCTCAATCCCATGATCATTCCGACCCGACTTCCGGTACGTCGGCGCAGCCTCGGAACGCGACTCTTCGCAAGCTCTGATGCCCGCTGGAACGCGGTGGCCGAACGACTACGCGAATTTCAGGGGATCGGCCGACCGGTGTTAGTCGGCACCGGTTCGGTGGAGGCTTCCGAGAAGCTCGGGGCCCTGCTGGCCGAACGGGGCCTGCCACACCGGGTGCTCAACGCCCGCCAGGACGACCAGGAGGCGGCGATCGTGGCCGGGGCCGGCCGACGCGGCCGCATCACTGTGGCGACCAACATGGCGGGCCGTGGAACGGATATCGCGCTCGGCCCCGGTGTGAGCGAGAACGGAGGCCTGCACGTGATTGCCACCCAGCGCAGCGAGGCCCGGCGCATAGACCGGCAACTCTTTGGTCGCTGCGGGCGTCAGGGCGACCCGGGGAGCTTTGAGGAGATTCTGGCCCTCGAGGACGATTCTCTGGGAGCATTTTTCCCCAATGGAATCCAGAGAATACTGGCGAGTCGTTGTTCCACCTCAGCCACGATCAAGGGTTGGGTGAAACTACTTACCCGAGCGCCGCAGTGGGCCGAAGAGAGAAAGCACGCTCAAGTTCGGCAGAGTCTGATGGAGCTGGAGGAGTACCTGGAACGGCTCCTCGCGTTCTCTGGACCCGGTGAATAGTAGACACGAAACGGAAGTCGATGCGACTCGAACAACTCCTGGACAGCCCGTGGCTGGGTAAGGCGCTCATGTGGGCGGGCGCTAGCGTGCTCGCGAGCGCGTGCCTGGTGCTGTTTCTGCCGGGATTGATCGACGTGGCGGACGACGACGCGATCAGCATGGTAGTCGTCGAGGCTGACCCGTCCTGGGGATCCGTCCCCAACGCAGACGCCTTCGACTCCAGAGCCGATGCTGCGGAGGTCTACGCGGCGCTGACGCCCGAAACCATACCGGCCGAGAGCAGCCCCGAGTTCGACGACAGCTGGTACGCCGGCGGCGAGGACGCACCGACCGACGTGAGCTCGCTGCAAGAGCTCGCCTGCATCATCGAGCCGTTCTACAGCGTCGATATCGGTAGCCCCGTCACGGGATTGATCGAGAAGATCCACGTGGAGTGGAGCGACTACGTCGAGAAGGGCCAGATCCTGGTGGAGCTGGAGGCAGGAGCCGAGCGGGCTGCGGTTCAGCTGGCCCGTGCCCAGGCCGAGATGACCGAGGACATCGAGTCCCGGGAAGCCAGAGCCTCCCTCGTCGAACGCCGGCGCGACCGTCTGTTGAAGCTCTACGAGCAGGACACGCTATCGCTCGACCTTCGTGAGGAGGTGGAAACCGAGGCGCAGATCGCTCGGATCGAGCTCGAGCAGGCGCATGCCGATCAGAAGCTCGCATCCCTCCAACTCGACCAGGCCGTCGAGATCTTGAAGCGACGGATCATCCGGAGCCCCGTCTCCGGCGTCGTCGTCGAACGCCTGATGTCCCCGGGAGAACGCGTCGAGGAGGAAACGATCCTCAAGATCGCCCAGATCGACCCGCTTCGAATCGAAGTCATCCTTCCCTCCTCGGCCTTCGGCAGCGTCAAGGTCGGCATGCGCGGGGCGGTGGTGCCGGAGTTTCCGAGCGACACAGTGCACGTGGCACCGGTGACGATCGTCGATCGGGTAGTCGACGCGGCCAGCGGAACCTTCGGCGTGCGCCTGGAGCTCCCGAATCCCGACCACGACATCCCGGTCGGGCTGCACTGCCAAGTGCGATTCATCACCGACTAGCGAGGCGACAGTGTGGGACGTCTGACGCCGGTGTTTCGAATCAGCCTGGGCCTGGCGGTCCTGACCTGCTCGATCCTCGTGTTCGTGGATCTGCTCGGCCTGGTGCCCGAGCCCCGGGACGAGGCACTCGAATCGCGCATCCAGATCGTCGAAACCCTAGCCATGCAGACGATTCCCGCCGTCGAGAGCGAGGACTTCGCAACGATTCGCGAGGTGCTCTTCATCACCGTGCGCCGCAACGACGACGTGCTGTCCGCGGGCCTGCGAGCCCCCCGCGGCCAGCTCTTGATCTCGACCGGGGAGCACCGAGAGCTTTGGAATCCCGAGAGCGAGGCGCGGTCGAGCGCCACCCAGGTACGCGTCCCAATCGCCCGCGAGGGCCGGCATTGGGCGACGTTGGAAGTACGCTTCAAGGGGATCGCGGACGAAGGACCCGTTGGCCTGGTGAGGTCACTCTGGGAGCGAACACTGCTGCGTCTGCTACTGCTCGTCGGCGGGCTGGGGTT
>Ga0114950_10002031_pt1 | contig 15539 bp, 14 predicted proteins | sample N075metaG_FD_83503 | JGI IMG/M metagenome (GOLD analysis project Ga0114950, IMG submission 83503) | Deep subsurface microbial communities from Kermadec Trench to uncover new lineages of life (NeLLi) - N075 metaG | ecosystem: Environmental > Aquatic > Marine > Ocean trench > Sediment | place... | reverse complement strand
TGATCGAGCAGTTCGGCGCCGATACGGTGCGCATGTTCATCATGTTCGCGGCACCCCCCGAGCAATCGCTGGAGTGGTCCGACGACGGCGTGCAGGGTGCTGCGCGTTTCCTGCGTCGGCTGTGGCGGATCACGCAAGAGCATGCGGCCGGTGGTTCGACGGTCAGGCTGGCGGCCGGCGAATTGAACGACGCGCAGCGCGAACTGCGTCGTGCCGTGCACCGCACGCTCGAGAAAGTCAGCGACGATATCGGCCGCCGCTACACGTTCAACACGGCGATCGCCGCTACCATGGAGTTGCTGAACCGCATATCGAAATACACCGGTACCGACGATGCTGACGAGCAGGACCGCGCCATGATTCAGGAGGCGCTCGACATGGTGGTGCGGGTCCTGTCACCGATCGTGCCGCATATCTGTCACCGGCTCTGGCATGTACTGGGTCACGAGACTTCCGTCGTCGATGAGGCCTGGCCCGTGGTCGACCCTGACGCGTTGCAGGCCGACCAGATGCAGATCATCGTGCAGGTGAACGGCAAGCTGCGCGCGCGGCTGCAGTTGCCGGCCGCCGCATCGAACGAGCAGATCGAGGCGGCGGCGCTGGCCGACGAAAACGTGCAGCGATTCGTTGCGGAAAAGCCGATTCGCAACGTCATTGTTGTGCCGGGGAAGCTGGTTAATGTCGTGGTATAGAAATTTCGTTCCCCTCTTCGCGGCCCTGTTACTGACCGGCTGTGGCTTTCATATCCGTAGCGCGGCGGATTTTCCGCCGGGCATGTCGTCCGTGTACATCGATACATCGAATCGGCACAGCCCGTTTTATCGTGAATTGACGACGACGATCCGTGATTCAGGTCTCGAACTCGAGGCTGGGCCGGAGAAGGCAGATACAATAATCAAAGTGCTGAACGACGACACCGGCCGCAGGCCGCTGACGGTTTCCGCGCGCAATGTTCCACGCGAGTATGAAATCTATTATTTGATCAATTACTCGGTCTCGATCGATGGTCGGCAAGCTCTGTCGCCGCAACGCCTCGTGCTGACCCGTGACTACACCTACGATGAGACCCAGGTACTCGGCAAGGCGCGCCAGGAAGACGTGTTGCGCGAGTCGCTTGCCGCCGATCTCGTCGGCTTGCTGGTCCACCGGATCAGCGCGATCAAGTGAAGACTCAGGGCAGGAATCGCGGCTGTTGCTACAGAATCTTTACAGCTTGGTTGGATTCGGCGCATCCGGGTAGATCTCATCCGGATCGAATACTTTTTCGGTTTCCGTAAACGTCAGCTCGAGCGGGCGGGCGGGCGGGTTGGCGATTTCGGTGCCGAACGGCACTGTCCGGTAGAAGCATGACCGGTAGCCGACGTGGCAGCTTGCACCGCCGGTGACATCGACGCGCATCCAGATGCAGTCCTGATCGTCGTCGATTCGCAGTTCGCGGACTTTCTGGGTCAGGCCGCTGGTGGCGCCCTTGTGCCAGATTGCCTGGCGGCTGCGGCTGAAGTAGTGGGCCTCGCCGGTTTCGATGGTTTTCGTCAGCGCCTCGGCATTCATATAGCCGTGCATCAGCAATTCGCCCGATTTGAAATCGGTGGTGACGGCGGGTATCAGGCCGTTCGCGTCGAACTTCGGGGCCAGTTCAGTCCCCTCTTCGACCTGCTCGACGGTCTTGCGCTCGCCAAAGATTGTTGAGGACTCCAATTCCTGTTCTCCGGGTCGGGCCGCCATGGTGATGTCCGGGCGACTGAATTGCTATTATAACCGGCTTGTCCGGCGATCCAGAAGTCATGACCCGAAGCGAAGAACCCAGAGCGAATGACGATCCATCTATACAACACGCTGACCCGGGCCAAAGAGGCTTTCGTACCACGCCCGCACAACGGTGGCGACCCCGCACCGGTGACGATGTATGTCTGCGGGCCGACGGTTTACAGCGCGCCGCATATCGGCAATGCGCGCCCGGCCGTCGTTTTCGATACGCTGGCCCGGCTGCTGCGTAGCCGCTACACGCTGATCTACGCGCGCAACGTGACGGATGTCGATGACAAGATAAACGCCTCGGCGGCCACGGCCGGGGTTGATATCAGCGAGATTGCCGCCGAGAATCTGCTGCGCTATCATGACGACATGCGCGCGCTGGGCGTTCTGCCGCCGGACCTCGAACCGCACGCGACCGATCATATCGACCTCATGATCGACATGATCGGCCGACTGATCGCAGGGGGGTACGCGTACGAGGCCAGCGGTCATGTGCTGTTTCGGGTGTCATCGTTCGACGCTTACGGTGCGTTGTCGAAGCGCGACCCGCGCGAGTTACTGGCTGGAGCGCGCGTCGAGGTGGCCGCCTATAAAGAAGCGCCGGGCGACTTCGTGCTGTGGAAGCCGTCGACACCCGAATTGCCGGGCTGGGAAAGCCCGTGGGGCCGCGGCCGGCCCGGCTGGCATATCGAGTGTTCGGTGATGGCGGCGAAACACCTCGGGCGCACGATCGATATTCACGGTGGCGGTGTCGACCTGATCTTTCCGCATCACGAGAACGAGATTGCCCAGAGCACATGCGCGCATGGCGGTGAACCGTTTGCCCGCTACTGGCTGCATAATGGCTACGTCAATGTCGACCACACGAAGATGTCGAAGTCGCTGGGTAACATCCTGCTGGTTCGTGACCTCGTCAAGCTGGCGCCCGGCGAGGCGATCCGGCTCGCATTGCTGAACGCGCATTACCGCCAGCCGCTGGACTGGACGCAGCAGGCGCTGACCGAGGCCCGGCGCAAGCTGGATCGGTTGTATGGTACGTTACGCGATATCGCCGGCTGGCAGGCGCTGTGGCCAGAAGCGGCGCCCGACGAAACCTTCATTGCCGCGCTCGAAGACGACTTGAACACACCCAAAGCACTGGCTGCGTTGTTCGATCTGTCACGCAAGGCAAATCGCAGCGCCTCGGCCGAGCAGGGCGCGCGAGTGGCTGCCATACTGCGGGCCAGCGCCGAGTTCCTCGGGTTGCTCGGCGCCGATCCGGAGCAGTGGTTTACGCAGACCGGGGCCGAGGGGTCAGCTGGCGAAGAACTCGACAGCGATGCGATCGGCCAGATGATCGCGCAGCGCAACGCCGCGCGTGCCGGCAAGGATTTTGCGACCGCTGATCGCATTCGTGATGACCTGGCCGCGCGCGGCATCCAGATAGAGGACGGTGCGGACGGCACGCGCTGGCGCCGCGTTTGAATCTGCTGGTCACGGATACGTATTGAAATGAATCACCAGCGAACCGAAATCGAGCAGGTACAGGGCGAGTTAATCGAGGAGTTCGAGTTATTTGACGACTGGGTCGATCGTTATCAGTACATCATCGATCTTGGCAAGAATCTGCCCGAGTTCCCGCAAGACTGGCGCACCGAGGGCAACCGCATTCACGGCTGTCAGTCGCAAGTCTGGCTGAAGACGACGGTCCGCGGTGACCGCCTCGACTTCCAGGCCATCAGTGATTCTGCGATCGTTTCCGGCCTGATCGCCATCCTGATGCGGGTCTATGCCGGGCAGGTGGCCAGCGAGATTGCGGTGGCCGAGACGCCTGCCTTCATTCACGCGATTGGCCTCGACGAGCACCTGAGTCCGACGCGCAGCAACGGCCTGAGTTCGATGATTCAGGTAATTCAGGCCGCGGCACGGGATTGTGTCCACTCCTGAGCCAGCCAGGGTTTCGCTGGGCGCGGCACTCGTGGCCCGGATCATCCGTGGCTATCAGTTGCTGATATCCCCGGTCCTCGGGCCGCGTTGCCGGTTTTACCCGACCTGCTCGGCTTATGCACACGAGGCGATCGGGCGCTTTGGCCTGCTGCGCGGCGGCTGGCTGGCCAGCAGGCGGATTATCCGTTGCCACCCATTCTGCGCTGGTGGCGTCGACCCGGTGCCGGAGATCTTCGGCGGGTCCGGTCGCGGCGCCCATGGTCACGACGATGGGTCCGAATAGTCTGCTATATTGGCTGCAGAAAAACTCGGAACCGCCCGCGCCACAATGGATACAAAGCATCTGGATATGATCGTATGCCCGGTCACGAAAAGCCCGCTGCAGCACCTCGACAGCGAGCGTCTCGCGCAGATGAATACGGCAATCGACGCGGGCGGCGTACACAACCACGCCGAGCAAAGCGTTTCGGAATCTCTGGGCGAAGCACTCGTGACCCACGATGGCCGAGTGATTTACCCGATCGTCGACGGCATCCCGATACTTCTGGAAGAGGAGTCTATCGACTGGAATCAGATAGTCGAATAGCGCGTACGAGTCAATGTTGTGGGCTGAACTAAATTCGTGAGGCTGAATCCTCAGCAGCTGGACTCGCATCTGTCGTCGGGCATCGCGCCCGTCTACCTGATTTCCGGCGATGAGCCGTTGCTCGTCGATGAAGCGCTGGATGCGTTGCGCGCAGCCGCGGCCGAGCAGGGATACAGCGAGCGTGAGGCGCATATGGCCGAGCGCGGTTTTGACTGGGAGGGACTGGGCGCGGGTGTGCAAAATATGTCGCTGTTCGCGACGCGCCGGCTCGTCGAGGTGCGTCTGCCGACCGGCAAGCCGGGCGATAAGGGCGGCAAGTTTCTGACCCGCCTGGCGGCCGCGCCTGTACCGGACATTGTGTTCGTTATCATCACGCCGGGTCTCGACAATAAGACGCAGAAGACGAAGTGGGCATCCAGCCTGGCGCGCGAAGGCGTATGGCTGAACCTGAAAGCACCGGACCATGCGAGTCTGCCGCGCTGGATCGCCGGCCGCCTGCAGCGCGCCGGTCTGACGGGCGAGCCTGCGGCAATTGAACTGCTGGCCGCGCAGGTCGAGGGTAATCTGCTGGCCGCGAAACAGGAGATAGATCAGCTCGTGCTGCTGGCTGAGGGGGATTACGTTACGGTCGACACGGTGCGCGAGTCTGTGGCCAATGGCGCGCGCTACGACGTATTTCAGCTGAGCGATGCCGCGCTGGCCGGCGACGCGGGGCGTGCCGTCCGTATCCTCGGCGGGCTTGAACGTGAGGGCATCGCGGCGCCACTGGTGATGTGGAGTCTCGCACGCGAGATCGGCACGGTTGCCGATGTGGTCTACCGGATCGCCGGAGGCGCCGCGCCGGGCAAGGCGATGGCCGATGCGCACGTGTGGCAGGCGCGCCAGTCGCTGATCGGGCGTGCGACGCGCGCGCGTTCACCAGCCGCCGCGCGCGCGTTGCTCAGGCGCGCGGCGCGCACCGAGCGTATCGTCAAGGGCAAATTGCGGGGCCAGCCTTGGAATGCGTTGCTTGAACTGACATTGTCGCTGGCGGGGCACTATCGGCTTGCGGCGGAGATTGTCTGAGTCAACTCATGACGAGGGCCACCCTTTCTCGATGACAGCGATCGGCATATTCGGCGGGACATTCGACCCGATCCATGTCGGCCATTTGCGAACAGCGACCGAGTTGCTCGAGCAACTCGGGTTAGCGGAAGTTCGTTTCGTTCCGTGTCGCGTGCCCCCGCACGACAAGTCGCCGACGGCGAGCGCGGAAGTGCGGCTGTGCATGTTGCATGCTGCGCTTGACGATGTGCCCGGGTTCATCATCGACGAGCGAGAATTACGCCGCGCCGGTCCATCGTATTCGGTCGATACCGTGGAATCGATGCGGTCCGAATTTCCGGATCGCCCCCTGGCATGGATCGTCGGCATGGATGCGTTCGCTACGCTGGCAACCTGGCACCGCTGGGAAGACTTGCTGGGCCTCACACATATCATCGTCGTTCATCGTCCGGGCGCCGATGTGCCGGGTACGGGTGCGCTTGGCGCATTGCTCGACGAGCGACGGGTGCACGATGCTGCCGAGCTTGATCGCTCGCCGGCAGGGGGCATTCTGCTGCACGCAGTGACGCAACTCGACGTTTCGTCGACGGACATCAGGGACATGATCGGTCGCGGCGTGAGTCCGCGATACCTCGTGACCGAGCCGGTGGTCGACATCATCGCGGCGACCGGTTGCTACGACCACAAGGAGCGGGCTATCAGATGAGATATGAAGGAGGTGCTTGCGGGTGCGCAGCAAAGAATTAGTCGAACGGGTCGAGGACGCCGTGGATGATCTGAAGGGCGTGGATGTGCGAACGCTGAAGGTTAGCAAGTTGACGACGATCACAGATTACATGGTCATTGCCAGTGGCACGTCAGGCCGGCATGTGCGGTCGATCGCCGACCGGGTGATCGAGCGGGCCAGGGAGGCCGGCGCCACGGTACTTGGCGTCGAAGGACATGAGTACGGTGAGTGGGTGCTGGTCGATCTGGACGTCGTCGTCGTGCATATCATGCAGCCCCGGACTCGTGACTTTTATAAACTCGAGAATCTCTGGAACATGGCTGATAAAGGCGGGTTCTCGATCGCAGCTTCGGATGCCGAGGCGGCGAACTGACCGCCGGCGATGCGCATTACCATCCTTGCGGTCGGCACCCGCATGCCTGGCTGGGTCGCTGGTGGTGTCGAGACCTACCGAAAACGCATGCCGCCGCATATCCAGGTCGATGTCATCGAAATTCCGTCAGGTCACAGATCGGCACGCGGTTCCGTCGCTGTGGCCCGGCAGAAAGAGGCGACGGCGCTGCGCAAGCACGCTTCGCGATGTGACGTCGTTGTTGCACTGGATGAAACCGGTCAGGCATGGAGTTCGACCGCGCTGGCCGAGCAGATGCGCGGCTGGCTGGACGGTGGCGCCCATGTCGCCCTGTTGATTGGTGGCCCCGACGGTCTGACCGATGCGTGCCGCCGGGAAGCCCATGCGATCTGGTCGCTGTCGCGGCTGACCCTGCCGCATGGCTTGGTGCGGGTCGTGTTGGCCGAGCAGCTGTATCGTGCCTGGACCATCCTCCAGGGGCACCCCTATCACCGTGAATGAGGCCGTCTTGAATTATGCGTGCTGACCGCCAGCCGCCTGCATTCTTGTATCTTGCATCGGCATCGCCGCGCCGGAGTGAACTGTTGCGCCAGCTTGGCATCGAAGTCAGGGTGACGCCCGCACAGGTCGATGAGGCCATCCGGCCGGGCGAGGCGGCCGAGGCGTACGTGGCGCGGCTGGCCCTGGAGAAGTCTCGTGCGGCGCTGCAGGTACTGGAAGCTGCGGGCGCGCCGCTGCGTGCTGCCGTGCTCGCCGCCGATACGGCCGTGGTGGTCGACGAGCTGATCCTGGGCAAGCCGAGCGACGCGGCGGATGCGGCGCAGATGCTGAACCTGCTGTCGGGACGAGATCACGAGGTTCTGACGTCGGTTGCGGTGTGCGATTCCGTGCGCGCAATGGTCGTTGTTAACCGGACCGGTGTGCGGTTTCGTGAACTCGAGGCCGACGAGATTACCGCCTACTGGCACAGCGGCGAGCCGGCCGGCAAAGCCGGTGGTTACGCGATTCAGGGCATGGGCACGATCTTTATCGAGGAGATTCGCGGCAGCTATTCGGGGGTCATGGGGCTGCCGCTGTTCGAAACCGCGCGCTTGCTGCGTGACTTCGGTTATCGTTTGCTGCCACCGTTTTGAAACCCGGTATTTATCGATTGTCAACGTCATGCCTGAAGAGATTCTGATCAACTCGACGCCCCGCGAGATTCGCGTGGCCCTGATCGAGGACGGCGTATTGCAGGATTTCATGATCGAGCGCGCCTCGCGGCTCGGACTGACCGGCAACCTGTACATCGGCCGGGTGTCGCGGGTGCTGCCCGGCATGCAGGCTGCGTTCGTCGATATCGGTATCGAGCGGACCGCGTTCCTGCATGCGTCCGATATCCGCCCGGCGGGTGTCGATGGTGGGGCGCACCAGCAGAACGGCAACGGCGATGAGCCTGTCATTGGCAAGCTGCTGCATGAGGGCCAGCAACTGCTCGTGCAGGTCATGAAAGACCCGATCGGCACGAAGGGCGCGCGCCTGACGACGAATATCACGATTCCGTCGCGCTACCTGGTCAAACTTCCGAACGCCGGCAAGGTCGGCATCTCGGCGCGCATCGAGGACGAAGATGAGCGCGCGCGGCTCAAAGGCATCATGGAACAGATCTTGCCGGCTGACCGGTCGCCCGGCTACATCGTGCGCACGGTTGCAGAAGGTGCGACGCTCGAAGCACTGCGCGCGGACATGCTGTTCCTCGATCAGCTCTGGTCCAGTATTTACGCCGCTGCGGAAGCCGGCGAAGCCGGCACGCTGGTGCACGAGGATCCGTCGCTGGCCATACGGGTCATCCGTGATCTCGCGAGTTCTGATGTCGCCCGGATCCTGGTCAGCTCGGAGCCGGCTTACCGGAAGCTGAAGTCGTTCGCCGAGAGCTTCATTGCCGACATTGCGCCGGCCATCGAGTTGTACACGGGGCGCCGTCCGATCCTCGATCTGTACGGTATCGAGGATGAGATCGAAAAAGCACTCAATCGAAAAGTTGCGCTGAAGTCGGGGGGTTACCTGATCTTCGATCAGACGGAGGCCATGACGACCATCGATGTAAATACCGGCGGCTACGTCGGCTACCGTAACCTCGAGGACACTATTTTTCGCACCAACCTCGAGGCGGCCGTGACCATTGCCAGGCAGCTGCGGCTGCGGAATCTCGGTGGCATCATCATCATCGACTTCATCGACATGGACGAGGCTACGCATCGCACGCAAGTGCTCGAAGCGCTCGAGGGCGCACTGGCCAACGACTATGCGCGCACGCAGATCAGCGAGCACTCGGCGCTGGGTCTCGTTGAAATGACCCGCAAGCGCACGCGTGAGAGTCTCGAACACATCATGTGCGGCGCCTGTCCGACCTGTGAGGGAAGCGGTTCGGTCAAGACACCGGAGACGGTCAGCTACGAAATTTTCCGCGAGATTCTGCGCCAGCATCGTCAGTTCAAATTCAACGAACTGGTCGTGCTCGCACACCAGGACGTCATCGAGCTGTTGCTCGATGAGGAATCGGCGGGCCTGGCTGAACTCGAGGAACTGACCGGCAAGCCGATCAGTCTGCAGGCCGAAGCGATGTTCGAGCAGGGGCGCTTCGACGTCATCCTGATGTAGGTGCGACACCGGATGGGCGCAATTCTTGGCAAGCTGTTTAAATGGCTCGTATACGCTGCGGCGGCGAGCGTCATGGTGCTGGCACTGCTGGTTGGCATCGCGCGTCTGTTGCTGCCGCTCGTACCGGACTATCAGGACGATATCCGGCGCTGGGCCGGTGCGGCAACCGGGTTCGACGTGCAGTTCGAGCGGATCAGTGCGAGTTGGCCGTTCGCCGGCCCCGAGATCCAGTTTTTCGACGTCACGATCTCATCGAGCGACGATGGCCAGCCAATCCTGATTGCCGACCGGCTAACGGTCGGCATCAGTTTGTGGAGACTGGTGCGCGATCAGCAGCTTACGGTTGACCAGGTGGGTGTCAGCGGTACCCGGATCGAGATTCAGCGCGATGCGGAGGGTATTTTCTACCTGCAGGGGCGGCCGCTTGATGAGTTGCTGGCAATCGTACCCGAGCCCGATCAGCCGGTGCAATTGCCGGACCTGACGGTTGAGCTGACCGATATCGGGATAGCGTTTCGCGACCGCGTGCGCGGTGATGCGTTTCTCGAGTTCAATATCGAGCAATTGGACATCCGGCTTACCCCGACCGGTCTGGCGCTGGATGGCGATATCGGGCTGCCAGCAGACCTCGGCCGGCGTCTGACTGTGTCCGCCGACGTGCCGGCCGACCTTCTGCCGGGCCGCGCTGCCGCCGATAGCGCAGACCACGATGCCCGCCCGGCGTGGAACGCTTATGTTGCTGCCAGCGAGCTGGACATCGCGAAAATTCTCGAGCTTGGGCTCGGAATGCCGACCCCGCTTGCCAGCGCGCACGGCGATCTGGTCGTCTGGGCGAGCTTTGCCGGCGCTGAAGCTCGCGGCGTCACGGTGGACGTCGATCTTTATGACCTGTCCCTGCGCCGTTCGGCCGGTGCAGTCGATGCGTACAGCGCGCTCAGCGGCCAGATCGAATGGGTGAGCGATGGCGCCGGCTGGGTGCTGGGCGGCACCGATATCCGCGTGACCCGGGCTAGCGGGAGATCGCCGTCGAGCCAGTTTTCGGTCACGTTCGGACCAAACAGCGAAACCGGAGTGCAGCAGCTGCGTGCAAAAGCCCGTTTCCTGCGGCTGCACGACTGGTATCCGATCGTGCGCGCGATCGCGACCGAGGAGATTCGCGCGGTGCTGCTGGTGGATGATCTGCGCGGCGATCTGCGCGATCTGGACCTGGAGCTGCGGCTGCCGGACGGTCAGCCACTCGAGTTCGATGTCGAGCTGGCGTTTGATGACGTCGCCGTCCTGGGTTGGCGAAATGGCGAATCGATCAGCGGTATCAGCGGCAGGGTCGTCGCCGATCAGGCCGGCGGTCGATTGCAGATCGACAGTCGCGGCGCAGCCATCGACCTGCCGCTGATTTTCAAGCAGCCGATCGATATGGAATCTGTCGAAGGGTTCATGGTCTGGCGCGTTACGCGCGATGGTATCCGTATACTCAGCGACAATATCGAGGTGCGCACGTCGATTGCGCAGGCCAGCTCGAGATTCGAGCTGAGCATTCCGGGCAATGGGGAATCGCCGTATCTCGATCTGACCGCGTATGCCGAGTCCAGTGATGTGAAGGGCGCACTGAATTACCTGCCGATGCGCAGGTTCTCGCCGAAGCTGGCCGGCTGGCTCGAGCGGGCGGTCGTCGGCGGCCGCGTGACCAGCGCCGAGATCGAGGTGCGCGGGCCCTTGCGCGAGTTTCCGCTCGCTCGGGATGCGGGTATCTTCCGCATCGAGATCGAAGTGGCCGATGGCGTGCTGGACATCGCACGCGATTGGCCGCGCATCGAGAACGTCGATGGCGAGCTCGTGTTCGACGGTCAGGGCCTGTATTCGCGTCATAACCGTGGTTCATTCGGCGGCGTGCCGTTCGTCGATGCCGATGTGCAGATCGCCAACCTGCGCAACGGCATCCTCGAGGTCCGGGCGCGGCAGTCCGTCGGCTTCGAGGCGGGCCTTGGCCTCTTGCGGGCGAGTCCGATTGCCCGGGCTGTGGGTCCGACGATCGAGCGGATCGAGGGCCGCGGCCAATTCGAAAGCGACCTGCGCCTGACGATGCCGATCAAGCAACCGAAGGATTACGAGCTGACGATCGACTTGTCGATGGACGATGTAGACGTCACGCTGTCACGGCTCGGCTTCGGTTTGACCCGGCTGGCGGGTTCATTGCGAATCGAGAACACGAAGTTCTATGCCGACGATCTGACCGCAATGCTGCTTGATGAGCCGGTGTCGATCACGCTGCAACCGTCCGGTAATCCGGACGGGCTGTTTGCACAGTCCGCGACCGTGTCCGGCGAGACTGCCGTGCAGAGCTGGATGGGGGCGCTGAATCTGCCGCTCGCGGAGCACTTCAGCGGCGCAATGAGCTGGAAGGCGATGGCTTTGTTCCCGATGCGGCGGGCGGATGGCGAACGTAATCCATTGCACGTACTCGTGCGTTCGGATCTGCTCGGGGTCGGCAGTGAACTGCCCGCGCCGCTGTCCAGGTCGGCGGACACCGCGAGTGCGCTCGAACTCGACATCGTGTTTCCGTCCGATGACGTACTCGAAGTCACTGGCCGCCTGGCCCGCGAGCTGACCTGGGCGCTGCGGTTCGAGGCCGAGGCGGGCCCCGCAGGCGGGCGATGGGTTATCGAACGGGGCACCGTGCATGCCGGTGCCGCCGCGGCGTTGCTGCCGCTCGAGCCCGGGATCGAATTGTCCGGCCACCTCGGATTTCTGCGCTTCGACGATTGGCTTGCGCTCGGCGCCGGCGATGGCGAGTCCAACTGGAGCGAGATGTATACCGGCGCCAGCGTGCAGGTCGATCGTTTGTCATTGCTGGGTCAGTATTTTCCGGACGTCCACATTGATGCGCGCCGGGGATCGATCGACTGGGAGCTTGCGTTCGCCGGCCCAAATCTTGCCGGCACGGCACGCATTCCTGTCGACCCGGGCAACCGCCGGCCGATGACCATCGACCTGGAGCGCCTCTGGATACTGGAGGCGGATCCCACCGATCAGGGCGAAAGCGACCCGCTGGCGGCCCCGTCTGCAACCGTCAGCATCGTCGACTTCGTGCTCGGCGACATGCACTTCGGCCGCCTTGACGCGGTACTCAAGGCCACGTCGTCAGGTCTCGTCATCGAACCGATCAGCATGCAGTCCGAGACGTTCAGCATTAACGGTGACGCCGCGTGGCTCGTACATCCGAACGACGAATCCTTGCAGCAGAGCAAGATGCATCTCAGTCTGCAGGGCACCGACATCAGGGTAATGCTGACGAGTCTTGGCTATGACCCGGTGATCGAGGGTGAGCGTGTACAGGCGACCGCGGACCTGACGTGGCTTGGCCCGCCCGCCGCGGATTTCCTGACGCGTGCGGATGGCACCATCGGCATGCAGATGGAGCACGGCGCCGTGTTGTCTCTCGAACCGGGCGGTGGCCGGTTGCTGGGTATCCTCAGTGTCACGGCGTTGCCGCGACGTCTCGCGCTGGATTTCCGTGATGTGGTCAACGAAGGCCTGAGTTTCGACCGGCTGCACGGTGATTTCACGGTCGACGACGGTCATGTTTACACCTGCAACCTGGGCCTCGAGGGCTCGGTCGCAGACATGGGTGTCGTCGGTCGCACCGGCATCGAGGCCGAGGACTACGACCAGATTGCGGTGGTCCGCCCGCATGTCTCGAATCTGCTTGCGATCGGCGGCGTGGTCGTTGCGGGGCCTGTGGTCGGCGCGGCGATGCTGTTGTTCTCGCAAATCTTCCGCGAGCCATTGAGCCAGCTCGGCGAATCGTACTACCGCATCACCGGCGGCTGGGACGACCCGCTCGTCGAACAGATTCAGCGCAGCGAGCTCGACGAGACGCCGTTGAAAAACTGCGAGGAAAATCTGGCGCTGGCGGTGACGGAATCGCTGAAGGAATGATTGCCCGCGATCCAGATAAACCATCGATTCGCCGTGGCGCGGGCTCGCGATCGCCGTATGCTATGATCTGCGCTTCCCCGAGATGCGCCGCTACCTGGCCGATCCGCAGTTCGGTATGCTGGCGTTGCCCGCGGCATTCACTCATGCGACGGGGGCGCGCATCGGCGTTTTCAGATTGACGAACCGGACTGATGACAGTGAGTGAACCTACCGACAGCAACCCGATCCAGATTGCCAGGCAGTCGCTGCTGGCACCGACCGGGCTGGAAGATTTCCACCTCGAACGCGCTTTGAACGCGCTGATGCGCGGCGGCGTCGATCACGCCGATCTGTATTTTCAGGTGTCGCGCCACGAGTCGTGGTCGCTCGAGGACGGGATCGTCAAGGGGGGCAGCTATAGTCTGGACCAGGGCGTCGGAGTTCGGGCGATGGCCGGAGAGAAGACGGGTTTTGCCTACTCCGACGAACTCGTGCTGCCGGCGCTGATGCAGGCCTCTGAAGCTGCCAGCGCGATTGCGCGCAGCGGTGCGGACGGGCGCGTGCAGGTGGCCGTGCCCCGCAGCGGCCATCAGTTGTACACGCCGGTCGATCCGATCGCGGGTGTGGCGGACAGCGATAAAGTTGGCCTGCTGCAGGACATCGATGCGGCCACCCGCAAGCTCGATCCGCTGGTCAAACAGGTCATGGTCAGTCTCGTCGGCGTACACGAAATTATCCTGGTCTGCTCCAGCGATGGTGTGTTTGCCGCCGATGTTCGCCCGCTGGTGCGCCTGAATGTGTCGGTTATCGTCGAGAAGAACGGTAACCGCGAGCAGGGGTACAGCGGCGGTGGCGGCCGCTTCGGTTATGAGTACTTCATCGATTCCGACCGGCCGATGGAATACGCGCGCGAAGCCGTACGCCAGGCGCTGGTAAATCTCGATGCGATACCGGCGCCGGCAGGCGAGATGATTGTCGTCCTCGGACCCGGCTGGCCCGGTGTGTTATTGCACGAGGCGATCGGCCACGGCCTCGAGGGTGATTTCAACCGCAAGGGGACGTCGGCATTCGCAGGCAGGATGGGCGAGAAGGTGGCTTCAGAGCAATGCACCATCGTCGACGACGGCACGATGGAGGGGCGGCGCGGTTCTCTGAATATCGATGACGAGGGGGTGCCGACGCAAAATACCGTGTTGATCGATCGTGGCAAGCTGGCTGGTTATATGCACGATCGCTTCAACGCCAGGCTCATGGGCGTCGAGTCCACGGGCAACGGGCGGCGCCAGTCGTTCGCGCATATGCCGCTGCCGCGGATGACGAATACCTACATGCTGCCCGGCAAGTATGCCCATGACGACATCATCGCGTCTGTCGACAAGGGGCTGTATGCGGTGAACTTCGGTGGCGGTCAGGTGGATATCACCTCCGGCAAGTTCGTGTTTTCCACGAACGAGAGTTACCTGATCGAGAACGGCAAGATCGGTGCGGCGGTCAAGGGCGCAACGCTGATCGGCGATGGTCCGTCGGTGCTGCAGAAGGTGTCGATGGTGGGCGATAATCTCGAGCTCGATACCGGGGTCGGGGTCTGCAGCAAGGACGGGCAATCCGTCCCGGTCGGTGTCGGCCAGCCGACGCTGCGCATCGATGGGTTGACGGTCGGGGGGACAGGTTAAAAATTAATCGGGCCGATAGTGCGTGCGGGGGGCTTGTGTGGGAGCGGCTTCCACAGCAGCCGCCCCACAATAGCCGGTCTGTGCCTATTTATTTCTTCAAAGGCGGCTGATCGAGGATCTCCTTTGTCTGTGCGGCACGAAACTCATCCAGCGTGGCGCGAATTTTCTCATCTGACAGTGCCAGGATTGCCGCGGCCAGCAGCGCTGCGTTGACTGCGCCCGCTTTGCCGATTGCAAGTGTGCCGACCGGGATGCCGGCAGGCATTTGCACCATCGACAGTACGGCATCCATGCTGCCCAGTGCTTTCGATGCCTGCGGGACGCCAAGTACCGGCAGCGGCGTCAATGCCGCGACTGCGCCGGGCAACGCGGCCGCCATGCCGGCGCCGGCGATGAGGACGCGCAGGCCGCGATCCCGGGCCGAGCGACAGTAGTCCATCAGTGCGTCCGGCGTTCGGTGCGCCGACAGGACGCGGCATTCGTTTTCGATGCCGAGATCGTCCAGCGTATCCGACGCGTTTTGCATGATTTCCCAGTCGGAATGGGAGCCCATGATGATTCCTACAAGTGCGTTCATCACCGGATTCTACCGAACGGCGTCCGTGCTGTGAATGCTTTGCACGGTCCGGGTAGACTATGCCCCCCTACCCGGAACCAGACAGGTCGAATCGCATGATGAAACAAGCCGAGCCTGGCATCGATGCGCTGCAGGAAATCGTCGCGCGCGCGCTGGATCTGGCAAAGCAGAATGGTGCGTCGGCGGCCGAGGGCAGCGCGAGTTTTTCGTCCGGGTTGTCGGTGACGGTGCGCCTGCGCGAGGTCGAGACGCTCGAGTATCACCGCGATCAGGGCCTCGGCCTGACCGTGTACTTCGGCCAGCGCAAGGGCAGCGCGAGCACGTCCGACATCAGCATTGCTGCC
>Ga0114950_10002029_pt1 | contig 15543 bp, 7 predicted proteins | sample N075metaG_FD_83503 | JGI IMG/M metagenome (GOLD analysis project Ga0114950, IMG submission 83503) | Deep subsurface microbial communities from Kermadec Trench to uncover new lineages of life (NeLLi) - N075 metaG | ecosystem: Environmental > Aquatic > Marine > Ocean trench > Sediment | place... | reverse complement strand
GATAACACCTACTATGCCAATGACATGCTTGTCCATAACAAGTCCGGTGATGGCGGTGGCGGTGGCGGCGGCGGCGGCGGCGGTAATGGTGGCGGTAATTCATGCTTCATAGCTGGAACTACAGTTTTACTTGAAGATGGAAACACCAAAGCAATCGAAGACGTTAAGGTGGGCGAGATACTGTTAGCCAGGAAAGGGAGCAATAAAGTTATAGAATTTGATCATACAACGCTGAGAAATCGGGAGTTGTACTCCTTCAATGGTGGTGAGTATTTCGTCACCAGTGAACACCCATTCTTGACGGAAAGTGGATACAAATCTATTGACGTAGAGGCACTCGCCAGGGAGAACCCTGTGTTCGCCAAACATGTTACTAAGATGGCAATTGGTGACCGCATACAACTGGCAGATAAAGACGGAGGGAACACCGTTGGAGAGTACGCCTTAATCGAGAAGATAGATTCTAAAGATTTCGACCCAGAAACCCCGCTATATAATTTCAAACTCGATGGCGATAACACTTACTTCGCCAATAATATGCTAGTGCATAACAAGGGTGGTAATTCATGCTTCGTAGCTGGAACTCAAGTTGTGCTAGAGGATGGAAAGAGTGTCGCTATCGAAGACGTTAAAGTAGGCGACAAGGTGCAAGGACTAGACGGAGCAATCAACACTGTTGAAGTGTTCGATCATCCAAGGCTCGGCGATAGAGATTTGTATTCTATTAATGGCGGCGAGTATTTCGTCACTGTTGAGCATCCCTTCTATACAGCCGAAGGCTGGAAGTCCATTAGTCCCGAGGCGCTGGCTTCGGAGAACTCTGAGCTTGAAGTTGGTGAGTTAGTTATCGGCGATAAGATCGAAAGATCCGATGGCAGCCATGAAAAAATCATTACCATAGACTTTAAACCGGCCCCGGCAGATACCCAGCTATATAACTTTAAGATGAGTAGTAGTGGTAACCACACATATTATGCTAACGGGTATCTTGTGCATAACAAATGATTATTCGTGACGCAGTTTTCGAGGATCTGGAACAACTCATGCCGATCGCGCATGAAGTACACGCGGGGTCGGTATTCGCACCTTTTGCGATGAACGATGCACAGATCCAGCGTGTCTTTGTCACGATGATGGCGTTCGACGATGGTTTTGTGAAAGTCGTTGAGCGCAATGACAAGATAGTTGGATGTCTGGCTGGCGCGGTGGCTGAGAATCACTTTGGCATCCGGTGCGCGCAGGATTTCTTCAACTACTCGATGGGCGGCACGCATAGGCTATTGAGAGAATTTAAGTCCTGGGCAAAGGAACACGGCGCCCAGTTTATTCAAATATCCGATTTCGGTGGTAAGAAGCGATACCATAAGCTGATAATCGGAGAGGGTTTTAAGCCGGAAGGCATTAATTTTATAGGAGTTTGACATGGCCGCAGCAGTTCCATTTATCGCCCAAGTCGTCGTTAGCGTTTTGGTTTCCAAGGTTGCTACGTCACTAGCTGAGAAATTGGGCTTTAGTGACGGGTTTTCACAGATTATCGGGATGGCCGCTGGCATATATGCCGGAGTGGCGGTTGGTGGTGCAATGTCACCTAAGACTGCCGGTGGGGAAGCGGGGTTGAAAGCGCCAGAACTAGCTAATCTCGACGTTGCGGCGGGCGGGGGCGGTGCGGTGCAGCCGGTGGCTCCATCGACTGCAATTACCCCAGGCATGGGAGCTCCCGGTCCGAGTGGAGGGCTAACTGAAAGCCTGGGTGGTGCCGGTGGCGGCGGCGGCGGCGGTGGGATACTCACTCAAGGCGCGGTTCCACCTGGGACACTGCCGAGTGGTGGAATCGTGCCGAGTGGTAAATTCGTGCCGAAGCCGGAAATCGTACAGCCAAGTGTAGCGAAGAATGTTATCAGCGAGACAGTTGGTGGTGCCGGTGAAAACGCAGGCGAGAGCTACTGGAAGAAATTGTTTAGCCCAGAGAGGCTGGTGGATATGGCTGCGGGCGGCATTAAAGGGGCCGCGGATTACCAGACGGCTAAAGAAGACCGGGAATACCCCGAAGAAGTTGTGAGGCGAAACGCAGCAGATTGGTTAAATCGTGGAACGAGTGGGTTAAGCCAGATTCGCCTGAAAGGCCCAGGTCAGGGCTATTTATCTAGTTACCAGCAATAGAGGTATTTGAAATGCCAGGAATGTTAGACCAAGGGACGGCTCCACAACAGCGTCCCCAACCGAGTTCGGGCCCAATCGCGCAGACTCCTCCCCCTCCACTGCCGCAAGGCAATTCGGGGGGTGCGCCTGGGCCTGGACACCCAGCGCAGGGCGCGCCTCCGCAGGCCGCACCCCCGCAGGCCGCACCCCGGCAGGAACCTGCATCGCAGGAGAGTTTCGAGAAAATGCGTGATCAGGCTATTCAACTGGTCTATGGGGAGAGATTCGATCAATTGATTAAAATGTTCCAGAACAACGGGCCGGATAAATTTGCGCGGTCGATGGCAGTTGCAGTGAATACTCCAATTACCGAGTTGGAAAAACAGGAACCGATGGCTTATGAAACCGCCATCAAAATCGGCCTGGCCATTTACATACGCTTGCTTGAGGATATGCTTAGTGGTGGTGTTGTCAAAGGAGTGACCGCCGAACAGATTTCAGAGACACTGCCAGCGATTCTTATCATGTACGCTGATTCCCATCCAGAAGTCACCAAGGAAGACCTTCAGAAAGTCGTAATGATTACGCAGCAGGGCATGCAAGATGGTGCCGGGGAGGACGCAGAAGATGTTGACATTAAAGGCATACTGCCGGGAGATGAGTAATGGGTTATCTAGCGGCATTTGCTGGCGGCGCTGCAGATGAATACCTGACTCAGCGCACGGAGGATCGCAAAGAAGGGCGTGAGATCAAAAAAGAAAAAAGGGTAGTCGAATTCCAGAAGCTGCGTGATAAGAGGCTGGCCGAGATTGACAAAACAACGGCTTCTACCCTGGTTAAAACCGATGAAAGCGCTGCCGTATCATCGGATAAGCGCAGAGAAGACGCTGCCATATCAGCGACTGCACGAAAACGGATGGACCCAATTGAGGTTTCAGCAAGCGCGTCGATCGCTACTCCGAAAGAGGGTGGTGGATACGATTTCGCCCAGGCTCCGGCCAAGCCACCATCCGCCACTTCGAGTGGACAGTTCACCGCAGAAGATGCGACCAAGTTTTTCAGTAAACGCGGTGATGTGTATTTTGGGACACTGGATGAAAGTGGCCTTTACACTCTGGGTACCGACGAAAATGCCCAACTGGCTTCGGCTGCCAGTTCCGTGGCGAACCGCCTGTGGCTAAAGAAAGGTGGGCGTGTCGATGCGAATACTATTTGGGCGATCGTGTATAAGAACATCAAGTCCAAGAAGGCAGCAACTGCTGCCGATATCGCGAAGATTGGTGATGAGTTAAACAGATTCGATGATATGTGGTGGAATAACGAGGCCGATGATGCCGAAGTTAAAAAGCTCAAAAAAGAGGCCGAGGATAGAGAGGCGGCAGGCAAGTCAGGCCAAATGGATCTGCCGGGTGCGAACGCAGGAAATGCACCGCAAAGAGCCATCGATGCGCTAACGGCAGACCGAAGCCTGGCACCTGATTTCCAGAAAAAGTACGGGTACCTACCACCAGGTTTCTAATATGGCCGTCAACTTCTTCGACCAGTTCGACGAGGCGACCGGAGCCTTAGATGAGCAGGGCAACTTCTTCGACCAGTTCGACGCGACTGTAGAGGAACCGCCAGAGCTACCGGGACCGGAGCCGGAACCAGATTGGCAAACAAAATATCCTGATCGACTTGGCCCGCCACTCCCGGCAAGCGAAAGCAAAGTAGCCCCGCTCAAAACATTCAGTGATGAAGGCCTCGTCAGCGCCAATCAGGAACGCATATACGAGAAACTAGGCACGAAGAACGTGCTGGGTGTTGCTGGTCTAGCGGAAGCGGCTGCGCGTCAAAATCCCACTGCATTAACCCTGATTACCGAACTGGCCGAGGGCGCGGAAAATCCGTGGATCTCGTCACCTGGATGGACGCTGATTAATCACCTGGCGTCCGGGGTTGTTAAAGAAACCGTCGATGTCGTTGATATGCTCACAGAAGGTGATGTTCGTGAGGATATCATTGATGCCAGCAGAATAATCCGCGAAGAAGCCGCGGTCATTCTCGGAGATCCCAATATCCAGTACCAGGGCAATGCCGGTACAAAGTTTGGGTTTGAAGTTGCCGAGGCTGTGGTCAACATGGGTGGCGCTCTAGCCGTTGGTTATGTAACCAAAAATCCAAGTATGGCGCTTGGTGTGATTGGTGCGCAGGTAGGCGGTGAGACTTACCAGAGGTACATGACCGAAACCGGTGGCAATCACGATGCGGCGATGATGGCCGCTAAGTTTCATGTCGTAGCAGAGGTTCTACCGGAAACCATCCCTGTGTTCGCCGCACTGAGAAAGACCAAGGTGGGCGAGGGTGTGAGGCGTATGCTCGAGACTACGATTGGTGAGGGTGTCCAGGAAATGTTGACATCGATCCTGACCCAGGCGTATGACAATAAACAGCTTGAAAATATGTCTCTCAAGGAAGCAATTCTCGGGATAGATTGGGGTGATGTCGCGTATGAAGGCGCGATCGGCACGTTTGTCGGTGCCACTATTGGCGCACCTGGCGCGATGGGAGATTACATGGAAGGCCGCAGGCAGGGTGAAGGACCGCCCCCGGATTCCACGCTTGGTCAGGAACTCACACCAGATTTTAAGATTAGAACAGTAGAGGAAAACGCCACTGTTATCTCCGATCTGATCGAAGTAATGCCTGATTTGCCGGAAACCGGCGATGTACCAGAAGAAGCAGAAGGCTTTCAGCTAGTCGGTCCTGAATTCGAGGAAGCCGATGCCGAGATCCAGGCCTGGGCCAGGGAAAGGGTCAAGGAACTTGGCGGGCCTACACCGCCGACAGTTGCGACACCAGAAGAAAAACGGGCCGAAGTAGGCGAGGTAATAGGCAATCTACCTGAAAAAGGTTTGGTGGTTGCCGGTATCGGCGCTGATGGCAAGACTTATATTGGCGGAAAGGGGCAATTGCATGGGCATCTTTCAGCCAAATACTATGAAAAGATAAGGAAAAATGCCGATCTTAAACCAGGTGATCGGACCTGGGCTCAGTCAGGGTTTGTAGGGGCTGATGGCAAGTTTCTAACCCGCGAAGAAGCACTGGCTCTCGTTAAATCAAAAAGGCCTGGGTTTAAGGAATCAGAGAATGTTCCTGGCGAGCTTGATGCGGGCGATTTTAATGACCAGGTTGGCATGGGTGTCGATCTCGAACCCGAAGAACCATCCAAGGGAGTGACAGTCAAGGAAGCCAAGAAAAAGGCCAAGGCCCAGAAAAAAGCCGCCAAAGAAAAGAAACCGACCAAAGCCGAACGTGCTGCCATCGCGGATATCCCAACCGTCGATGTGGTCAAAGAGGCAATCGAGATAGTTGGCGAAGAAGAATTCGCACGACGAGTTGAGAAGCAAAAAGTAAGCAAAGAAAAAACTACGGTCGGCCCTATAAGCGGCGTTGAAGAAGCACTTGGAGTTGAACTTGAAGCCAGGGATATAGTGGCTATAAGCAGACGCGAGAAAAAGCCGGAGCCAGTATCCACCCCTGAACTGGATGCTGTCGAGGCCAAGCTGGCGAAGATCCCCAAGGACATTACCGACCCCGAGCAATTCGACGAGGTAACTAAATTACTCAGGAAAAAGCGTGATCTCACGGACCAGCTAGAACACGGGTTGACCCCCAAACAAACCGGGCTTGAGCGTAGCAGGCTGATCAAAGAGCTACACGCTCAAAAAAAGATTCCTCGCCCTTTTGACACGATCACTGGCATGCGGGAGAAAGTTGGGGAAGAAGGAACGGTACCCAAGGAAGACGAAATCACACCGGCCGAAGTTAAAGCCGCCACTGAACCGGTTGAACCGACTGGTAAGGCTATAGCAGCAGCAGAGGAGTTCCGCACGGCACGGCCTGAGTTTGCAGACACTATATTCTCGTTCAAGCCAGGGGATGAGCGCGATGGCGAGATTATGGAGCATTTTTATGGCGAGATTAAAGGCACCAAAGACGGTGACGGTCTGCCGCTCGATGTCATGCTTAACAAGGATTACGATCCAAAAGCTGACACCCCAATATTCATCGTCAACCAGATAGATGCCGATACACAGGAATTCTATCAGCACAAGGTTATGGCTGGCTTCGACGAAATGGCAGAAGCCGAGGAAGCCTTTTTCAATCAATGGGGCGAGGAAGGCTGGGGCAGCACCCATGAATTAACCGCCGACGAGTTTCAGAAATGGCGGGATACCGGCGACCTCAAGGTTGAATACAAATCGAAAGTCACTGCAAAAAAGGTGACACCGAAAAAGAAAAAAGCGGAACCCACAAAAAAGGCGACAAAGCCTGGTGGTAAAACCCCGGTTGGCGATACAGACCTGGTTGTTGGGAATATTGTCAGGACTAAAGATGGTGATATCGGGAAAATCATTTCGTTTACTTATGTAAGTCCCAAAGCATTAGTTAAGATCCTGGAAAGCGGAGTTCTTGAAGAATTCGCAAATGACTCACTCACACTATTGCCAGATAATATGGCTGACCGCACCCGGATCTATACCCCCGGGGTAAAGGCAAAAAAGGCTTTTATACCGTCAACCGGCAAAGAGATAACGGTCAAGACTACCATTGTCCCAGGAGCAAGTTTGGTTGCTTCCCATGACCAGGATGGTGCCGTCAACCCAGATTATCCGAAAGAACTGCAACCGAGGGACCGTAAAAGGGGCGTATCCAGAATCCAGATTGGGCAAATGGCTAATAATTTGCAGCCTGAATTGCTTGGTGATACTGGTGCGGTTGATAGCGGATCTCCCATTGTCGATGAGTATGGCGAGATAGAGTCAGGAAATGCCCGTTACCTGGCTATTATGGCCGCCTACAAGAAGAAAAAGGTAAAGAAGTACCTGGCCTACCTTAGAAAAAACGCGGCCTCATACGGCCTTACAAAGTACGCTATCAATGCTATAGAAGATCCTGTTGAGGTAAGAGTACGCCAGGACAAAATGTCGATGGCCGAGCGCGCCGAGTTTGCCAGAGCGGCGAACGTGAGCGGAACCGCGCCAATGTCGCCTGTCGAGACTGCCAAGGCCGATGCCAAGCGAATTACCGACGATGACATGAAGGTATTCGCGCCAGGGTTAGATGGGAATATCTTGGCTCATTCAAATAATACATTTTTAGAAAAATTCATGTCCCATTTGGGAACTCTGACAGCGGGTGGTATGACCACAGCAGATGGCCGCTGGAATAAACAGTTTGGTGATCGCGTACAGGCCGCAGTATTTTATAAGGCCTACGAAAGCGAACCACTGCTGGCCTTGATGGCCGAGGAAGCAGATCCAGGTATCAAGAATATTCTGACTGCGTTGAGCCAGTCGGCCCCGGAATTCGCGCGGGCGCGGTCTATAGGGGATCTGGGGGATCTCGATATAGCTAATGACATAGTGGCTGCCATTGACCTGGTCAAGCAATCCCAGATTCAGGGCGCCAGTATCAGTCAGTTGATGGATCAGACTGATATGTTTGGCGATGTAGATCCTGACATCGGCAGGATCGCGCTATTCATTGAAGCCAATATCAGATCCGCTAGAAAACTTGACGAAGGGTTTTCAAAAATGGCTCAAGGTCTGGAAACGACAATGAAAAGCCAGAGCCAGGCAGGACTGTTTGACGAGCAACCGCCAGTTACAAAGACCGACCTGGTCGACGCCGTAGGGCTGGGTGAGTTTCCTGGGCCAGCGAAAGAAACTGCCGAACCGGAAGCTGCCGAAGCAGATCGGATAGTGGGAACGGTTGTCCTGATTGCCTGCTGCAAGGAGAAAAGCGGCGAGGCAATGCCGGTCAGTGAAATGTATAAAAGCCCGTTATTCAGGGCGCAACTGGAATACGCCCGGGGCTTGAATCCTGACCTCATACTGGTTATGTCGGCTCAATACGGGGTGATGCCCCTGGATCGTGTGATCGAGCCTTACAACGTCACCCTGAAAGAGCGTGGTGCGGCTGGCCGCAGGGAATGGGCGAAAGATGCCTATGACGAAATTGTTAAACGGGTCAACCCGAAAGGCAGCGAGTTTATCTTCCTGGCTGGCAAGGAGTACAAGGATGGGATTATTAAACTGCTTGCCAAGCACCCGCAAGCCATAATCACTGTTCCCTATGAAGGCCTGGGGATCGGCGCACAGCAAGTGGATTTGAAAAGACGCAATGCCGAGACTATTGCCGAAATTGCCGCCGAAGACAAAGAATACAAAGAACTCGATGACGCACTAAAAACCACGACCATTGACGATGTGCTGCGTATTTCTGCCCAGGCCTTGGGTGTTTATACTTCACGGGATGATATTAAACTGACTGCTGACACCGGCAAAAAGAAGATCAAGCATACCGCTGAATACTGGTTACAAGCGATCGACAAACGAATCAAGGCCGTTAATGAAATGAGAGGTTGCGCATAATGCCACCAAAAATCACAGCACTCATGGAAGAACAGGCGATTAAGGATGGGGCCGAGGTAACGGAAAAAAGGGAAATTAAGCGGCCCAAACCACCAATGACGCCAATACCGACCCCCAAGCCCCAAAATGAGGGCTCTGAGCAACATACAAAGGTTCTTGAGGCATCTATCGCCCAGCAACTAGTAATCGCTCACAAGCAATCTGAGGAGCTTACACGGCTAGTTTCGCTGATGGCAGAAAATAAGCCGGTTCGCTTAAAAGTACATCGGGACATGGACCGGGATTCGCCAACTTACTTGTTGATGGAATATATCGATGTAATCCCAGTTACTTTCACCAGGAAACTTGATTCGTGAGCATTAAGGACTGCATCAAGCAACTCGAGACACTGGACCCCGCAGATGCGGTTGTCTTTGAGAAACACCTGGTAACCCTGATCGGTGCCCAGGTGCCTGCTGCCGACGCCTATACCCAGGCCGCAGAGCTTACTATGGAAGGCATATTGGGTGAGCGTAACGATTTAGCGTCAGAAATAATTGCAGAAGGTGGGTACCTAGTACCGGTTACCATCGAGGAATTGTTGAACCCGGCCAGTTTCCGTGTGGAGCAAAGATCACCGGAGGCAATTAAAGCCGAAATTGCCGCGTTTGGTGACGATGTCACCGAAATGAGCGAAGAAGATAGCGCTCGCCTACAGGAACTGAAACAGAGCTTGCCCAGTGCTGGCGAGGAGCAGGCGGCTGCCAAATCCAGGGTCGAAAAGAGGGCCAAGGCCAGGAAGCAGAAACCAGCGGAGAAAGAGGCCAAAAAAGACGTTAAGAAAGATCCTGACACCGAATCTTATGCTCGGCAAAAGAAAGACGGTAAAGGCAATCCCCAGAAGACGGTCGAAGGTTGGTTGAAAGCACCGTTGCGCCGGATCAAGGGTGTTGATGTCGAAGTTGTGCCGGATGTCCAGTCACTGCGTGTTCGCTTTCCGAACCACTCTATTCCAGATAACGCTGCGGGAATATACCTCAGAAGAAAGGATGGGGCTGGCGGCAAGATTTTCATTATCGCTTCAAATATTTATAGCAAAAGGGAAGCCCACCTTTTTCTGTCGCATGAACTGGTGGGCCACCTGGGCCTGGAAAAACTGCTTGGCACAGAGAGATTTAATCGCCTGATAACCGAGATAGCCCATCTAAAGGTTGAATCTATGTTAGCACCTGGTTCACACCCAGAAGTAGAAGCGGTAATGGCGTATATCAAGAGAAACTATACCGACGATAAAGGCGAGTACTCCCTGGATACCAAACAGGAAGCGCGGGAAATCCTTGCCCACATAGCAGGGAATCGCCCAAGAATTGGCGTTTTTGCAGAACTCTATAACAAGATTTTAAACTGGATTCGTAATGTACTCAGCAAGTGGGGATTGGTTGATGTTACCCGGGTCAAGGTGGGCCGGGGCGATGAGTCGATCGAGGATCTGCTAGAGGTTGCCGTACAAAACCTGAGAGGTAAAGCGCCTACGCGCGCGGGTCCGAAACCGAGTACCGAGGACGATATTCTGCCTGCGCTTGTTGACCTTCCAATGGATAAAGCATCCAGAGATCAGCGAGCGGAAGAACTGGGGTTCGATACTGATACGGTTTACTACCACGGGACAGACGCGGATTTCACTGAATTTAAAGCAATGAGAAACGAATTAGGGTTTCTCAATAAGGCATTTTACTTTTCTCCTGATCCCAATATGGCAAACGCTTTCGCTAAGAAGTTATTGGCACCAACCGAAGGTGGCGCTCGAGTTATACCTGTTTACCTGAAATTCAAAAAACCATTGGTTTTGAAATACGGGCCGGAGTTTATTAGAAAAATAAAAGAGATTTTTGGGAAAACTGAACCAAAGTGGCTTGCCAAAGCAAAATCTTTCCCATCCTGGGCCTCGCTGTTATTGGATAGGGATATAAAGGCACTTAAAGCCGCCGGGTACGACTCGATATTGCGGCCTCAAAACAACGAGGTAATGGTTTTCGACCCTTCCCAAATCCGATCTGTCAACGCGGCTTTCGATCCCTTTAGGGGTGATAGCGCGGATATTATGGCAATGCGCATCGGCGACCAAACCGAGCTATCCCCCGAGCCCGGAGATATCAGGCCGCTGAAATCACGCAAGGGGCTGGGCCACAAAGAAGCCAGCAAGCGGGTGCCAGAACTCCAAAATTCAATGGCTGACCTGATGAGCGGTAAAGCCGCGATCAGTGAGTATGACCGGATGGTGAATGAATATAAGCCGGTAGATCCTTACGACTATGTACCGGTGCCGGCCACACCGAAGGAAATGCGCAAAGCCTTGTCATCGAACAAAATCGGCCGCATTGGAGCGCCAGCGAAAGAACTCGCACCAGGTGCTGCAGTCGGCCTGAGATTAGACATCCCGGCATACACGAATCACGGTATATGGGTGGTTTCGGTTCACGGCCAGACAGGTGGTTTCGATGCTGGCAAGGTGTATGGATACGATAATGTCGCGCGGATCAAGAATGCGACCTTTGGTTCCAGGGAGAAAACAGCGCAGAAGGTCGCGGCTGGTGGGCCGAAAAGCACGATGGCTGTTATCAAGGGCGAGTGGGTGCCAACAACACAAGACGAGGCCCATCTTCTAGCGCTCGAGGCGCTGATCGATGATAGCTGGACCCAGGTAGGGTTCGATCCAGAACGACACAGCTATTTCTGGGACCGGCACGATATGCGCCCGGTGATCTCTGCCGATGAGGTTGTCCAGATCGGGCCGCTGGTGATGGCTAAAAATCCGCAGTACGCCCCCAAAGACGATTTTCTCTACGCGCGGAGATCCAGAAAGCCCCGGAATAAACAAAAGGGAGCTGCCTATCGTATTGCTGGTGCAATTCGGGGGGCATACGGTACGGCTACAACTCCATTGAAGCGACAGATTTGGGGCTTGCTCTCGCTGCGACAGATGGCCGAACAGATCCGGCCACTGATCCCGACTATCCATGAAGATTACCTGCGTTTCTACAGCCGCATGGAAACTGTTCGTAATGTGTATAAATCACGCGCTGGCGATATCGCCGGTCGACGCCGAAAACTCAATGATTTCCAAAACGATCAGTTATCAAGGGTACAGCATGAATCCACAATTGCCGGGGTTGATGGTGATGTGCCATACGAGGCTATTATTGGTGAAGTGGAAGCGGCAGAGCAAATAGCGGTAATTAACCAGCAGATTTACGGTCGTACCGGGCAGGACACTTCGGCGTTGATGCTCGCGAAAAAGGAAGTTCAATTCAAGCTGAAACAAGAGCAGAACCGCCGCAAGGTCGCAGATCGAATTCTGCAAATGTTTAACAAACTGAATCCTACCCAAAAAGAGATTTACCGCCTTGAGCGAGATTACCATGTGGATCTACGGGAGGCGCAATTGGAGGCGCTACTGGAACGGATCGGGGATGCGTTTGTAGACGAGTCGATCAAGGGTGACATGATGACCAGGTTACGGCTTGAATATGAACAATCAACTGTGCAGCCACCCTACTTCCCACTGGCGCGGTTTGGAGAATACTGGGTGTATTCAGAAGTCAATGGCGAGCCTTTTTACGATATGTTCGAGACTGAGGGTGAATGGAAACGTCACCACGCGGATTTGAAGGAAGCTGGTGACAAGATATTAGGTCGCGGCAAGTCCCAGACAGATGCCAAGCCGAAGCAGGAAGTACCCCCGGCATTTATTGGCCGGATAGACAAGATCCTGAGTCAACTGGGTGACCACCCGCGTATCCATGAAATAAGGGACGAGGTTTACCAGCTTTACCTGGAATCACTACCGGAGCTTTCGGCTCGTAAACACGCGATTCACCGAAGCAAGATGCGGGGTTTCTACAAAGACCACCTACGCGCCTTTGCCCATAGCGCACAACACGGCTCCAACATGCTTGCCAGGATAAAATACGGCCACAAAATGCAGGCTGTAATCGATGACGCGAAACTCTCTCTCAGCATGGCTCAAACAACAAAAGCATACGATGCCATGCGGGAGGAGCTGGACGCCTACACTGGTTATATGGATGAAAATATCGACGAACAGACTGAGGCGCAAATCAAAACGGAAGCCCTACGCCTTCGCAAAGCCGCCGAGCGCGAGGCGGCAGAGCAGATGGAATTTGAACCAGGCGAGGGATCTGCTGTGCTATATCGCCGCTGGTTGATGTATTTAAAGATCAAGCGCCAGGTTGGTGCGCGCCGGGACCATATCAGTGGTGATTTGAGGTCAGTGTCTGATGCGGTCGAGGAGCGCATTCACCGCCGAGCTATATTGCTGGGGATGGCTGATAATATTAACCGCCAGAAAGACCCGCTAACCGCGCTGCGCCAGGTTGATGATATGTTGGCCGAGTTGCAGAAAACCCATAATGACATCGTCAACCCTCAAATTGCTCCGTGGGCTAATAACATGAATGCGCTTGGCTTTGTCTGGTACCTGGGGTTCACACCAGCGGCTGGCGTGGTCAACCTGATGCAAACTCCTACGATCGCATTGCCTGTTATGGCCGCTCGATATGGGTGGATAAACTCGGCCAAACACATGGGACAAATCACCACCGCGATTGGCAAACAGTTGCGCAAAGATAAGAATCACCCTTATTGGAGCGTTGAAAAACTGCTCAAGAATGATGGTGAAATTGCGGCTTTCAAACGCTGGCACGATGAAGGGATGCTCGATAAAACCCTGGCTCACGATCTACAAGGTATTTCGGAAGAAGGGATCTACACCGGCCAGGTGAAGCACCGTGTAATGAACACAGCCTCCTTTATCTTCCACCAGGCCGAGCGTATGAACCGGGAGATCACGGCGCTGGCGACTTACCGGGCTGCCATAGATAAAGGGGTGCCACCGCTCACTGCGGCCAGGGCAGCCGAGTCCCTTGTTTACAAGACCCATTTCGACTACACGCAGGGCAACCGGCCCCGCGTCATGCGCGGCAATGTATTGCGTGTAGTCACCCAGTTCAAACAGTACAGCCAGAATATTACTTATTTGTACTTGCGCACCGTGCAGCAGGCTTTTGGCAAGGGTACCAAGGAGAATAAAGAGGCTCGTCGGGAAGCAAAGAAAATGCTTTTCAATCTGCTAATGATGCAATTCCTGATGGCGGGTTTCCTGGGTTGGCCGCTGGTTGAGTTGTTTATAATGATAGCCCAGATGTTTGACGATGATGATAGTGCCGAAGACTATAAGGGTAATTTCCAGCAATGGGCCTACGAGAAGTTCGGGGAACGTGGTGGAACAGCCTTTACGAAGGGTGTGCCCAACGCACTGGGTATCGATATGCACTCACGGTTGACACTGTCGGATATATGGTGGCGTTCTTCGGATCGAGAGCTACAGGGTTCTCGTCGCCGCGAGGAAATATTGAAACTCATACTGGGTCCGGTATTCGGGTCCATCCCCATTGATGCTCACCGGGCGGCTGAACAGATGGCTAAGGCCGAGGATTTCTGGGAGTACATGCGCGCTATCGAGACTGCTGCTCCGAAGATTTTTAAGGATATTTCAAAAGGTATTCGGTATTCACAAGAGGGACTGAAAAACCTCAGTGGTGTCGATATCATGCCTCGCGAAGACATTAGCACCGCGGATTCTGTAATACGGGCATTTGGGTTCTCGCCTGCCGAGATCTCCCGGGCCTTTGACGCGAAGGGTGCGATCGAAAGAACGGCAACCCGCCGCAAGTTCCGCAAACGACACATCACCAATCGTTATAGGGTATTGTTCGAGGCGAAAGTCAGAGCGGATAAAGAAAAAATAGTTGTCGATGGCCTGCTTGGCAAGTTAGTCGAGACTGAGTTTATGGTCGAGAAATGGAATAAGGAAAATCCAGAAAATCAGATCGACCTAAGAGATCAGCGTGCCACAATCAAACGGAATTTCAAGGAACGCCTGCAAATGAAGTACGGGGTACGCAGTACCGATGAATCCCGGGATCTAATTAAAAAGTATAGCTTCGGCGGTCAGTAATGGCGGCAGTCGACGAAGTAGTCAATTGGTTTACGACCGCCTCAGATAATCCTTCCCCGATACCACCTGGGCCGGATGGCAAGCGGCCTCGCCGCGTAGGCCTGTCCTTGCAGGAAATGATGGCGTCGATCGCGCGCTATCGCGATACCCTCTCTGGCGTCACCGGCACGATCCTGTTGAGCGGCACAGATCCCCGGCTATCCTGGAACGAAACCGATGGGACTGCGGATAACAAATACTGGGACATCCTGCCGGTAGCCGAACAGTTACGCATGCGCGCGGTCAATGACGCGCAGAACGTATTCACCGACTGGCTCAGGGTAGATCGAACCGGGACCACAATTGATTTAATCGACTTTCGAGCGACAACTGTTCGAGCGACTGGTGTACTGGATGTTACTGGTGATATCACAGTAGCTGGCTCAGTCGACGGCCGTGATGTCGATGCCGATGGCACCAAGCTAGATACCATCGAGACTAATGCAAAAGATGATCAAACTGCCGCTGAGATAGAGGCAATTGTCGATCACGATAACTTGGTTGGTTTCGTTGTTGGCGAACACTTCCTTGAGAACAGTATCGATCACACCGCGATCTTGAACATTGGCTCGAATACCCACGCCCAGATCGATACCCATATTGGTGATGGAACAATTCACTTCACCGAGGCCAGTATCACTATCACTCTCAGCCAGGTATCCGATAGCGGGGCATTGGCGGCTCTAGCCACTGTTGACACGGCAGAGATAGATGACGAGGCGGTCACGCTTGCAAAAATGGCCCACATAGATACGGCTCGAATACTTGGCCGTGTCACAGCCGCTACAGGTGACGTTGAGTCCTTGACCGGCACCCAGACGACCACCCTGATCGATGAGTTCACGGACGCTCTTAAAGGGCTGGCTCCGCTCTCAGGTGGAGGAACGACTAACTTCCTGAGAGCAGATGGCACATGGACTGTACCAGCAG
>Ga0114950_10002028_pt1 | contig 15544 bp, 12 predicted proteins | sample N075metaG_FD_83503 | JGI IMG/M metagenome (GOLD analysis project Ga0114950, IMG submission 83503) | Deep subsurface microbial communities from Kermadec Trench to uncover new lineages of life (NeLLi) - N075 metaG | ecosystem: Environmental > Aquatic > Marine > Ocean trench > Sediment | place... | reverse complement strand
GCCACGAACCATATCCATACGTAATTACTGCTGATGTTGTTAAGCCAATACACCGGCCAGGAAATGGCCACCACAAAATTCACAATAGAATTTATAAAAAAACTGATCAACAATTCCACCGTGATATCCGAAAACAGGGATAAGAAGCTATCAAACTGGGTGATGAAATCACGTATTTCGCCCAGTTCTACAACTGCGTAGGTCAGCAAGCCCACCACGCCGTAAAAGCCACCACCAAAAGCCAGCCACTTATTGTGGACCGGGTTCATTTTGTGAGGGTCCTGCTGATGGGACTCCTTGTCCACGCCGACTTCACCCGCCTTTCGCCGTTTCTTTTCCTCTTTCCTTTTCCGGGATCTGGCTTTTGACAAACCTTTGAAATGGCCTTCGATGTCCTTCAAATTGGACGGGTTCTGCAAATATTGATTCTTCAGTGCCCACCAGATCAGCAAGTAGCTGGCAACAGCCACCGGAACGCCAGCCTGGAAGAGTGCACGAAATAATTCTTGTAACATGAATTTCGGCTTCAGTCATACAGTGAAGGAAGAGCCCGGGAGTCTACCGTTTCCTTGCATTCACTGCATGCTATCCCCACTTTCCAAATATCCCACAACCAGCAAGAACAAGGAGCTCAACGTGGAACAATATCGCGGCACAACCATCCTTTCTGTCCGGCGCGGCGACCAGGTTGTCATGGCAGGTGATGGCCAGGTGACGCTGGGCAATACCATTATGAAAGCCAATGCCCGAAAAGTACGCAGGCTATACAAAGGCAACGTCATTGCCGGATTTGCAGGCGCTACCGCGGATGCATTCACTTTGTTTGAACGCTTCGAAGGCAAGCTGGAAAAACACTCAGGCCAACTGGTTCGCGCGGCTGTTGAGATGGCAAAGGATTGGCGCACCGATCGTACTCTGCGCCGCCTGGAGGCCTTGCTGGCCATTGCGGACAAAGACAACTCTCTGTTGATTTCCGGCAACGGTGACGTCATTGAGCCGGAACACGGCCTGATCGCAATCGGCTCCGGCGGGCCCTTCGCTCAGGCTGCCGCGATGGCGCTGCTGGAAAATACCGAACTTGATGCCGAAACCATTGCACGTCAGGCACTGGGTATTGCAGCCGACATCTGTATTTACACAAATTCAAACCTGACCATAGAAACCTTATAAGGCCCAAACATGTCACAAATGACACCGCGTGAAATCGCCCAGGAACTGGACAAACACATCATCGGCCAAACAGATGCCAAGCGTGCTGTTGCCATCGCATTACGTAATCGCTGGCGGCGAATGCAGGTAAGCGAAGAATTACGTACCGAGATCACTCCGAAAAACATCCTGATGATCGGGCCGACGGGTGTGGGTAAAACCGAAATCGCACGCCGCCTGGCCCGCCTGGCCAATGCACCGTTCATCAAGGTTGAGGCGACCAAATTTACCGAAGTCGGCTACGTGGGCAAAGATGTCGAGTCCATCATTCGTGACCTGGTTGATTCTTCCGTCAAAATGACCCGCGAACAAGCCATGTCCCGGGTACGCTCGCGGGCGGAAGATGCCGCTAATGAGCGCATTCTCGATGCCCTGCTACCGCGGCCCCAGAACCCGATCGGCTTTGCCAATGAACCGGAGACGGAAGATACCGGTGAAAACAGGACCCGTCAGAAACTTCGCAAGCAATTGGTGCACGGCGAACTGGATGATCGTGAAATCGAATTCGACGTATCGACACAATTCGGCGTCGAAATCATGACGCCTCCCGGAATGGAGGAAATGGCCAGCCAGTTGCAGGGCATGTTTCAGAACATGGGCGGCGCGAAAACCCAGAAACGCAAGATGAAGATTCGCGAGGCATTGCCGATACTGATTGAAGATGAGGCTTCAAAACTGGTGAATGATGAAGAAATAAAACAGCTGGCGCTCGAAAATGCCGAGCAAAACGGCATCGTTTTCATTGACGAGTTGGACAAGGTTACCAGGCGTTCCGGATTTGCCGGCGCAGATGTCTCCCGTGAAGGCGTCCAGCGTGACCTGCTTCCGCTGGTCGAAGGCTGCACCGTCTCCACCCGCCACGGCATGGTGAAAACCGACCACATTCTCTTTATCGCATCAGGCGCCTTTCACCTGTCCAAGCCTTCCGACCTGATCCCCGAATTGCAGGGACGCCTGCCCATTCGCGTCGAATTGCGCGCGCTGTCAGTGGATGATTTCACCCGCATACTGACCGAACCACAGGCTTCGTTAACCAAGCAGTACACCGCGTTGATGGCCACTGAAGGCGTAGGCCTGAGCTTCACCAAGGACGGCGTGCGGCGGATTGCCGAAATCTCGTGGCAAGTCAACGAATCCACCGAAAATATCGGCGCCAGGCGCCTGCACACCGTGCTGGAACGCCTGCTGGACGTGATTTCCTACGAGGCACCGGACCGCTCCGGTGAGTCCTTCACAATCGACGCAGCATACGTCAATGAACACCTCGAAGAACTGGCCGGTAATGAAGACCTCAGCCGGTATATCCTCTAGGTATAAATGAGTTTTTATCAAAAATACCTCCTGCCAAAGGTAGTGCATTTTGCCTGCAGCCAGAAGCCCGCAATTGAAGATTCATTGATTGCCAGGGTCCAATCCCCTCGCCAAATCAGCAGGTTCATCCAGGTCAAAACAAGCTGATTCCATTTCCACGATCGAGGTCTGCTCACGGTGTTTTTCGATCACGACCCTGGCGCCCCGGTCACCCTTCAGCGTAATCAATTCCTCAAACAGCGTTCTTGGGAAAATGGCCGGGGGGCCTATCACCTGCCTGCCCTCATCATGCCAGCACGCTGTTGAAATTCGTGATATATCAACACGCCAGGAATGAACCAGTTCCCGAAGATCGTTCAGGTCAATCTGCCACTGATCACAGAGTAATATCAGAACACCTTCACACTCATCCGGAAGGCTTTTTACGCCTGCAGCTAGAGAACTTGCCATGCCACTTTTCCAGCCGGGGTTGCTCACAAGTTGTATCGGCAAGCCTGAAAGTTCTTCACTGATTGCTTGCGAATTGGAACCTGTCACGACCATCACATCACCTGAATTCAGGGCAACCAGGCGACGCGTCATCCGCCTCACCAGCGGCTCACCTTCGACGCGAATCAATTGCTTTGGGCGGCCCATGCGTGAAGATCCGCCGGCGGCCAGCAACAATGCTGTCAGTTTGTGCTTGTCCTCAATCCGGGGCATCGGGATGCGGGGGTGTCAAGGGTAAACCGCTGCGTTGATTGAGGACAGCATGAATTTCTGCCACCAGCGAAAGCGCAATGGATTCCGGTAGCTCGGCCCCGATGTCCAATCCAACGGGGCCAAATACCCTGCGTCCGGGGCAGCCAGCCATCTTTTTCAATCGGTCACGGCGAGCACGCGGGCCAAGGCAGCCTAGGTATGCAATTTCTCTAATTGCCAACTGTGCCAGGTAAACGCTGTCATTTTCCAGGTGGTGACTCATGACAACAGCCGCATCAAATTCATCCAGATCCACGACTTCAGAAAGTTGCTCCGGCCGAGCCTGGATCACCCGGCAACTATCCGGAAACCGTTCGGCCATGGCATAGGCGGGACGATGGTCCACGATATACACACTCCAGTCCAGGGCGGACAAAGCACGCACCACCGGAACGGCGTCCGGCCCGGCTCCACAGACAAGCACCCTGGTTTGCGGCGGGATATTGACCAGGATAATCTCCTCCGCGTCACCCGAATCTGAAATAGCGGCTTTACGGTAACGCCACTCCGGCCAGTCTCCCTTTGAAACATCGTTCATCACTCCAAGCAAAGCGCGCTCTCCGCAGGTATTGCCAGCATGATCAAGAAGCGCAGTAGCAGCCAGGGGCAGATTCGGATTTGACTGTATTGCCAGCGCAAGCAGAACCTTTCTGCGGGCCGCGTGAGAAGCTTCAAGCTGCTCCAGGAATTCAAAACCACACTCTCGGTCCAGGCGTTGCAACAACAAGCGAATCACGCCATCACAGCCCAAACCAAGATTCCAGACCAGGTCGTCCCCGGCATGCATATCGTAGGTGACGAACTTTGCCTCGCCGCTATCAAACACTTCGGTAGCATGATGCAACAGGTCACCCTCCAGGCAGCCTCCCGAAATCATACCCTCGAAGGAATGGTCGCGACTGATCAGCATCATCGCTCCGGGCTTGCGATATGTTGAGCCCTCAGTGGCAATGATAGTGACCAGCACCAGCGATTCTTCACTGGCGTGAATGCGGTAAAAATCAAGTAAAGCGGGAATGCCTAAATGCACCTGGTTTTCCTCTGGGCCTGAAACACCGGCATCTTGCAAGTGTTAACAGAACCTTGTGTATATGAGACCGCATGCGGTCGATAGTCATTCAACCCTTTGATTATCGCGCGCTGGCTACTTTCCTACAAATACTTCCAGATCATTCGACCAGGGCGATGCCGTAAAGTGGAAGTGCTTAGCTCTCTTCAGGACACGCTCAAGACTTCCCTGTGCGCTAATCGGCTGTTCCGGACAGCCCGATTGTCCTGAAGAGAGCTAAGCACTTCCACTTCACTACGCTGTACTGCGTCATTCTCATGCTGCTTCGGGATACTAGCCTTAGGGCTCCTTGCATAATCCGCCGTGGCGGGACTAGCAGACTGAATTACAAGGTGAACGGTGTTGGGCCCGGCCCTGCCGGCAGATGTAGAATATGGCCGGACCGGCCGGGAGGCTTTTTATACCCACCGGGCGTTCCCGAAAAGCCTGTTTACTTATGGGCAAAACGACAGAAAAATGATTCAATACAGTGATGAATATGAGAATTGAGTCCGTCAACGTTTCCAGACCACTCGAATTCGAATTCGAAGGCAAGCGTCTGAGCGCATTCAAAGAGCGAACCCAATGAGTGAGAAACATTACGAAACCCTGGATCCCGAAAACTGGGAAGAAATGCGTGAACTGGCGCACCGGATGGTCGACGATTCAATGGATTACCTGGAGAGCGCCCGCGAACGCCCGGTGTGGACGCCTGTGCCCTCTGATGTGAAAGACCGGCTCAAAGCGCCAGCACCGCGTGAGCCTTCCGATCCGGCCAGTGTGTACGAAGAATTCCGGCAAGACATACTTTCCTACTCCATGAACACCACCCACCCGCGTTTCTGGGCCTGGTACATGGGCGCCGGAACGGTGATGGGTGCGCTGGCTGATTTTCTTGCCGCCGTCATGAACCCCAATCTGGGCGGCGCCAACCACGTAGCACCGCTGGTGGAATCACAGGTAATCGGGTGGCTACGGGACATGACGGGGTTCCCGGAAGATGCCAGCGGCTTGCTGACCAGCGGTGCCTCGATGGCAAACTTCACCGGCATTACGGTTGCCAGAAACACCAACTGCGGCTATGACGTCCGGCGCAAGGGTGTACAGGCGGCAACGGGACCACTAACGGTCTACGGGTCCACGGAACTGCACAATTGCAACCAGAAAGCTGTTGAAACCCTGGGGCTGGGCAGCGACGGCATGCGGTACATCCCTGTAAACCCCGATTACACCATCGACCTGCAGGCTCTGGAGCAACAGGTCGCCGAGGATCGCAGTGCCGGCATGATCCCCTTCTGCGTGATCGCCACCGCCGGCACCATCAACACCGGCGCCATTGACGACATGAATGCCATTGCCGATTTTTGCCAGCGGGAGAAATTATGGTTTCACGTGGACGGCGCCATCGGGGCGGTAGCCATCCTGGCCGATAATGTCCGCCACAAGCTCAGCGGCATGGAACGGGCCGATTCCATCGCGTTGGACTTGCACAAGTGGATGCATATTCCTTTCGAGGCAGGCTGCATCCTGGTCCGCGATGCAACGGCCCACCATGACTCCTTCGCGCTGGTCACCGAATACCTGCAACACGAAGAAAATGCCGGCGGCCTGGCCTCGGGCAGTTTGTGGTTCAGTGACTATGGCCTGCAACTGACACGCCAGTTCCGTGCACTAAAGGTATGGATGTCAATCAAGGAACACGGACTGGACCGTTTCGGGCGCATGATTGCCCGCAATGTGGACCAGGCAAACTACCTGGGCAAGTTGATCGAGGCCACCTCACAACTGGAATTGACCGCACCCATTGGCCTGGACATCGTCTGCTTCCGTTTCAACCCCGGTGGAATGGAAATCGGTGCATTGAATGAGCTCAATCAATCCATCCTGGTCAGCTTGCAGGAGAGTGGCGTTGCAGCACCCTCCTACACCACACTAAACGGCGAATACTGCCTGCGGGTTGCGATTGCCAACCACCGCAGCAGGCTGGAAGATTTTGACTTGCTGGTGGACGCTGTGGTCAGGCTGGGGGAGGATTTGTTGTAAGTAACAGACTCTTTGATGGTACAGACAGGATTTTAGCCAATGCCGGGAGCGCTCCAGCCTCCTTTTTCATCGAATACATGAATCAGCTCCAGCAACGGACAGGTGCCAGCGGACTTTTACCTATCGCAGGCAAGGCGCGCTCCTGGATCAGAACATTTCAGAGCTGTCGATATCTTTCTTAATGACCTTGCTTCGTGTCGGTATGAAATCCCCGGTAATCATCTGGTCATAGGCCAATCCCGGCCCGACCATCGGGTAAACACCGGCGTCCCGGTCGATAATGACTTCGAGAAATGCCGGGCCGGCGAACTTCAGCCATTGTTCGATCACCGGTTTCATATCCGCTTTTTTATCCAGGCGAACCGCGAATTTGAACCCATCGGCCTCGGCTGCCTTGACGAAATTCTTCTTGCGCAATGACTTGTCACTGCCGGACAGGCGTGCGTTGTAGTACAGCTTCTGCCACTGCTTGACCATGCCGTCGCCAAAATTATTCAGCACCAGGACCTTGATGGGGAGGTCATAACTGGTAACGGTTTCAAGTTCACCTATATTCATGCGTATGCTGGCGTCTCCATCCACATCGATCACCAGTTGGTCAGGCGCCGCGAATTGTGCGCCGATCGCTGCAGGCAGGCCAAATCCCATGGTGCCCATACTGCCGGAAGTGAGCCACTGCCGGGGGTGCTTGAAATCGAAATACTGAGCGGCCCACATCTGGTGCTGTCCGACTCCGGTTGAAATAATTGCATTCCCGGCGGTAATGTCGTTGATGGCCTCAATCACGGCATAGGGCTGAATGAGGTCGCTGTCCCGATCGTAATTGAGACCGTAAGTCTCTTTCAGCCTGGAAACATCTTTGTGCCACTCATCAAAGATTGGTGATATATCATGACGGTCTCCATAATCACAAAGACATTGCAAGTCCTGTTTCATGATTCCCAGATGAAACCAGTCAACCGCTTTGACCTTGCCAATTTCTGATGGATCGATGTCGAACTGGGCGATGTACCTGGCACTGGGAGCAAACTTATCCGGCACGCCCGCAACCCGGTCATCAAAACGGGCGCCGATGGCTATCAGGAAATCACAATCATCTACCGCGTAATTGGCCGAAGCCAATCCATGCATGCCCAGCATGTGTAATGACAACGGGTTTGTTGTTTCAACAGCCCCTATTCCCATCAATGTGGTGGTCACCGGGATGCCAAATTGGGAGGAAAATCGGCGCAACTCTTCGGTAGCATGGCCATTAACTACGCCACCACCTGCATAGATCAGAGGTCGTTCAGAGCCCTGTAACATGGAGAAAAACGCCTTGCATTCTTCATCGTCAAGAGTGTTGTCTCTGACTGATTGAATTCGCTGAAGATATCCATGCACCGGTAACAGCCCGGATCCCTCAAAGGGTCCGGACCAGTTCTGGATGTCCTTGGGTAAATCCACCACAACCGGGCCAGGGCGCCCTGTTTGGGCGATTTCAAAGGCAGTGCGAATGGTTGCCTCCAGCAATTCCGGCTTGGTAACGAGAAATGTGTGTTTGGATACCGGTCCCAGGCAACTCGAAACCGGTGCTTCCTGGAACGCATCAGTACCAATCGCGGCCGTCGGAACTTGCCCGCAGATGACTACGATGGGTGTGGAATCGGCCAGGCAATCCCTTATCGGCGTGACCATATTGGTAGCGCCTGGACCGGAAGTCACCATGACCACACCCACGCCACCGCTGGCCCGTGCGTAACCGGCCGCCATGAACCCGGCCCCTTGCTCGTTGGCCGGCACGATCAAGGGCATGGGTTCATTGCCGTTCTCGTCCCGGTGCTCATCGTTATAGCGGAAAACGGCGTCATAAGTTGGGAGGATGGCTCCACCGCTGTAACCAAATATGGTTTCGACACCCGTATCCGCCAGTACCTGGACCACCATCTCGGCGCCGGTCATGGTTTTGCCCGCCATAGGGTGAGATACGGGTTCCGATTTTTTTGATGACTGGTTCATATTTTTCGAAGTTTCAATCAATTAAACCCGTATTGCAATAGCTGGTGTTCTGCGCGACCATTACAGATCAATTCCCCCGAGCGGAAATCAGAATATGCGACATATTATATCCATCCTGATGCAAAACGAAGCAGGGGCGCTGGCACGTGTTGTAGCGCTGTTTTCATCCCGCGGTTACAACATCGAATCCCTGAGTGTTGCGCCAACGGAGGATTCCGCGGTCTCAAGACTTACTCTGGTAACAAAGGGGTCGGATGGTGTCATTGAGCAAATCAGCCATCAACTGCTGAAACTGGTAGATGTTGTCAACACGGTAGACATGACACGGGACGACCATATTGAACGGGAACTCCTTCTGATGAAGGTAAAAGTAAAGACCGGCGCTAAACGAACCTTACCGGAGCTGATTAAATCCGCCGGCGCCCGCGTGCTGGACGACAGCCCGGAGACCTACACACTGGAACTTACAGGCGCGAATAAGCACATGGATGACTTCATTTCCCAGGTTGGTGATTGTGCAGAGATACTCGCCGTGGTGCGTAGCGGGGCAATGGCAATCGCACGTGGTGAGAAAGTCCTTAGCGCAACAGTGGACTCCTAGCCGGGAGAGTCGGGAAGCTAGAAAAACCGTTGCCCAAATGATGAAGTGTGACCATTCACCGGGGGTCAATAAGTAAACGGAGAACGTAGATTGACTGTTATGGCCCTGTAGTGCCTGTTCGAACTCCATTTGTATGACAGGCCCAGATGCTCAAAACTGATGAACCCGATTTTTATTTTTTTGTTTCCCTTACTCAGTGCCAGACCGATTTCCCACTGGTCATCTATCGTTTCAACCCGTTCTTCTTCTACGTGGAAATTCAGCTTGTCGAAAAAGTAGTTGTAGGTGAAATGCCATTTCACCCATAAATTGTCGCCACCCAACTTGAAATTCTTCAAAGGCTGAGCAAATTCCAGGCCGGTCATAAACGACCCAAACTCCCCGCGGCGCTTGAATTCGGGTTGGTAGCCGGCAAAATCCAAGCCGTTGAGCAGCGACCAATTGAATTTGCCGTTACCCAGCCTGTATCGGCTCTTGATTCCACCGTAGTAAATCCAGGCTGATTCTGAAGTGCTGGTTTCGATGCCCCAGCCAAGGTGGATATAGGGCCTGAGATACCATTTCTCAGTGACCGGAATTTCGACCTGGATGCCCGGTGTGAAACTGACCGTGGCAAAATTATCAAAATCAATAAAATCAGGCAGTTCTTCCATGTTGTGGAGCCCAAACGTAATTGGGTAAAGAATTTCAATGCCAAGCTTGCGCTCACCGTTCTCATCGATAGAGGACTTGCGCAAGGTCTGACGTGGCGGTATACGAAATATGAACATCGAACGGTTGTCATCTACGCGGTACCAACCGGTACCGAAGAAAGCCCCCATGGCCCAGTGAACCTGCCTGGCCGGATCGTCACGTGACTGGAGGCTGCTGTCTTGCGCATGCAGATTACTACAAGCGAATCCCGCAATTAGTGCCAGCGCCAGCACCACTCCCAGGCGGTTAAAAATCAGACGGAAACGTAACTCCATAGCCGGAAGTATACGTTCCGAAATGGCCTGACACGCAACATATTTCCCGGCAAATTGAACATTTTTTCACACGCTCTCAAGCAGCTATTTCAAAACTGTTGCCTTTTTTGATTGAAAGCTGCCGCCAATCTGGCACAATGGCCGGTGCCAATATATAGAATACGGGATGAATCCAGTAATATCGCCTGAAAAACCGGTACCCGAATAATTCAGATGGCATGGTCAGGCAATTTTAAAATGAGGTAGAAGATGTCAGATTCAGTAGAAGGAACCGTTAAGTGGTTCAACGACTCAAAAGGTTTTGGTTTTATTGAGCAGGAAGGCGGAAAGGATGTATTCGTTCATTTCAGCGCAATCCAGGGCGAAGGCCGCAAGACTTTGTACGAAGGCCAGAAAGTAACGATGCAAGTTGTCGCTGGAGAAAAAGGACCCCAGGCCGAGAACGTCACGGCCGTATAATTCCAGTTTAGTTCGTATTAAGATCCGGGAGCCACATGGCTTCCCGGTTGTTTGCTGTGCCTGTCAAAAACTCAGCTTGGTGCCGTAGTCGCCAGGCTGGCTATGATCCGCCCGGGACCAGGCTCAAAGTCATTGTGGTTTGAAAAAACGCGCAGAATGGCGGGCAAGCGCGTGCGCCATGCGAGCCATTGACAGAGAACACCCACTGTCAGCAATAAGGCAGTTTACAAAGCAAGATCAATACCCGGTGTCGTTGCTGGAGACTCCCGTGGTGAAATCTGACATGATGTCCAGCCCGGGTAATGATGAAATACATCGGCTGGGGCTACCGTGAATCATACGATACAATAGCCGCCAGCGTATGACGCGCATGAAAACAGAGTTCGTTTTTGGAACACAGCAAATGACACAAGATGTAAAAAGAACCACTCATTTCGGCTACCAGGAAGTCCCTGTAGAAGAGAAAACCGGCCTGGTACACCAAGTATTCAGTTCCGTAGTCGATAAGTATGACTTGATGAACGACATGATGTCGCTGGGTGTTCACAGGCTATGGAAAAGGGATTTTGTCGCTAACAGCGGCATACGGATTGGTCACCACGTTCTCGACCTGGCCGGAGGCACCGGCGACATTGCAGCCCTGGTGAGTAAGCGTGTTGGAAAGAATGGGCGGGTGGTGTTGTCCGACATCAATGAAGCGATGCTCGAGCGTGGCCGCCGGAGGCTGGAAGACCAGGGTATTTCAGGAAATGTCAGTTACTCATTAGCCAATGCAGAGAGTATCCCTTTCAGTGATGGTGAATTTAATGCGGTGACCATCGCATTTGGTCTGCGCAACGTTACGGACAAGGATGCCGCCTTGCGTGAAATGTTCCGGGTGCTCAGCCCTGGCGGAAAAGCGTTGATCCTGGAATTTTCAGAAGTGCAGCCAAAGGGTCTGAAAAAAGTGTACGACGGATACTCTTTCAGCATTCTTCCCGTGCTGGGCAAACTGATCGCTGGTGATGCGGACAGTTACCGCTATCTCGCCGAAAGCATTCGCCAGCATCCTCCACAGGAGGAACTGGCTGAAATGATGCGCAAGGCCGGCTTTTCCAATGTCCGGTACCGCAACCTCACCGGTGGAATTGTCGCCATCCACAGCGGAATCCACTCCTGATCATGCCCGATTATCGAACCCCGCTCCCATCGATACTGGCCGCCATACTGGAGGCTGCCGTCAACCGCGTTCTCGCCCTGGATGAAGACACGCCTGCCCGCTTACAGAGACTGGATGGCCGCATGTTGCGCCTGGATTTGGAAGGAATAGGCATCAACTTGTTTTTCGCCTTTTCAGCCACGCTGGTTCATGTCAGCATTGACTCCGGTGATGAACCGGACACGGTGATCAGCGGCTCACCGTTCGCCCTGTTCTCAATGGCCGTTGCCGACGGAAGCGCTAGCTGGGAAGGCCCTGGCTCCAGGGTCGATATCACCGGTGACGCCACCCTGGCGCGGGATCTCGAACGCCTGTTTTCAAAGCTCGACCCCGATTGGGAATCCTCGCTGTCACGTCTGTTTGGTGATGTCTGGGGGCACCAGCTTGCGGCCGGTATTCGAGACAGCTCGAAACAGGCAAAAGAGGCCGCCGGGAATGCAGCTGAAATGATCAGTGAATTTCTCATGCGCGAAACCGGCCCCCTGGTGCAGTCGAAAGAAATCAGGAATTTTGCGGATGCTGTCGATGAAACCCGTGATGCAGTTGAACGGCTGGAAGCCAGGATAAGAATCATGCAGGAAGTGGATTCACCGGAGAATGTGGGGTGATTCACGGTTTTCGGCAATTTACGCGCTTGCTTAAGATCAGCGCTATCCTGTCCCGCTACCGCCTCGACGAATTCCTCGAAGCGACACACCTGTATCGTCCCATGCGCCTTTTACGGGTGTTTGCGCCCTGGGGACGGCGCGACGTTGCCGATGCACCACGTGGTGAAAGGCTGCGCCTGGCCCTTAGTGAAATGGGCCCGATATACGTGAAATTCGGCCAAATCATGTCTACCCGACGTGACATGATACCGGCGGACATAGCTGATGAACTGGCACTGTTGCAGGACCAGGTCCCGCCGTTTCCCGGCGAACAGGCACAAGCGATCATTGAAAAAGCGTTGGAAAAACCAGTGGCAGAATTGTTCAAGTCCTTTGACCTGAAACCACTGGCGTCGGCTTCGATCGCGCAGGTTCACACGGCGACGCTGCACGACGGTCGTGAAGTGGTTGTCAAAGTGGTGCGGCCGGGTATACGCAAGCAGCTGCGGCGCGACATCGACCTGCTTTATGCGATTGCGCACCTGGCTGAAAAGTATTCAGAAGCGGCACAACGTGTCAAACCACCAGAATTCGTTCGGGAATTCGAATCCTTCGTGTTCGATGAGCTCGACATGTACCGCGAGGCATCCAATGCTTCTCTCCTGCGCAGCAATTTTGAAGGCTCGAAAGATCTCTACATTCCCGAGATTTACTGGCCCTATTGCCGTGAATCGGTACTGGTCATGGAGCGCGTTTCCGGCGTCCCGGTAAGTGACATCCAGGGTCTGCGCGACCGCGGCGTCAACCTCGAACGCCTGGCCCGTATTGGCATCCGCATCTTCTACACCCAGGTATTCCGCGACAACCTGTTTCATGCCGACATGCATCCCGGCAACATACTCGTTGATGTCAGCGACCCGGAAAATGCCAGCTACATCGCCCTGGATTTTGGAATCGTCGCCAGCCTGGCGCCGAAGGACCTGTACTACATCTCGGAGAATTTCCTGGCACTCTTCAACCGCGACTATTTTCGTGTGGCGCAGTTGCACATCGATGCCGGCTGGGTACCGCACGACACCCGCGTGGTCGAACTGGAATCCGCCATCCGCACCGTTGGCGAGCCCAACTTCACTCGACCCCTGAATGAAATTTCATTTGGCGAGCTCATGCTGAAGCTGTTCCAGGTCGCCTATCGCTTCAATTTGAATATTCAGCCGCAGCTGATCATGTTGCAAAAAACCCTGTTGAATATTGAGGGCCTGGGGCGGGAACTGTCCCCGACTTTTGACGCCATGGCGGTGGCGAAACCGGAACTGGAAAGAATCCTCAGGGAAAAACACGGGCTGGATGAGACCGCCAGAGACTTGCGCAAGCGCTTGCCGGGTTGGTTGAGCCAGGCCCCGGACATGCCGGGCCTGTTGCATGATTATTTAAAACAAGCCACTGAAGGCCAGTTGATCAGGCGTATTGACCCGCAGGACCTGGCCTTGCTTGAAGCCAATCGATCGGAAAACAACCGCCGGATATTACGCGCCATCAGCGGCACGGCATTTCTCATGACCGGCGCCCTGCTCACCGGGCTGGAAGTCGGCCCCTGGTACCTCGACAGCTTATCCGTTACGGGCCTTGCTTCCATGTTCATTGGCGCCTGGCTGCTGATCAAAGCACTCAGAAAATAACGCCTGACGGCTGTGTGACGCCAGCCTAGATGGCACACCACATCCCTGTATCATCTGTTTCCCGCCCTAAGCAATAGGAAACCAATAGATTCAATAATTGGAGGACGACAGGGTTCCCAGAGCTCATTTTATGCTGCTGTGAGTTTTACAGCACAGCAAAGACCCTTCAGTGTCTCCTATAATCATTGGAATACCTTAAGAAATTGATATGCAATTCGAACAAGAGAAAAAGCGCAAAATACCGGCTTTAGCAGTACGACTGGAGCTACTATTGGCCGGCCTTGCCTTGCTTTTCGTTTTTCCCGTTTCGGTAAGTGCTCAGACTGAATGTATCGATGGCATGGCTGGTGAATACAGCTGCAATAACATCGATTTGCTTTCTCGACTGTCCTTGGAAGAATTGGGGGACATGGGCCGGGCACAAGATAATTGGGGGTGGAAGGACCCTCAAACAGGCCGATACTACGCCATAGTGAGTATGTTCCTTGGAACAAGCTTCGTTGATGTCACAGATCCGGTGAACCCTGTGTACCTGGGTAAAATGCTTGCGACTAACCAGGACCAGGGCTCTTCCAGCGATGTAAAAATCTATGCTAAGCACGCTTTTCTTGTTTCGGGCGCGGGAGATAGCGGAATGCAGGTTTTTGACCTCACACGGTTGCGGGGTGTTAAAAGCCCCCGGATATTTGAACCCGATTTCCTGTACCCGGATATTGGTTCTGCTCACAATATTGCAATCAATGAAGAGACTGCTTACGCATACCTGGTGGGTGGGCGCGGCACCAATAATTGCGAGGGGGACCTGCATATAGTCGATATCAGTACACCAAAATTGCCCGTCTGGGTCGGGTGTTTCACGGTAATTGACACCATCCATGATACCCAGTGTGTAATTTACAGGGGGCCTCACGAGAAGTACCAGGGGGCCGAGATTTGTTTTGCCAGCAATGGCCCGAATTTGTCCATCATAGATGTGAGCGACAAAGACAAAATCAGCATGCTGGGCAAGGTAAGCTGGCCGCAAGTAGGATTCGCCCATCAGGGCTGGTTGACCGGGGACCAGCGGTATTTTCTGATGGGGGATGAGGGCGATGAAAATCAATTTGCTATCAATACCAGGACCTTGATTCTGGATGTCAGCGACCTGGATAACCCTGTTTATGTCGGTTCACACCTCGCCGAAACCACGGTGGTTGATCACAATCAGTACGTCATTGGTAATTTTGTATACCAGGCCAATTACTCCGCTGGACTTCGTATTCTTCGTATCGATGACCTGGCGACAGCTAAGATGACCGAAATAGCCTGGTTCGACACTCTTCCGGCTAACGATGATTCAGGGGCCCTGGGCGCATGGAATGTGTACCCCTTTTTCGACAACGGCACCTTGCTGGTCAGCGACGTTGCGAACGGCCTGTTCATGCTTCATGCCAATGTCGGTAATGATTCCCGGATTGGAGGAGGCCACTCCGGAGCCTGGTTCTTTCCGGAAACGTCCGGCCAGGGCCAGTTCATTGACATCGAACCAGCAGCGCAGACGATGTTTCTCTCCTGGTTTACCTATACCGATGCGGCTTCGGCCAATCCCTCCGAACAACGCTGGCTCACCGCCCTGGGAAACTATTCCGGCAACACAGCCGTACTGGACCTGTATGAAACACTCGACGGTAAGTTTGACGACCCCCAGGGTATAAGCACAACT
>Ga0114950_10002026_pt1 | contig 15550 bp, 12 predicted proteins | sample N075metaG_FD_83503 | JGI IMG/M metagenome (GOLD analysis project Ga0114950, IMG submission 83503) | Deep subsurface microbial communities from Kermadec Trench to uncover new lineages of life (NeLLi) - N075 metaG | ecosystem: Environmental > Aquatic > Marine > Ocean trench > Sediment | place... | reverse complement strand
GCCGATGCGGTCGATCTCGGTGATCAGCCCCAGGCCCGTCTGGCTGAACAGGATATTGCCGTTGGGGTGCAGGCGCACGTCCTGGGTCGGCGCCTCGAATTTCAGGTCAAGCGCCACCTCGCCTTGCTGGTCGATGCCGATGATCCAGCCCGCGGCGGTGCCGCCGTCGGTGCCGCCGGGGCGCACGTTGAACACCATCATGCCGGGCTCACGGCGGGAGGCATCGCAGGTCACTAGGCGCAGGTTGGGCAGGTCGGATATGTTCAATGGGCTCTCCTTGATCGTTATGGGCGGGTCCAGACGCAGCCCGCCTTCGGTCTAACAGCCGTCGTCTCCGTGGGGACAATCACGCGAATATTAAACACGCAAAAGGACGATTCTGACAGGCGGGATTATGCCCGCTCATGCTCACAACGAGTCATCAGGCCAACAGGGCAGCGCCCGGCTACATCCTGAACTCAATGCCCCGTTTGCGGCCGTGGGAGACATCGATGAACAGTTGGTCGAACGGCACCATGCGCGGGGTGACCATGGGCTTCTTGGCGATCGCCTTGGATTCATGGAAGGCGAGACCCGTCCAAGTACCGGGAACGTCAGGCGCCCCGCAGGCGATCGATCAAGGACACGGCATCATCGGGGAGCACGTCGCCGCGCCAGGCGACGTGGCCGTCGGGGCGCACCAGGACAAGCGGTTTTTGGTAAATCGCCGCGGCATCCGGGTGATCGATATCGACGATCTCCAATGGCACGCCCCGCGCGCAAGCGGCGGCCGTCAAGGGCCCGGCGTCGGCGCCCCTTGATCCGAACCGGACCAGTACGAAGCCGCCGCCGAACAGGTCGAGGGTCGAGCGGCCATGGGCGATCCAGCAATGGGGCGCCCGGGTGCCGGGCCGCGCCGAGGGCGCGAGCAGCGCTTCGCCTTGCGGCGCCGGGGTTCCGTCGGCGACGCAGATCGGCGAATCCTCATAGCTTATCTGCGCCTTGCGCTGATTGGGCGGCGTCAGGCGCCGGGGCAGCCCGCCGTCGGCCGCCACCGCGTCGCCAAACGCCGCCGCGCCGGGCAGGGCGGCGATGGCGTTGAACATGGCGGTGGACAGCGCGACATATTGCCCGGCGACGGGCCGGCACTCGGCCTCGTAGGAATCGAGCAATCGGGGGCCGCCCCAGCCGTCGAGCAGCGCCGCCAGCTTCCAGGCGAGATTGATGGATTCGCAGATCCCGGTATGCATGCCGGCACCGGCGGTGGGCGACATCTCGTGGGCCGCGTCGCCGGCGATCAGGACCCGGCCGTGGCGATAGGTTCGGGCGAGAAAGTCGCGCCGCTGCCACGGCGACACGTCGAGAATCTCGTAAGGGAAATCGCATCCCGCGAGCTTGCGCAAATAAGAGGCACCGGTCAGGTCCGGGTTCGGGTCGTGAAACACCGACAGCCGCCATAGTTCCTTGCCGTCGATGGCGATCAGCTCCGCCCAGCAGCCCGCCTCGTCGAAGAAGCGATAGATATGGGCCCATCCCTTGTCGTGAATCGCCGCGAATTCGGGCGAGCGGAAGAAGACATTGACGCTGGTGGCGATGGGTCCCAGCCCCTCCAGCGGGATGCCCAGCCGGCGCCGGACAATCCCGCCCGCACCGTCGCAACCGACCAGGTAGTCGGCGGCGATGGACATTTCCTCTCCCGATTCGGTATCGACCAGCCGGGCACTAACGCCGGTCTCAAACTGGTCGAAGGAGTCCAGCCGGGTTCCGTAGCGGACGGAAACAGACGGCAAGGATTTCGCCTTCTCGGCCAAAATGGGATCGAAATAGATTTGTGGGCACGACGCCGCGCCTTCCGGCGAATAATCCAGATTGCCCTGGCGTTCCCGGTGGGAGCCGATCTCGAGCCGCGCCAATTCTTCTCCGACCATGGTCGATAGGTAAACAAAGTCGTTGGGATGAGTCCGCGACCAGACCGCGTCACGGACCTTGTCGGCGATCCCCCAGCGGCGGCAGAACTCCATGCCGCGGGCGGAGACACTGCTCATCCGCGGGACACGAAGTTTGCCGTCGCCCTGTTCGACGAGGACGCAATCGATGCCGCGCAGGCCGAGATCTATGGCAAGTGCAAGACCGACCGGCCCGGCGCCGGCAATCAGGACATTGGTCCCATCGCCCTTGGGCATTGTCGTTGTTCTCCGGTGCCGATGACACGCCGCCGTGGGGCCCGACGCCGTCCGCGCCCGGCTACACCTACACCCTGAACTCGTCGCCCCGCTTGCGGCCCTGGGAGACGTCGACGAACAACTCGTCCAGGGGTATTTCGCGGCCGATCATGCCTTGCTCGGCGGAATAGCCCACCAGGGTCCTGAGCTGGTTCTCGTTCTTTTCCGTCATGCCGTATTCCCAGGGGTCGGGGCCGAGGATTCCCTCCTGCTCCTCCCAGGTCTCGCGGTACCAGGCGAGCGGCACGATGCGCGGGTTGACCATGCGCTTCATGGCGATTGCCTTGGATTCATTAAAGGCGTGGAACAGGTTGATGGGCACCCAGGGGTGTTCATCGACGATCTCTTGGCGGATGCCGATCACGTGCATGATGGGAAAGACCTGGGTCTTTTTGTAGTAGGCGATTTCCTCTTCCTTGAAGTTGGGGAACAGGCGCGCCACCCGGGGGTCGCCGTCGATCAACGGCTTGATCAGGTCGGGGTGCAGCACGGCGTCCAATTCGCCCTCGGCCAGCATGGCCTCGACCGATTGGTCGTCGTTGAGGCGGCTCAGCTTGAGATCCGGCGGCGGCGTGAAATCGATGCTCTCGTCCAACTCCGAGAACCATTCCATGGAGCGGTGGGGCACCCCGTATTCGTGCTCCAGGATGCCGCGCATCCACAATTGGGCGCTGGATTGATACTGCTTGACCCCCATCTTGCAGCCGATCAGGTCGGTGGGTTTCTCGATGCCCTTGGTGGTGTTGATGAAGATGAAGCCGTGGCGGAAGCGGCGGTGCAGGAACACCGGAATCCCGGCGATGGGCATGCCCTGGTCGCGGGCCACCAGGTAGGACGAGCACGACACCTCGGCGACATCGAAATCATTGTTGCGCAGGAAGCGCCAGTGCCGGGTGGTGGAATCCATGTTGGTCAGGATCGTCAGCTCCATGCCGTCGGGTTGCACGGTGCCTTCCTTGAGCGCCCGGACGATCTCGTAATCGCCGATGGCCAGCGACAATTGAAGTTTCTTCGACATTGTTTTTCTCCCGTCGCGCTAAGACTAATCGGTGCGCCCGGCCGCCGCCCGCAGAATATCGCGAATCCTTTGCGGCGTGATGGGCAGCCTTCTCACCGCGCCGGGGATGGAAATGGCCTCGTTCACGGCGCCGGCGATGGCCGCGCCCACGCCGTTGATGCCGCCTTCGCCCGCGCTCTTGATGCCCAGCGGGTTGAGCGGGCTCGGCGCGTCCTCGGTCACCAAGACCTCGACCTCGGGCGCCTCGCCCAGGGTCGGCAGAAGGTAGTCCGCCAAGGTCACCGCCAGCGGCTGGCCGTTTTCGTCATAGGCGAATTCCTCGTACAGCGCGCCGCCCAGCCCCTGCAGGCAGCCGCCCACCAATTGGCCCTCGACCATGGCCGGGTTGACCGCCCGGCCGACGTCGTAGGCGACCATGAAGCGTTCCACGGTGATGCCGCCGGTGCCGGGATCGACTTTAACCTGGGCCAGGTGCACGCCATAGGGAAAGACCGTATCGGTGGGATTGAAGAAGCCCTCGGCCCAAAGCCCGGGTTCGCGGCCGCCCAGCACCTTGGAGCCCGGCGCCAGACGCCTGGCGACCTCGGCCAGGGTCATGGTGGCGCCCGCGGCGTCATCGCGCCGCCGGATGGTGCCGTTGCTGATCTCCAGCGCCTCGGCGGGGGCCTGGAGAAGTTACGCTGCCATGTCCAAGGCCTTGGCCCGCAATTTCAAGGCGGTGACGTGGACGGCGCCGCCGGTCAACACCGTGGCGCGGGTGGCGTGCGCCCCGATGCCGTAGGGAATGCGGTCGGTCTGGCCGTGGATGACGCGGATGCTTTTGTAGCCGACGCCCAGCGCCGCGGCGCAGATCTGCGCCATGGCGGTCTCGAACCCCTGGCCGAGGGAAGCGCCGCCGGTGATAACCTCGACGCCGCCGGCGCCGTCCACCGCGATCTTGGCCCCGTCGGACGGGCCGCGCCCGCCTTCCTCCAGGAACATGCCGATGCCGGTGCCGACCATCTCGCCCCCCTCGCGGCGCCGGGCCAGGTCGGCTTGGAGATCGTCCCAGCCGAATTTCGTTAGCGCCTTGTCCAGCAAAAGGGCGTAGTCGCCGGAATCGAAATTCAGGTCGCCCACATGGGGCTCGTCGAAGGACAGCCGGTAGGGAAAATCGCTGGCCGGGATCAGGTTGCGGCGGCGCACGGTGACGCGGTCGAGATTCAGTTCCGCGGCCACGGCGTCGATCAATTGTTCGCGGACAAAGGTGCTCTCGAACCGGCCCGGCGCGCGATAGGTGGCGCAAGGCGTCTTGTTGGTCAGCCGGAAATGGGTCACCGCGCGGAAGGCGGGCACGTGGTAGAGCCCGGTCAACATGCACATGGTCCGGTTGGCGACGTTGGAGCCGTGGGTCCGCACATAGCCGCCCTGGTCGTGGAAAATCTCGTCGTCGATGCCGAGGATATGCCCATCTTTATCGACGGCGATGCGCGCCAGGTGGCGCTGCTCGCGGCCTTGGTTGGCGCACATCAGGTGTTCATGGCGATCCTCGATCCATTTCACCGGCCGCCCCAGGCGCTTGGCCGCGACCAGCACCAGGACGTCTTCGGGGTACAGCTCGCCGCGGATGCCAAAGCCGCCGCCGATGTGGCATTCGTGCAGGTGAAGCTGGGCGGGATCGCATCCCAGCATGGCCACCAGGGTTTCCTTGTTGCGGTGGATCACCTTGGCCGCGCCGTGGAGCTCGAGGATATCGTTGGCCGCGTCATAGCGGCCGATGGCGCCCCGGGTCTCCAGGGGCACACCCGAATGGCGGCCGGTGAGAAGATCCAGCGCGATGACCTTATGGGCACCGGCGAAGGCGGCCTCGATGTCGCCGAAACTGTGGGTCAACAGCGCCGCTTCGGTGCCCAGGCCGGGGGAAAATTCGCCGGGCTCCTGGTCGGCGGCGACGATGACGCGAAGCTCCGCGTAGTCGACGGCCACCAGTTCGGCACCATCCTCGGCGAGATAGGGGTCTTCGGCGAAGACCGCCACCACCGGGTCGCCGACATAGCGCACCCGGCCCTTGGCCAGGACCGGCTGGCGGTAGGGCTTGAGGTTCTCCGATGCCCGGTCGGCGCGAAAATCGACCGGGCCGATGTCGGGAATGTCGGCGGCTGTCCAGACCGCGAAGATTCCCGGCAGCGCCGCCGCCGCCCGGCAGTCGATGGACGTGATCTCGGCATGGGCATGGGGGCTGCGCACCACCCGCATGTGGAGCTGATGGGGGAAGTTGATATCGCCGGCGAAGCGCGCGTCGCCGGTGACCAGCGGCGGGTCTTCCAAGCGCTCCACCGATCGGCCCAGGACCTGGGACGTCTCTGTGCCCGTCTCCGTGCCCGTCTCCGCCGCCATCAGCGCCCCTGCCGCGCCGCGCCGCCGCACCTGGCGGGCCCGGGCCTCATGCTTGGCGATCCCGCAGCAACTCCCGCATCCGTTGCGGGCTCACCGGCAGCTGGGTCACCGCGCCGGGGGTGGAGATGGCGGCGTCGATGGCGCCGGCGATGGCCGCGCCGACGCCGTTGATGCCGCCCTCGCCGGCGCTCTTGATGCCCAGTGGATTGTGCGGGCTGGGCGCGTCCTCGGTGAGCAAAACCTCCACATCGGGCACCTCGGCGGCGGTGGGCATGAGGTAATCGGCGAAGGTCACCGCCAGGGGCTGGCCGTGCGGGTCGTAGGCGAATTCCTCATACAGCGCGCCGCCCAGTCCCTGGATGCAGCCGCCCACCAGTTGCCCTTCCACCAGCATGGGGTTGACCGCGCGCCCAACGTCGTAGGCGACGACGAACCGCTCCACCGCCACGTGGCCGGTCTCTTCGTCGATGCGGACCACGGCGAAATGAATGCCATAGGGGAATACCGTCTCGGTGGTATTGAAAAATTCCTCGGCGTTGAGGCCGGGCGCGTGGGCGCCGCGGTTTTTCGAGGCCGGGGCAAGGAACGCGGCGATTTCACCCAGGGTGATGGACGGCCCCGTGGCCCGCCCGCGCCGGGTCACCGTGCCGTCGGCGATGACCAGTTCATCACCCGGCGTCTGGAGGATCTCCGACGCCACGTCCAGCGCCTTGGCGCGCACCGCCAAGGCGGTGGCGTGTACGGCGTTGCCGGTCATCACCGTGGTCCGCGCGGCGTGGGCGCCGATGCCGTAGGGGATGCGGTCGGTTTGGCCATGGATGACGCGGATGCGCCGGTAGTCGACGCCCAGCGCCTCGGCGCAGATCTGCGCCATGGAGGTCTCGAACCCTTGGCCGAGCGAAGCGCCGCCGGTGATCACCTCGACGTCGCCCTCGGTGTCCACGGCGATCCTCGCGCCGTCGGACGGGCCGAGACCGCCTTCTTCCAAGAACATGCCGATGCCGGCGCCCACCAGCTCGCCCTGGGCGCGGCGCCGGGCCAGTTCGGGGCCAAGGGAATCCCAGCCGACATGGGCCAAGGTCTTGTCGAGAAGCAGCGCGTAGTCGCCGGAATCGATCTCCCCGTCCTTGGCCTCGGGCTCGTCGAAGGCGATGGTGTAGGGCATCTCGGCCTTGGTGATCAGGTTGCGCCGCCTGATCTCTATGGGGTCCATGCCGAGCTTCGCCGCGGCGGCGTCCATCAGCCGTTCGCGGACGAAGCTGGCCTCGTACCGGCCGGGCGCGCGGTAGGTGGCGCAGGGCGTCTTGTTGGTCAGGCGGACATGGGCCCGAGCGCGGTAGGCGGGCACCCGGTAGAGCCCGGTGAACAAACACATGGTCAAGTTGGGGACGACCACCCCGTGGGTGCGGATGTAAGCCCCCTGGTCATGGTGGAAGGTGTCCTCCATGGCGAGGATGCGGCCCTCGGCATCGACGGCCATGCGCGCCCAGTGGTGCTGTTGGCGCCCCTGGTTGGCGCACATCAGGTGCTCGTGGCGATCCTCGATCCATTTGACCGGGCGGCCGAAGCGCTGGGCCGCCGCCAGCACCAGGACGTCCTCGGGATAGACCTCGCCGCGGATGCCGAAACCGCCGCCCACATGGCTTTCGTAAAGGTGCAACCCGGACGGTTTCCGCCCCAGCATGCGGATCAGGGTTTCCTTGTTGCGGTGGAGCACCTTGGCCGCGCCGTGCAGCTCGAGGATGTCCTTGGCGGCGTCATAGCGGCCGATGGCGCCCCGGGTCTCCATGGGCACGCCCGAATGGCGGCCGGTGAGAAGATCGAGCTCGACGACGGCGTGGGCGGCGGCGAAGGCGGCCTCGGTATCGCCGTAGGAATACGGGATGATGGCCACCTCGGTGCCGACGCCGGGCGCGAATTCCCCCAATGGGTCGTCCACCGAGACGATGGCCGGAAGCTCCGCGTAGTCGACGGCCACCAGTTCGGCACCATCCTCGGCGAGATAGGGATCTTCGGCGAACACCGCCGCCACCGGGTCGCCCACGTAGCGCACCCGGCCCTTGGCCAGGACCGGCTGGCGGTAGGGCTTGAGAACTTCCGCCGCCCGGTCGGCGCGAAGGTCGACCGGGCCGATGTCGGGGATGTCGGCGGCGGTCCACACGCCATGGATTCCGGGCAGGGCCAAGGCCTCCTGGGTGTCGATGGAGCGGATCTCGGCATGGGCGTGCGGCGATCGCACCACGCGCATATGAAGCTGATGGGGAAAGTTGATGTCGGCGGCGAACCGGCCCCGGCCGGTGATCAGCGGCGGGTCTTCCAGGCGGGGCACCGATTGGCCGAGAACTTTATCCAAGGCTATGGCCCCGCTCTTAGCTCATCGGCCGCCGCGCGGACCGCCTTGACGATGTTGGCATAGCCCGTGCAGCGGCAGAGATTGGACGACAGTGCGGCGCGGAGATCGGCGTCGGAGATGTCGGGCTCGTTCTCGAGAATACCGACCGCCAACATGAGGAAGCCCGGCGTGCAGAAGCCGCATTGCAGGGCGTGGTGTTCGATGAAACTGCGCTGCAGGGGATGAAGCTCGTCGCCCTGGGCGAGCCCTTCGACAGTGCGGATGGCCACGCCCACGCACTGCACGGCGAAGATCAGGCAGGAGCGCACCGGCACGCCGTCGAGCAGCAATGTGCAGCTGCCGCAGACCCCGTGCTCGCATCCGATATGGGTGCCGGTTTGGCCGCATTGGTCGCGGATGGCGTCGGCAAGGGTGCGCCGGGCGTCTACGGTGATGGCGTGATCATGGCCGTTGATGGTGAGGGTGATGTCGTGCTTACGGGTCATGCGGCGGCACTTTCGGCGGCACTCTCAAGGGCGCGGCGGGCCAGGCATTGGGCCAGCTCTCGGCGGTATTGGGCGCTGGTGCCGGCATCCTCCATGGGGTCCAGCGCCGCCGCCACGGCCGCAGCGGCGGCCTCGAAGGCTTGGCTGCCGGGGGGCTGGCCGTCGAGCGCGGCCTCGGCTTGGGGAATGCGGCGCGGGTGGTCTTCGGCGCCGCCGATCCCTAAACGCGCGTCATGCATCACGCCGCCGCTCAAGCGGAAGCTGACCAGCGCCATGGCGAGGGCGAAATCGCCGGCCCGGCGGCTGAACTCGGCGAAGCCGAAGCGGGTATCGGCGGCTGGCAGGGCGATTCGCGTTTCCACCAACAGCTCGTCGTCTTCCAGGGCCGTGGTCATGATCCCCTGGATGAAATCCGCGCCGGCGATGGTGCGCCGGCCCCGCGTGCTTTGGGCGGTGATGGTCGCATCCAAGGTGACCGCCGCCAGGCACCATTCCGAGGACGGGTCAGCCTGGGCCAGGCTGCCGCAGAAGGTGCCGCGCTGGCGGATGGGATAATGGCCGATATGCCCCGCCATGAAGGTCAAAATCGCCCCCAACCCGCCATCGGTGACGGGGCGGTGGAAGGCGGCGTGACGCACGCAGGCGCCGATGGAAAGCACGCCGTCTTCGACCGCGAGGCGGCCGAGTTCCTCGATGCCGTTGATGTCCACCAGGTGCTCCGGCGTCGCCAGGCGGAAGGCCATGGTCGGCACCAGGCTTTGGCCGCCGGCCAGGATGCGCCCCTGGTCGGGGGCCACCTCGGCGAGGGTGGCGACGGCCTCTTCCACACTGCGCGCCGCGTGATACTCGAACGCCGCCGGCTTCATGGCCGCCCAGACCCGATGGACCGGCGCGCCATGGACCGGCGCCCCCCGCCGTGAGGAAGCCGGGCGCGAAATGGTGCGTCGCGTGGGATGGAAGCAAACGCGTGCATGTGACCCCTGAAATACTACCGGTGGCGCCTTGGTTTTTGCGTGGCCGGCGTCCATCGTGTCTGGTCTTATAGCACCGATAGCGCCACACGGCATCGGCAGTGCGAGAGTGTGGGGCGGCGGGTCGCGAAATTCAATATTTATCCCGGTTCCGTTCCATAAGTGTTGTCGGGCCCCCCAAGTTCGGCCACTCTTGTTGGCCATGGTCTGGGACGGGTCGAAGACGGCACCCCCGGTATTTCAGAGGAGGCACCGACAATGGCCAACAAGGACCTGAGAACGTGGATCGAGGAGATCGAGGCCGCCGGCGAGTTGCGGCGGATTTCCGGCGCCGACCGCGAGGAAGAGATCGGCGGCATCGTCGATCTGATGATGCGCAAGATGACCAATCCGGCGGTCCTGTTCGACCAGGTGCCGGGCTTCGAGGCCAACTATCGGGTGCTGGCGAATATTCTTTGTTCGTCGCCGCGGGTCAGCCTCGCCCTCGGCCTGCCGGCGGATACCGCCGGGATCGACCTGGTGCAGTATTGGCGACAATACATGGCCGATACGCCGCTGATCCCGCCCAAGGTGGTCAATGGCGGGCCCATCCTGGAAAACGTGAGCCAAGGGGACGACGTCGATATCGAGAAATTCCCGACCCCCAAATGGCACGAAGACGACGGCGGCTATTACATCGGCACCGCCGCCATGGTGGTCATGAAGGACCCGGATTCTGATTGGATCAACTGCGGCTGCTACCGCATCCAGTCCCATGATGCCAAGACCGCCTCGATCATGATCTCCGGGGGCAAGCAGGGCGGCATGATCCTCAAGAAATATCATGATCGGGGTGAGCCCTGTCCGGTGGCCGTGGTCTCCGGCCTGCACCCGGCCATGTTCATGATCGCCGGCACGGAAATGCCGCTGGGCAAGAGCGAATACGACTACGCCGGCGGCATCCTGGGCGAGGCTATCGAGGTCATCAATGGTCCGGCCACCGGGTTGCCGATCCCGGCCAACGCCGAGATCGCCTTCGAGGGGTTTATCCATCCCGACGACACGGTTTTGGAAGGCCCCTTGGGCGAATGGACGGGCTATTACGCCGGCGGCGCCAATCAGGAACCAGCCATCCGCATCTCCACCCTGATGCACCGCAACGACCCCATCTTGGTGGGTGCCGTTCCCGCCGTGCCGCCCAACGACAACACCTTTTTCCGCGGCTATACCCGCTCGGGCATGGTCTGGTCCCAGCTCGAGGCGGCGGGCATCTCCGGAATCAATGGAGTCTGGACCCACGAGGCCGGCGGTGGGCGCATGTGGCTGACAATTTCCGTCAAGACGATGTATCCGGGCCATTCAAAACAGGCCGGGTTGATCGCCTCCCAATGCCATGCCGGGGCCTATGCCAACCGCTGGGTGATCGTCGTCGACGACGATATCGATCCGTCCAACATGAACGACGTGGTCTGGGCCATGTGCACCCGTTGCGACCCTAAGGACGGTGTCGACGTGTTGAACGGCTGTTGGAGCACGCGGCTCGATCCCATGAGCTATAGCGACGAAGATCCGCGCAATTCGCGGGTGATCGTCGATGCCTGCATCCCTTTCAGGCGCAAGGACAGTTTTCCGAAGATGGCGCGCTCGAGCCCCCAACTGGACGAGAAAATCCGCGCCAAGTGGGGTGATGTCCTGCCGCCCGGCGCCTAATGACCATCCGGTTCGACGACATCGGCAACCGGCTCAAGGCGTTCCGGCTGGGCTCAGGCCTTACCGCCGATGAAATCGCCAAGCGGATCGGCACCTCGCGGACCGCGCTCTACCGCTTCGAGAAGGGCGAGGTCGCCAAGATCGAGACCCTGGAGAAGCTGGCCCACCTGCTCGACGTCTCGGTGCCGACCCTGCTCGGCGTCGGCGTCGAGTACGTGGCCTCGGCGGTCAGCTTCTTCGAGCGGTTGCGCCAGATCGAGCAAACCAGCGAACACATCACCGTGCTGGCCGGGCCGGTGTCCATGTTGCTGGCCTCCGACGGCTTCGACGCGGCCATCGAGGAGGTGCTCGCCGAGAGCATCCCCGATACCTTGGCCGACCGCCAAGGCGCGCTGCAACAGGTGGCCGACCTGATGCCGATCCTCCGCGCCCGCAAGGAAACCTACCGCCGGCGCCGCCCCGGCATGGTCAACCTCATCTCCGGCGCCGAGATCGACCGTTTCCTGCGCAACGGCCTGGTCGGCCGCCTGGACCTGCCCGAGGCGACCTTGCGCAAACGGCGCGCCCTGGCCCGGGCGGAGGCCGAACACCTCGCCCGGCTGATGGAAGAGGAGCCCATCGGCGTCCAGATCGGCGTCGTTCCGGGGACCCTGCCCCATGCCAGCTTCCAGATTTTCCGCCAGCCCGACCGCAAGATCCTCACCCTGAGCCCCTTCCGCCTGGGCGAGCAGCCCAACGTGGCCGGCGGGATCGCCATGATCACCTCGGCGCCCGAGGCCGTGGTGCTCCATGAACGCGCCGTCCAAGACATGTGGCGGCGCGCCCTCAAGGGGGCTAAAGCGGCCCGATTCATGGACGATTTGCTGGCCCAACACCCGGACTGACCGGGGGATATGTTGTTAACCGTCTGAATTAACATGGAAAATATGGATTGTAATAAAAATGAGCATAATTTTGTTTTTTAAACACAGGCGTGGTCTACTGGCGCCAGGCGACCCTGAGACCGCCGATCATGGAGGAGGAATTTGACCCTGCGGGACTACCGATACGCTTCCCAGCCCTTCGTGGTGGGGGCCAGTGCAGCGGCCGATTTCCCGGCCCATACCGTGGTCGAGGAGACGCTGACCGAAGTCGTTGCCAACGATTGGGTCAACGACGAATACAAGCACCTGGTGGTGACCGCCTCGCCCAAGGCGCTGGCCGTCAAACCGGGCCAGTTTTTCCATGTGCTGTGCCCCAGCCCGGACCAGGGCGACCTCTGGTTCCGGCGGCCCCAGAGCATCTATGCCATCGACAAGGACGCGGGGCGGCTCGAATTCCTCTACAAATGCGTCGGCCGGGGCACCCATGGGCTGGCCACCATGGGGCCCGGCGACAAATGCAACATCGTCGGCCCCTTGGGCATCGGTTTTTCCCTGGAACCCCAGTGGAAGAACATCGTCGTCCTCGGCCGCGGGGTGGGGCTGGCCACCATGGCGCCGATCTCTCAACTGGCCGGTGAACGCGGCGTCGGCGTCACCGCGATCCTGAGCGCGCGCAACGCCAGCTACCTGTTGTCCCGCGAGAAGTTCGCCGCCATCGGCGCCGCCATCGTGCCGGTGATCGATACCGATGGCACGTCCGCCGTCGAAAACGTCGAGGCCATCCTCCGCGCGCTGATCGATGACGGCAAGGCCGATGCCTTTTTCACCTGCGGCTCCAACCGGTTGTTCCAGGTCATGCGGCGCCTCGGCAAGGAATTCGGCATCCCCGGCCAAATCGCCATGGAGCAGATCATGGCCTGCGGGCTCGGGCCCTGTTACGTCTGCGTCAAGACCTTCGAGGTCGATGGCCAAAAGGTACTGCGCCGGGTCTGTGTCGAAGGCCCGGTATTCGACATTCAGGAGGCTTTGGGATGGTAGATCTTTCGGTAAAAATAGGCGCGCTTACCCTGGCTAACCCGGTGATGCCGGCGTCGGGCTCGTTCTCCACCGAATACGCGCAAGTCATCGACATCAACCGCTTGGGCGCGCTGGTGGCGAAGACCGTTTCGCGCAATTTCCGCGCCGGCAATCCGACGCCGCGCGCCGCCGAGGTCGAGGCCGGGATGATCAATTCCATCGGCCTTCCCACCAAGGGGCTGCAATACTTCCTCGACGTGCAGCTGCCCGACTACAAGCAATACACGCCGCCCCTGGTGGCCAGCATCTCGGCCGAGGACGCCGACGATTTCCAGGCCATGGCGCGGGATATCTCGGCGCCCGGCGTCGATGCCATCGAGATCAATATCTCGTGTCCCACCCGCAAGCCCGGCGGCGGCAATTTCGCGCTGCAGGCCAACCACACCAGGGACATCGTCGCCCGCGTGCGCTCGGTGACCGACAAGCCGGTGTGGGCCAAGCTGTCGCCCAATGCGGGGGAAATCGTCGATGTCGCCCTGGCGGCGGAGGAAGCCGGGGCCGACGCGCTGACCGTCGCCAATACCATCCTCGCCATGAAGATCGACGTCGCCAGCTTCCGCCCGGCGCTGGGCAACAAGGTCGGCGGCTTTTCCGGCCCCGCCATCAAGCCCATCATCATGCGCATGGTCTACCAGATCTCCAAGGCGGTCTCGATCCCGGTGATCGGCTGCGGCGGCATCTCCAATGCCGAGGATGTCATCGAATACATGCTGGCCGGCGCTTCGGCGGTGGAGATCGGCTACATCAATTTCCGCAACCCGACGGCCATGATCTCGATCATCGATGATTTGCGCGATTGGTGCGACAAGCGGGGGATCAAGCGCATCGCCGACCTCACCAGGGCGGTGCGCGATGACGATATGGAAACCGACATTTACGCCGCCGCCGCCCAGGGCCTGTAGGCCTGTCCCCGGGGCGGGGCCGCCGCCGTTGCGCGGCCAGGCGTGGGCCTTTACCCTTGGCGGTGAAATCGACGGATCAGGCCCAAACCCCATGACCGACCGCATCACCATGGTCAAGCCCGACGACTGGCACCTCCACGTGCGCGACGGCGAGATGCTGCGATCGGTGATGGGATTCACGGCGCGCCACTTCGGCCGCGCCATCATCATGCCCAACCTGGTGCCGCCGGTGACCACCATCGCCCATGGCCTCGCCTATCGGTCGCGGGTGCTGGCGGCGGTCCCCGAAGGCTCCGACTTCCAGCCGCTGATGACCTGTTACCTGACCGACGAGACCGACGCCGACGAGGTCGCCCGCGGCTTCGCCGAGGGCGTCTTCACCGCCGTCAAGCTCTATCCGGTGGGCGCCACCACCAATTCGGCCCATGGCGTCACCGATTTCGAGAAGATCCGCCCGGTTCTGGCGCGCATGGAGAAGATCGGCATGCGGCTGTTGATCCACGGCGAGGAGGCCGCCGATGCCAGCGTCGACGTCTTCGACCGCGAGGCGGTGTTCATCGAAAAGCGGCTCGAGCCCATGACCCGGGACTACCCGGGCCTGCGCATGGTGTTGGAACATCTTTCGTCGAAGATCGGCGTCGATTACGTGCGCGCCAAGGCGCCCCAGTTGGGCGGCACCATCACGCCCTATCACATGGAGCTCAACCGCAACCACATGCTGGCTTCGGGCATCCGGCCGTATTTTTACTGCATGCCCATTCTCAAGCGCGAAGGCGACCGCATGGCGGTGGCCCAGGCGGCGATTTCGGGCGAGGCGTGCTTTTTCCTCGGCACCGATTCCGCGCCCCATCCGGTGGCGGCCAAGCTGGCGGTGTGCGGCTGCGCCGGATTGTTCAACGCGCCGGTGGCGATAGAGACCTATGCCAAATTGTTCGACGAAGCGGGCGCGCTGGACAAGCTCGAGGCCTTCGCCGCGCTCAACGGCCCGGCCCATTACGGGCTGGCGCCCAATGCCGGGACCATCACCCTGGAACGCGCGGATTGGATCGCGCCGGAAGAGGTGGCGATCCCCGGCCCCGAGCAACGCGCCATCGTCTACCGCGGCGGGGAGACCATCCAATGGCGGGTGGTGGCCGGCTGAACGCGCGGTCCCGGGCGCGCGCCGTTTAAAAGCCCGCCTCCCGGTGAGAGAATTTGCCGATCGCGCGCTTGGCCCGGTCGTATACTTGGATAGACGCGGCCCCGGCCGCGCATGGGAGGGCGCCCATGGCCCGCATCAGCTACCTAGCCGTTCTCAGCGAAGACCCGGCATCCCTGGCCGGGTTCTACGCCCGGTATTTCGGCTTCACAGAGCTCGGCCGCACCGCAGACGGCGACGTGACGCTGTCCGACGGCGGCTTCAACCTCACCCTGTTCCGCCACCGCCCCGGCTTGGGCGAGCCGCGCATGGAACCGGGGCTGCATCACCTCGGCATCGCCGTGGACAACATCGACGACACCGTCGCCCGTTACCTCGCGCACTACCCGCGCGGCACGGTGATCAAAGAGAGCGGCGAACTCTCGCGCGGCGAGGTGCGCATCCACGATCCCGAATGCAACCCCGTCAGCCTGTCGG
>Ga0114950_10002025_pt1 | contig 15552 bp, 21 predicted proteins | sample N075metaG_FD_83503 | JGI IMG/M metagenome (GOLD analysis project Ga0114950, IMG submission 83503) | Deep subsurface microbial communities from Kermadec Trench to uncover new lineages of life (NeLLi) - N075 metaG | ecosystem: Environmental > Aquatic > Marine > Ocean trench > Sediment | place... | reverse complement strand
CAGGAAGCGCGAAGTCACACACGAAAGCCAAGCCGCGTGCGCTGGGAAGAAGGTGTTTATTATCAATTGGTTAGCCGAGTTTACTCCCCAATGCAACCCACAGATTTTGCGGAGGAGGCGAAAGAATTTGCTTCAGAACGTGGTACAAAATCCTCGGGTCTGACGGGTTAGAGGCTAGAGCGTCACCCAGATGGCGTGGCGGTCGATGCGGACGGGGTAGGTTCGGACTTTTGAGAGGGGATTTACGGGGGAGCAGCCGCTTTCGAGGTTGAACTGCCATTGGTGCCACGGGCACACGATGATTCCGTTCTCGATCGTGCCTTGGTGAAGCGGCGCGCCGCGGTGTGGGCAGGTTTCGTCGAGGGCGAAGTAGCGCCCCTCGTGACAGAAGATCGCGATGCGCTTGTTTCCGATGTCGACCGCGAGGCTCGCTCCGTCGGGGACATCCTCGAGAGCGGCGACGCGGTGCTCGCTCATTGCGCCGCGGCGCGGAGCTTCTCGAACGCTTCTTTGGTGAGCTCGCTACAGCCGAGACGGGGCGGATCATCGCCTTGGCGATGGAAATCCGAGCCGCCCGTTCTTAGAAGTCCTAGCTCCTCTGCGAGTCGCTCGTATCGCGCGATCTTCTCGGGCGTGTGATCGCAATGATAGACCTCGAGGGCATGGAGCCCGCCCGCGGCCATGTCCGGGATGGGCGTGTCGTCTACGAGAAGGCCTGGATGCGCCAACGACGCGATTCCGCCAGCACGTCGAATGAGATCGATGGCGTCCTCGAGAGTGACTTTCTCATAGCCGACATAAGCGGGCCCGCCGTCGCCAAGGAAACGGCCAAAGGCCTCCGGGATGTCCGCCACTTGGCCGGATTCGATGAGCACTTCCGCGACGTGCGGCCGGCCGACAGTTCCGTGGCTCGATTTGGCGAAGACGGCATCAGCATCGATGTCGAGCCCAAGCTTCTTGAGCTTCTCGCACATCAAGCGGACGCGGTCCACACGACGCCCTTTCGCCTCGACGAAAAAAGCGTTGAGCTCGGGGTCGAGCTCGTCAACGAAAAGGCCCAAAATGTGCACGGGCGCGTCGCCGAAATGCGCGCTCACTTCGACGCCGGCAACGATCTCGAGGCTCAGCCCATCGGCCTCGCCCTTGGCCTCAGCAACACCTTCAACGGTGTCGTGGTCCGTAATCGCCAGCGCCTTCAAGTCCTGAGCCTTCGCTAGGCGTACCAACTCTGTCGGCGACAGCTTTCCGTCCGACATGGTCGTATGCGCATGAAGATCGTAGGGCCCGAGGCTTTCCATGATTCTGTTTTGGCTCTTCCAAAGTGAGAACCGTCCATAGTAGAGAACGCTTCCACGGATTGTCAACCCATCTCGACGAGCCGAATATGTGCGGATCGGCCCGTTCGAGGTTGACACGCTTTTCCCCGCCGGCCTATACTAGCGATATCAGAGTGTTTTGGTCAGGTTTCCGGCATCCATTGCCAGTTCAAAGAGTTAGAGCGGGGAACCGGTAATCGAGATTCTAGGAGAAGCAACCAATGATTACTATTACATCTTTAGCGGTCACGAAGGTGCAGGAGTTCCTTGCTCAGAACGGCCGCCCGGAAGCTGCACTTCGCGTGCGCGTCGTGGGCGGGGGTTGCTCGGGATTCCAGTACCAGCTCGCGCTCGACGACGCCCCGTCGGAAGGCGACGAAGTCTACGATCTCGAGGGCGTGAAGCTCTTGGTCGATCAGCGCAGCCACCTCTACCTCGACGGCACGGAGATCGACTACGTCGAAGACATCATGGGATCTGGGTTCCGCTTCAACAACCCAAACTCGACCGGAAGCTGCGGCTGCGGCGAGTCGTTTCAAGTCTAGGCAAGAGCAAGATCTCACGGCGCGGAGTGCAAGCGCCAGTCCCGGACCTCTTCTTTGAGCGCGTCCGACCTCGTTCGGATCGAGATTGAGGGCTCTCCTTTCGACGTCCCAAAGGGCGAGGTCCTTCTCGCCTGTGTCCAATATATAGTTAGGGATGAAGTCCCTGTCTTGGGACGGTTTTGTTGGAGCGACGAGTGCGGCAATTGCGAGATGCGTATCGCGAAAGAGGGCATGTTGTTGCCGACCCGCGCCCGCGGCTGCCAGACCATCGTGGAAGAAGGTATGCGCGTTTCCGAGCTCACGCCCGACCTCCGCTACTGGATCCACCACAAGCTGTCGTAGCGGCGCGCGGCCAATGATCGGGCACGTGACGGCTCTCCTCGCCGGCCATATAGCCTCGGGAGGACTCTTCATCGCCGCGCTTCTGGCGCTCTCAAACGAGCTCCCGAAGAGCTTTCTGCGCTTTTGCGCCGCCTCGACCGGCGCGTCAGCGGCCCTGGCGGCGCTTTTGGACGTGGGCATATCGCGATTCGTGTGGCTCGGCCTCGCCATCGTCGCCGGGCTCTGGTACGGCGCCCTCCGCCGCGGCGGGGGGGCCAGAGGGGCATTTCTCGTGCTCCCGGCGACCGCCGCCATCGTCGCATCCGTGCTCTTCGTAGTCACGACCAACACCCGCGGCACCGATCTGCTCGCGCTTTCCATAGCGGGTAGCCTCAGCTCGTCACTCATGCTCGGCGCGGTTCTCGTTTCCATGATTCTGGGGCACTGGTATCTCGTCGATACCAGCCTCTCCATCGCGCCGCTCCGCAATGGGGCGCGATGGCTCGTTGTCGCGGTCTTGCTGCGCTTCGCGGTCGTCGCGGTCGTGCTGCTCTATGGCGGCTTCGAAGTATTGAGGGTGGGCCGTCCCGCGGACTTCATCTTCTCGACGAGAGGCCTGTTTTTCATGTTCCGCACCCTCATGGGTCTCATCGCACCGCTTCTTCTGACCGGGCTCATTTGGCAGACGGTCAAGATTCGATCCACGCAATCGGCCACCGGACTTCTTTACGTCGCCTCGTTCCTCGTGCTCTTCGGTGAGAGCTTCTCGCAGTTTTTGCTCGTGGCGACAGGTTATCCCCTATGACGACGGGACTCTCGGTCGGCTATTACTGCGACCAATGCTCGCTCTACAACATGTACACGCTGCCCCCGGAAAGCGGCGACGCGGGGCGTTGCGAGCATTGCGGTCACGAGCACAGGGTGCAGCCGAGCCAAGACGCTTTGAACGGCGGCCCTCTCGAGAGCTGCCCCCAATGCGAGAACCTTTTCTTGTATCAGCGCAAGGACTTTCCGCAGCAGCTCGGCTGCGCGGCCGTCTCGGTGACGATAGTGCTGTCATCGGTCGCCTATGCCTTTTGGCACTTTCCGGCCGCGCTCGCCGTGCTCGTCTTGGCGTCCATCGTGGATCTCACCCTCTACCACTGGCTCAGCGACGTCACGGTTTGTTACCGGTGTCACGCCGAGCTTCGCGGGTTCGCGCCGAACCCGGAGCACGGCGCCTTCGACATGCACCGTGCAGAGGAGTACGAGTCCGGGCATTGAGCACTGTCGCCTACCGCCCTGACGTAGTGACGCGTCAGCTGTGCGTCTGAATCGTAATGGGCGCCTGGCGATCGTGGTGGGGCGCGTCGAGCATCGTGGCCATCGTCACGCCTTGCAGAAAACCTACCATTTGGGTCTGCGCCTGATTCCACACATGGTGCATCTCGCAGGTGTCGAGAATCGAGCAGTCCTCGTGATCCGGCTCCACGCACTTGTTGAGCCGCAGCGGACCTTCCACCGACTCGATCACGTCTAGAAAAGAAATCGCTTCCGGTGAGCGCGCAAGGGCGTAGCCGCCATGCGCACCTTGCTGCGACTTGACGACGCCGCGATTCGCAAGAAGCGGCAGGATCTGGGCCAGAAAGGCGTGTGGGATGTCCTTCGCTTGGGCGATCTCAGACACCCGACCGTAGCTGCCCGGGGAGAGACGCGACAGGTAGATGACGGCGCGAAGGGCATAATCACTCTTGCGGGAAAGCTCTAACATGACGCTTCTGTCGACCTCTACGAAAGTATATCCCACACGAGCTAAGGCACCAACGGCGATAGAATACGCTCGTGACGAAGCTCGTGATCTTCGATCTAGACGGCACGCTGATCGATTCCGCCGAGGACATAGCACTCTCGGTGAACGAGTTGCGAGAGCACATGGACCGGTCCCCTCTCCCGCTAGACGTGATCGAGAGCTATATCGGAAACGGCGTGCGCGTGCTCCTCGAACGCGCATTGGACGACGCCACCGTGGCGGTAACCGACGAGGCGCAGCGGATGTACTTGCCGATCTACCGGCGACGTCTGCTCGACAATACCCGCGCCTATCCCGGCGTCGTCGAGACCTTGGAAGTCCTCCAGGAAGACGGCCGTGGGCTCGCGGTGCTGACCAACAAGCCGCTTCGAGAAAGCCTCATGATTCTCGAAGGCTTGGGGCTCAGAAAACATTTTCGAGCGGTTTACGGCGGGGACTCGTTCGAGCGTCGCAAGCCCGATCCCGCGGGTGTGCTCCGCATTCTCGACGAAGAGGGACGCGCCCCGGACGAAGCCCTGTTCGTCGGGGACACGCGCGTCGATCTCGAGACCGCGCGCAATGCCGGCATACGGTCTTGCCTTGTCTCTTACGGCATTCGGGCGGACTCTGACGCCCTCGAGCCTGATTTCTGGATCGACGACATGCGCGAGCTCACGGCCATCGTCGGAGTCGGAGCTTGAGAAGGATTCCGATCTTTCCGCTACCGGGGACGGTGTTCTTTCCGCACGTCGCGCTGCCGCTTCACCTCTTCGAGCCGCGCTACCGCCAGATGGGTGAGGACGCGTCGAAAGGGGACGGCCTCCTCGTCGTCGTCTTGTTGAAGCCCGGATGGAAACGGGACTATGAGGGCACGCCGGCGGTGCACAAAATGGCGACGCTCGGGCGGCTCGTAGAGCATGAAAGACTCGAGGACGGCCGACTCAACATCGTCCTGCGAGGTGTCGAGCGTGTGCGGATTCTCGAGCCCGAGGCCTCGGAGCTCGCTGAAGGCAAGCTGTATCGGGTGCGCTCTATCGAGACCGCCCGCGAGCACCCACCGGAGCCCAGCGAAGCGACGTCGGCCCTTCTTCGCGCGGTCCGTTCTCGATGGAAAGAGCTTCTCCACAAAAGCGGTCGGTTCGAGCCCGAGTCTCAACGGGTGTCCGAGGACGCGTCTTTCGAAGAGCTCGTGAACCACGTCGCGACCTTTGTGGACCTCCCGCCGCACGTGAAACAGGAGCTTTTGGACGAAGACAACTTGATCATCCGCGCCGCTCGCCTAGAAGGCCACCTGGACGAACAGCTCAAATTCTGGCGCACATTGTCCCGCTTCCGGGCGTTTTCACCTGACGACCCTTCGGTGAATTAATTTTTCGTATTTCGGGTTGCTATCGGCCGCCTGCTATCGGGAGCGGGTGGCCGGTAGCAACACTTCAATACGGTGAAACGGCCATATCCGGTTCCAGATCCACCCCAAGAGCATCGGCGACGCGGTTGATGTGGTTGAAATAGCCAATGACGTGGACGAGCACGAGAATGTCCTCATCGGAAAGGCCGTGAGCTCGAAGCGGGTCGAGGTCGCCGCGTGCCGCTTCTCTCGGCTTCTCGGTTAGCTTCAAGGCGAAGTCCACGATCGCTCGCTGACGCGGCGTGAGCTCGGCCCCCGCCGGATCGTCCATCACCGCACGCGCGAGCGCGTCGTCGTCGGAAGCTTGACGGAGATCCTCCCCGTGAGCTTCCGTTCAGTAGTGGCAGTGATTGGTCTTCGAGACGACCGTCGCGACCATCTCGCGCTCCGCCCGCGTGAGCCCCGAGGCTCCGTGCATCACTTTGATGTAGAGCTCCATGAACGTGCGCATAATGTCCGGCCTCAGGCTCTGGATCTTGACGATCTGGAACACTTTCCCTGCGCGTTTCACGGCAGCTTTATATTGACGCTCTAGATCTCCGGTCGCGTCCTTCTCCGAAACGATGTCAATCCAAGCCACGTCGCATTCCCTCCTTCTATTGCCGCCAGGTTTCTAAGATGTTATCTTCTCTTATCACGTAACCCTGAGTAACTTCGTGCCATCGATTCTGATCGTCGACGACGAAGAAACCGTCCGAGCCACTTTCCAGGACGTCCTTGAAGCCGAAGGACATCAAGTGGTCACCGCGTCGAGTTTCACTGAGGCCAAAGAGCGCCTCGAGGCCAGGCGTTTCGACACAGCGCTCACGGACCTCATGCTCCCCCAGGAGAGCGGGCTATCTTTGCTTCGCTTTGCCGCCGAGCGGGACGAGACGATGAGTGTGGTCATGGTCACCGGCCATCCCGATCTCTCGACGGCAGTCGAAGCGTTAAAAGAAGGCGCTTACGACTACATCACCAAACCCGTCAGCCGGCGCGCGCTGCTCGTCGTGGTCGAACGCGCTTGCGAGCGCAACACCCTCCTTCGAGAGAAGCGCCGCCTCGAAGCCGAGAACGAAGACTATCAACGCTCGCTCGAAAGCAAGGTTCGCGAGCGTACCGCCCGGCTCCGTGAGTCTGAGAGCCGCTATCGCGAGCTTTTTCAGGAAACCCGCCGCGCTTATGAAGAGCTGAAAGAAATTCAAGAAAAGTTGATCCGCTCCGAGAGACTCGCCGCCGTGGGAGAGCTCGCCGCACAAATCGCTCACGAGATTCGAAACCCACTCGGCGCGATCTCGAACTCCGTCGGCGTGCTCAGGCGCGACCTGGACCTGCACGGCGACGATCGGCGCCTCCTCGAAGTGGTGGAAGAAGAGTCGCAGCGGCTCGAAGGGATCGTGGCGGATTTTCTTCGCTTTGCGAGGCCGCGCCCCCTTCACAAGACACCGCAATACATCACGGAGATACTCGACGATCTGCTGCTGCTCGTCTTACAGGAGCCCAAGGGAAGCAAGATTCGTATCGAGAAAAGATACGAGCCCGATTTGCCCCAAGTGGAGCTCGATCCGGCACAAACGCGCGAGGCCCTTTGGAACCTTCTCATCAACGCCGCGGAGGCGATGCCGGATGGCGGCGATTTGCACGTCTCCGTAAGCCGATCCACCAAAGGTGACGACTTTCTCGAGGTCGTCGTCAAGGATACTGGCACGGGCATCAGCAAGAGCGAGCAGGAAAAGATATTTCAACCTTTTCACACGACCAAAGCCGACGGAACCGGGCTCGGCTTGGCCATCGTACACCGCGTCGTCGAGGCGCATGCTGGTGAGACAGAAGTTGAAAGCGAGGTGGGGCAAGGGAGCTTGTTTCGACTCCGATTCCCCGTGACTTCAAATGAGCCAAAACCGATCGAAATCCGTCGTTGAGGAATCTCCCGAGGACCTGGCCGTCGAGGCCTCCGTGCTCGTCGTAGACGATCAGGCGCCTATCCGAGAATCGATGGTGATCACTTTCCGGCGCGAGGGCTATGCCGTCGCCTCCGCTGAAAGCGGTCATCAGGCGCTCGAGCTTCTCGCGCAAAAACCGTTCGACCTCATCGTGACCGACCTGCGCATGACCGGTATGTCCGGTATCGACGTGCTCAAGAAAACGAAGGAGCTCTTCCCCGACACAGAGGTTGTCGTCATGACCGCTTATGGAACGATCGAGGGTGCGGTCGACGCCATCAAGTCGGGGGCCTACGACTACCTCACTAAACCTTTCCAGCCGGAAGAGCTCACGCTCGTTGCCGAGCGCGCGCTCGAGCGCAAAGGTCTGACGCAGCGCGTGCGCCGGCTCGAAAAGGAGGTCCGCGGCGACCATCCGTTCGAAGGGATCATCACCGCTTCGCCCGGTATGCAAGGAGTGCTGAGGATGATCGAGCAAGTGGCGCGCCTCGACTCCACGGTGCTCATTACGGGCGAGAGCGGGACGGGAAAAGAGCTCGTGGCGCGGGCGTTGCACGCTCGATCACCGAGGAAGGACGACCCTCTCGTCATCGTCAATTGCGGCGCCATCCCCGAGAACTTGCAGGAAAGCGAGCTCTTCGGCCACACCAAGGGATCCTTCACCGGCGCGCATGCCGACAAGCCGGGTCTCTTCGACGAGGCAGATGGTGGCACCGCCTTTCTTGACGAAGTCGGCGAGCTGACCCCTATGGCACAGGTGAAGATGCTTCGCTTTCTCCAAAACGGAGAGGCGCGCCGAGTGGGTACGACGTTGAGCCGCCTCCTCGATGTCCGCATCATCGCTGCGACGAACCGCGACCTAGAGAAAAGCGTAGAGGACGGCACCTTCCGAGAAGATCTATTCTATCGATTAAACGTCATCCCGATTCAGATTCCACCGCTGCGCGATCGTCAAGAGGACATCCCGCCTCTCGCGCAACATTTCGCACGGCGGATTGCGGACCGGATGGGCATGGCGCAGCCACCGCCCATATCGCCGCGCGCGATGGACCGGCTGATGAAGCAGCCGTGGCGCGGCAACGTGCGCGAGCTCGAGAACATCATCGAGCGTGCCGCCGCACTCGATCGCGACGGCATTCTCGGCATGGACGACCTCCCGTTCGGAGAGACGCAGCGGAAAGAGGACAAGCTCATCGACAAAGCACGGCAAAGCTTGCTCACGCTTCAACAACTCGAGAAGGAGTACATTCTCGAAGTGCTGGCCGAGTGCAATGGAAGCCGCAAGAACACCGCAAGGCGGCTCGGGATCACGACCGCCACGCTGTGGCGCAAGTTGAAGCTGTACGAGAGGGAAAACAAGTCAGAAGGATAGTGTAGAGCAATCGCTTCTAGCGCTGTTACTCCGACGCATTCAAGCTCGGATCAATCGCCCGCGCCTTTTCCAATGTTTTTTGGGCGCGCAGGTGCAAGCCCGCCTCTTCATAGAGTTTCGCCAGCTCGAGCTGATAGGACGCGTTGAACGCGTCCAAGTGCGTGGCGATCTTCAGATTCTTTTCCGCGTCCTGGCGCCATTTCGGATTCTTCGAAAGCGCCATGCCCAGCAGGTGGTAGTAAGCGGCGACGTCCGGGGCTGCATCGACCGCTTGCCGGGCCAGCTCGATAGCACCCCAGAAGTCGTGGGAGTCATAGGCTCGCTTCGCACGCTGGTGGAAAACCTTGGCGTCTCCCGGGTCTCCTCTCTTCACCGACTTGATTTCGGCCAGCGAAGCCCCTGGTTGCTGCGACCTTCGATACTGCTCTTCTTTGTCGCAAAGCGATTCGTAGTCCGCTCTCGACTCGTCGTTGGACAGTGTTTCGTGAGCCTCATTGATTCGATGAAAAATGAAGGAAAGCCTTTCCTGAAACTCCGGCTCCGTGATACGACGAAAGCGGTCCGGGTGAAATCGTTTCGCTCCTCGAAAAAACCCCTGCTTGATCTGCTCGGCGCTCGCGCCCCGCTCGATTCCCAAGACCTGCCAGTGATCCTGGTCTTTCATGTCTTTGAAGAGCTCTTCCACCGACGCCCGTTCCAGATCCATGGGGGCGTCTTGGTGCAGCGTCTGGCCCGTGTCAGGATCGTCATCATCCGGCACTGGCTCGACGATTGCGTTTCCCTCCACTTCGATGATCTCGGCCGCTAGCAAGCCCATGAGCGTGCGTGCCGTCTTCTCTTCGGAAAGCGGACTGACGGCAAAGATATCCTTGGGAGCCTGGGTGCCATCGATGCGCGAGAGGACAAAACCTTCATCTGGCTCGAGGTGGATCCGCTGGAACCGCCTCAAGGGATCAGCTGGAAAACCGAGCGTCCGCTCATCACTCTTGAGAGCTTCGAGCTGCTCGGAGATATCCGGTGTCCTGCGTACGGCTTCCATGAGGACGTCCGCCACGGAGAGGGGTGCTTCGAGGCATGCGTCGACACTCGACAAGGGCGAGAACGCCATGCGGCCGGGCGGCGTGATGAGCTGCGTACAGGCGATGTCGAGAAGCTGGAGCCTCACGAAGGCCTCGATATCCGGCTCTTCGATGATGTTCAGCTCGGCGAGGATCTCGCCCAACTTCCAGCCGCTCTTGATGAAATTCGAAGCATCTTCGAACTGCCGCCGGGTGATTCGGCCATGGCGGATCATCACTTCACCGAGCCGGTCTTCCTCTTCGCTCGAGGAGGCGCTCACGACGAAGCCTGACTGGAAATAGACAGCACGGCGCGCCGCGGCGGCTTCGCACGTGAGCACACCGGTGCGCTTTTCGTTGTAGAGCTTCTTGAAAGCCTCTGCCACTTGTTGGTTCATGGGCAGTTTCTCACACCGAACAAGTCCATTTATTGATGTACTTAGATTCTATCAAACGAACGAAGGTGTGGGGATGAAGGAACGACACGTCTCGACGTCGAACCGGAAAAGTACCCCCCATTTCATTTTTTGATGCAAAAACGACACGATCAGTTTCAATATTGAATCATTCAGGCCCCACGGCCATAGGGAATTCCCCGCAAACTGTTGAAAAGAAGCCCAATCACGATTTGGCTCAAGCTGGCATGCACCTTGCTTACCATATACGGAGAACGCATTTGGCGTCGCTCCCCAATCTCGACGCCAGCCCCGGGAGGTGCCCCCCGCACCGCCTCTCGGGGATAGAATCAGGGGGACAGGCCTAATGCCTGTCCCCCTTTTTCGCGTTAGGCAGGGCGCCGCTCGCTCCGAGAAAGCTCACCTCAAAACCCTAACGTCGTTCCGAACTACCTTCGTAGAAGCAAAGAGCCAGGTGTTGTCCACCGTGTCATTGTTCTCCACGGATTTGTCACTCCAAGAAAACTTCGCCATGGACTTCCACGAACCCCTCATAGCATCGCGGACACGCGTGGAGCGTGGTCTCACAGGGACCGAGCCCGACTCTCAAGAGGTTCTTGAGTGCGGTGAAGTCTTTCTGCCAGTGCGCGACGGCCACCCGTTGCGCCTCTTGCCAGGACGAGAGCCCGAGAATCTTTGAGACCATGTACGCGGAGCACTTCTCGCAGAACTTCTGTTTAGACACGTGGTCCGCCGTCTTCAAGCCCGCGAGGATCGCCGCGACGATATTCAACGTACGGCTCGACTTCCCGTCCTGTCCCCAATACGCCATGGCTCCGCTCAAACTGTCCAGGCCTCCTATCAGCCCACCGGTCTCCTCGGGAGGTGGAATCAACCGAGACAATAGTTGTACAGTCTCCGTTTGAGCCGCTAGAATCGCGGTCTCGACGATGCGCCTCACACCTGGCACCAAGCTTGGCCCCTACGAATTTCTCTCGCCCGTAGGAGCTGGAGGTATGGGGAGGTCTATAAGGCGAGAGACACCCGCCTCGACCGGATCGTAGCCGTCAAAGTCCTGCCTGAGCACCTCGCAGAGAGCCCGGAGCGCAGGCAGCGATTCGAGCGCGAGGCCAAGGCTATTTCGCAGCTGAACCACCCGCACATTTGTACGCTCTTCGACGTAGGCAACCAGGAGGGCATCGACTTCCTGGTCATGGAGTTTATCGAGGGCGAGACGTTGGCGGAGAGGCTGAGCAAAGGCGCGCTGCCGCTCGAGGACGTCCTCGAATACGGCCTCCAGATCGCGGATGGTCTCGACACAGCACATCGCGCTGGGATCGTTCACCGGGACTTGAAGCCCGGAAACGCCATGCTGACGAAGTCGGGAATAAAGCTTTTGGACTTCGGGCTCGCCAAGCTCCTCGCCGAAGGAACCGTTTCCCCCTCTTCGGACGCAGAAACGCGACAGCGTGATCTCACCAAGGAGCAGACGATCCTCGGGACGCTGCAATACATGGCGCCCGAACAGCTCGAGGGTAGCTCGGCGGATGGCCGGTCCGATATCTGGGCCTTTGGCGCCATGCTGTACGAGATGCTGACAGGAAAGAAAGCTTTCGACGGTGATAGTCAGGCGAGCTTGATTGGGGCGATCTTGAAAGACGACCCGGCGCCGCTCGCAGAGCTCCAGCCAATGTCGCCACCCCTCATCGAGCAGGTCGTTGAAAAATGCTTGGAAAAGAAACCGGATCAAAGGTGGCAGAGGATGAGCGATGTGGCCATCCCGCTCCGATGGGCTGCGGAGCATCGCTTCGAAAATAGCGCAGCCGTTGCCCCGGTAAAGCGAGCGTCGCGTTTGGCCCTCGCCGGGGCTGGCTTGGCCTGTGCTCTTCTCGGCGCGATGGCGCTCTCGTATTTTCGACCAGCTATCGCGCCGGTGTCGCTCGATTCAAAACGGTTCGTCCTTCCTTTTCCCGAAGGCCAAATGCTAGAGACCATACGCTATTCATCGGTGACCATCTCTCCAGACGGAAACCACATTGCTTACGTGGCGCGGGACAGCAGCGAGAGCCGTCTCTACCTGCGCGATCTGGAAACGTTCGAGGCCGTCAGTGTTCCCGAAAGTGAGGGAGCCCTTTCACCTTTTTTCTCGCATGACGGTCAGTGGCTCGGATTTTTCGCGCACGGAAGACTTCAAAAAGTATCGATCGCGGGCGGACGCCCTTCGACGGTTGCCGAGATCGGCATGAACCCCCGGGCCGGAGGAGGCGCGAGCTGGGGGCCCGATGACACTATTGTCTTCGGCGGGGACGACGGACTGTAGCGCGTTTCGTCGAAAGGCGGAACGGCGCAGCGTTTCACGCGTACCGATGGGCCTGGGCAACTGCACCATGGTCCACATATACTCCCAGACGGCAAGACGGTGCTCTTCAACCTCCGCACCGGAGCGGGACTCCGCATCGGCGCGGCTAACTTGGATACAAGTGAGTGGCACGCGCTCGACGAAGTGGGCGAGGCGACAGAACCTTTATACGTTGCCACCGGCCATTTGCTTTATACGCAGAATGACAGCCTCTGGGCGGTGTCCTTCGACCTCGAGGAGCTGAGACCTACGGGCTCTCCTGTCCCAGTTCTGAACGACTTCTTTGCCACATCGGTGCTCGGCAATACTTCTAGCCAGCTCGACGTTGCCCGTAACGGAAACCTGGTCTATGCTCCCGCCGGAAGCGCCCATGTCGGAGCCGATCGACTCGTATGGGTCGATCGCAACGGGAAAACAGAGGCACTCACCGATGTCGAAGTGAGACACGAGATCTCGATTGACGAGGACAAAAGGGGTCGAAGTGGCCCCCGTGTGGTCTCCAGACGGCACGAGTGTGGCCTTTAACAGCATGGGACACGGGATACACCTACGAAAGGCGGATGGCACGGGCGAGCTCGAGCTCCTCCGAGCAGGAGATGCTTCGCCCAAATCCTGGTCGCCCGACGGTCATTGGATCGCGTTTACGAATAGTGGGAGCACGAGCAAGAGAGACATCTGGCTCCTGAACCGCTCGAATCCCGAAGACGCGTTTCCTCTCCTCGAGACGTCCTTCTACGAAGGGTCACCGACGATCTCACCTGACGGTCGATGGCTCGCTTATTGTTCCGACGAGTCAGGAGAATTCGAGATCTACGTTCAGTCCTTTCCCGACGGGCGAGATCGCCGGAAGATATCGCCTGGAGGCGGCGTCGAGCCTCTGTGGTCCAGAGATGGCAAAGAGATCTTTTTCCGAAGAGGCGATGCCATGATGGTCGTGCCCCTCGAAAGTAGAGGCTCCGAGCTTCGGGCCGGAGCCCTGGAACGGCTGTTCGAAGGACAGTTCGCGTTCGAGCCTACCAACAGCGAGGCCAACTACGATGTGAGCCTGAACGGCGAGCGGTTCGTGATGGTCACCCGCGGTGGAGGTGCGCCGCCCACGGAGCTTCGGATTGTCCTCAACTGGGCCGAAGAGCTGAAGCGTCTCGTCCCAAAGGGCCCACGGACAACTGAATGACTTTTTCTCTTATGCTGGCGTCGTAACGGACTCGCTCGTGAATGTGAACGCACCATCCTGTCTCCGGTAAGAAGACGCCGCGCGATTTCCGTTTCGAGCGACTTCTGTATGGTCCGCTGATCGGCCGCGCCCCGTAGCCCGCCTCGGCGAGAAGGTGCTTCGCTTCATCCGTGAGCGTGAGCTCGATCGGCTTGTCTTCCTCGTCTCTCTCGGAACCCGTGCGATCGGACGATGTGTCGCCGCCGAGCGGATCTTGTCATTGAGAACTTGGCCTTACGGCAGCACGGTTTTAGTCGCCATACTCGGCCACCTCGAGACCAGGAACACGGATGTAGTGTCGTCGATTTCGCGTCACGACCGGCATGGCATAGGCCAGCCCGGACGCGGCAATCCATAAATCGTTGGCGCCGATGAGCAGGCCATTGTCCTGCAAATATCTATAAAGTTGGCCATAGCGCCAGGCGACCTCCTCATCGATTCTCAAGAGACGGAAAGGATGAATGAATCCGTTCCAGCGCTCGCGATGCGACAGCGAGGTGCCTGCCGCGAGCTCCCCCGCTATGGTCGGCGTAATGTACAAACTTTCTCCGGGACGATCGCGCAGGAACCTGAGAGCGGGGCCGTCAACGTTGCGGTTCACCTCCCTTTCGAGGTCGACGAGGAAGGTGGTCTCGAGAATCAGTGGTCGCCCCACTTGTCCTCGGGCAAATCAACCGCGGATTTGAGCGCATCGATACGCTCCAGTTCGGGTTCGCCGAAGATCGGACCCCGCTCGCGACAGAGGATGACGAGCTCTTTTGCCGTCAGCGTATGTTCCGGCCAGCTCGCCCTCATGACAACTTCGCTAAACGACTCACTTGAATAGGCTTTAGCGCTCTTCAGCCGTTCGTACGCCTCCACTTTCAGCGAGATCGTCTTGGTGGCCATACACAGATTATGCATATTGCACAGAATAATGTCAAAAGAAAAGGTCTAACTCGGCAACGTCGCGTAGGGTTTCGCGAACGGTCTCGAGGCCGAGGGTCTTTCAACGGCAAGTCCGCAATCGTCGTCATCCCGGACGCCGCCAAGTCGGCCTGGTCGTAAGTGGTGAGTCCACGAGCTTGCCGTCGCGCCGGGCAACCTGTTCGAGAAACGCCAGATAGGCATCCGCCTCGTTCTCGAGCTTGTATTGAGACTCAACGTGCTCGCGCACGAAGCGGCCCATCGCGTCTCGAAGCCACGGCTTCTCGTAGACGAAGAATGTGAGCTGCTTTCGGAGAAAGAGATTCTCCGCGGCGAGAGCGCCTTGCGAACACGAGATCCCGAGCGAACGCTATGGCGTCGAGGACAAAGGGCACGATATTCGAGAGCAGTCGCAGAGCGAGCCTTCCACGTTCAGAATGACGACGGTTACCCTGTCGGCCCGGTCGGCGCGAAACGGCCGATGCTGGCAAGTCATACCGCGGAATCAACGCCGGATCGAGTTTTTGCGGAGCACAGGGATCGAGCCTCTGTGGTCCAGAGATGGCAAAGAGATCTTCTTCCGAAAGGGCGACGCTATGATTGGTCGTGGCTGTCGAGGGTAGAGGCTCGGAGCTTCGGGCCGGAGCCTCAGAACGGCTGTTCGAGGGACAGTTCGCGTTCGAACCTTCCAACAGCTACGCCAACTACGATGTGAGCTTGGATGGCGAGCGGTTCGTGATGGTCACTCGCGGTGGCGGTGCACCGTCCACGGAACTTCGAATCGGAAGTTCCAATAAGTACTAGTAAAGGTTTCGCTTATAAGCATTTGTATTTCAGTGCTTTACACGATTTCCAGGTAGCTTCTTTCTAGTGGACACAACTACACCTCTGTCTGGAATGGCATCGGGCATCGTGATATCGAGTGCATCGAGAAGCGTCTTTACCTCATCGCAGGGTTCCGGAATGGTT
>Ga0114950_10002018_pt1 | contig 15580 bp, 12 predicted proteins | sample N075metaG_FD_83503 | JGI IMG/M metagenome (GOLD analysis project Ga0114950, IMG submission 83503) | Deep subsurface microbial communities from Kermadec Trench to uncover new lineages of life (NeLLi) - N075 metaG | ecosystem: Environmental > Aquatic > Marine > Ocean trench > Sediment | place... | reverse complement strand
TTCGGAGCTGGCCAAGGGGAGTTCGTCAACATTGCACCCACCGATCCCATATTCTTCGGCGGTTTCCCCAGCGTTAGTGGCTTTGGCGGGATTTTCCGGGCGCTTAACGCCAGTTGCTTGCCTGAATTGGAAGATGGCTATGATAGGGAAGGCATTCCGGAAAAGGTTTTCTCCCTGTTCCTCACCTATACCTCGGACGAGACCGATTACGGCACATTCGGCGCCACATTCGGCGGCACTTATGTGGGAGAGACCGGAACCTTGCCTGTAGCGGACGAAGTTCGGTTCCCGGATTATACAGTGTTCCGGCTCGCGGCCTTTGCCGAATACAAAAACTTTAGCGTGATCGGAACCATCGATAACCTGTTCGACAAGGAATACTTTGTCTCGTCAGAAGGGACCTTCCAAAATGTGTCGGTGCATCCCGGCACCGGGCGCATTTGGCGTGTGAAGGGTAAATTAAGCTTCTAACCCGACGATAAGTGCTTTGAATGGGGCGCGGTCAGGTGGTCGCGCCCTTTTTCATTGCGCCCGCTGGTAAACAATCCGTCACTCACCTACACTTGTGTTTGCCTCACCGACGGATTCCAGGGAGAAAACGGTGCCTCTTGAAACGGTAGATACCCTCATATCCGGATCGAAGATCGTTACCATGGATGGGGAGCGCCGTATCTATAGGGATGGCGCTTTAGCGATCAAAGGCAATCGAATCGCCGCCATTGGACCTCGATCCGAGGTGGAGAAAGAATACCGATCTGAAAATGCTATTGACGGCAGTCGATTTGTCATCACGCCGGGATTCATCAATGGCCACATTCACATTACCGGCGATCCCCTAACCCGAGGCTATGTGCCCGACGACATAGATTGTGGGTTTGAAGAGAGGCTGACGAAATGGGTTATTCCACGCTATTTGGCTCATTCTCCGGACGACGAGAGATTGTCCGCTCAATTTGCTGCGTTGGAAATGTTGCGGTCCGGCACCACCTGTTTCCTCGAAGCCGGTACGATTAGATATCTGAACGAAGTGGTCGACGGCCTTAATTCAACGGGGATACGCGGCCGTGTGGGAATCTGGGTCGAGGGCAGAGGATTTGATCCGTCGCAGAACGAAACTCAACTGACTCAAGAGGCTATCCGGAAATTAGAGGATGAAGTCGTGCGCTTTCCCGCGTCCGACGATGCGCGCATTGCCGCTTGGCCTATTTTGGTGGGTCATTCGTTGAATACGGACGAAGTGTGGCAGGCGGCCAAGTCCATTGCAGATGATAGGGGTCTTGGCGTCTCGGCCCATATGAGCCCTTATGAAGCGGATCCGGACTGGTATATCAGCACATATGGACGGCGACCCATCGAACATTTGGCGCATATCGATGTGTTGGGGGACAATGTGTCACTCACCCATGTGGCCCACATCGATAGGCATGAACTGGAAATTTTGACGGAAACCGGGACGAATGTTGTGCTGTGTCCCTTTGCCGCCCTCAGAGGCGCCTTTGGCATTACTTCTGTGGGACTATTCCCGGAAATGGCCGCTGCCGGTGTAAACATCCTGCTTGGCACCGATGGCGGGGATTGCGACATTCAGCGTTTGGTACCGCTCATGGCATCCCTGTTCAAGGATGCCCGTCAAGATATGCGTATCTTTCCGGCACACGAAGCCTTGACCATGGTGACGTTAAACGCCGCCTCCGCTATGGGATTGCGCCATGAGATTGGCTCGTTAGAGGTTGGTAAGAAAGCGGATTTTGTGTGCCATGATACGGATCGTCCGGAATGGTATCCTTTGCTGAATGTGTTGAATCAACTCGTTTGGTCGGCGGATGGCAGAGGTGTTCACAGTGTATGGGTCGATGGGATGCGGGTGATTGATGATTATCACTCGACACTGATCGATGAGGATGAACTCTACGGGAAAGTTCAAAAAGCCGGCGAGGAAATAATCAAGCGTAGCGGCGTGCCGTCTGTCAGCCCCTGGCCGGTCATTTGATCATCTAATTTTGCGCGCCAAAGCAAGAGATTGCCAAGTCTAGAGCGTTTCCGAACTTAACAGACTCGCGAAAACGCTCTAAGTCCTTGTTTGGTCGCATTTTCTTAACGCGAACCGGTGTCCACTTCGCTCGAAAATGCTCTATAGACCGATCCCGACCTGCTGAAGATAGGAAAGACCGTCCCAATAATCGCTCCTGACACTTACTAATCCGTCTGAAATCGTTATCAACATGACGCCGTGTATTTCAATCGGACGATCATTGTCTTGTGCGGTCATGCGATATGCAATGGTGACACGATCCCCATCATGGATGATATCTTCGGGTGTGTATTGAATATTTCGGAATGTGCCGAGATAACCCACTAACCTGCGCCGATATTCGTCGCGCCCCTTACATCCGGTTCCGAGCAAACCGATCTGATTGTTCTCAAAATTCTCAGAAACATAGGCCGCAACCGTATCCGGGTCTCCCGACGAAAAAGCCTTTAGGTAGCTCAGTGCAATTTCGCGGGATGTCATTTGGAGCCCCAAATCTCTTTCGCTTTTTCGTAAACACCCTGATCAAAAGAGAATTCAACGATGTTGCCATCGGGATCCCTAAGGAAACAAATGTATCCGACAGGCGGCGGCATTTGTGTGGGTCCGAGCGCCAAACAATCTTCTTCTTTTGCCACGGCAACGATATCGTCGATCGTTTGACGTTCTGTGACCTCAATACCTATATGTGCGAAGGGGCCGAGCGGGTGGTGCACAGCCGGCGCAAATGGATCTTTGCCCTCGAAAAACTGAGACAGAACTAAAATGAAGGGTGAATCGGCCTCCGTTCGATCTCCCAGCCATACACCAAGGCCAAAATCACTCTCGTTTCTCGCGAGCAACTCTAGATGCGTGTGTTTCTGATACCAAGCGATCGATGCCTCGATATCTTTGACTTGTAGGGCAAGATGGGTCCATTTCTGTCTTTGAGGGAAAATCCGATACGTTCTATCAGCATCAGTCATAGAATAGTCTCCTCATGGGTCGTTGAGGGCATCGAGACCGCAAGGCCATCGTCAGCTATGTTCCGATTGCCACGACATTGGTAGCCAGCCCTGAATATCCAATAAATAGGCCCATGCAGCAACTCGAGTCTTGATCGAGCGCGCACACCAACTTGCTTTTGTCATACATAAAGCAGAAGAAGCTGATCGTCTCCCGATCCGACGGAGTATTTCGTCCACCAAGTCGTCCGTCCCTGGTGTCAGAGCGTAGCATGCCGGCTTGCAGCAATCAGGAAGGGGTGTCTTGGTAGAAGAGGTTGAATAGGATATCAGCCTATGGTCGAAATCCCCTCGAGTCGAAACCATCCGCCAAGAAAGTATAGTGATGAACGAAATCGATGTTCGACAATTCCGAAATGCTCTCGGTTCATTTGCCACGGGCGTTACGGTGGTTACTTCTAGGGACGCGAAGGGCCAGCCTGTTGCATTGACGGTGAATAGTTTTACTGCCGTTTCACTCGATCCACCTCTTGTGCTTTGGAATATCCATCGTGAATCGGATTTTTTTGCAGAATTTAGTCAGGCGGATCACTATGCCGTTCATATCCTGCGTCAAGATCAGGAAGACCTTTCCCATCGCTTCTCTGCAGAGATCAGCGATAGGTTTGGCGATATCGAATTTCAGACAGGCATCGCGGCGCTACCTCTGCTGTCTACCTATTGTGCTCGATTTCAATGTAAAGTCGAACATCGTTATGACGGAGGCGATCATATCATCTTGGTAGGCCGGGTCTTGGATATGGATCACAAACGCGAAGACCCTCTCGTGTTTCATGCCGGAAAATATAAGAAGCTGATTTTAAGTGATTCAGACAAGTAGGATCGTTTTAACGATCTCGTGGCGATGATGCGGGCCGGTAGGGCGGAAACTCGGATGACCATTCTCATTTAAAGCTTATCGGCACATTGCCGCTCATTTCCATTTCAAGACGTGACGTGCCCAACAGGCTGTGTTGGCTTGACTCTCTTGCCATAACCAACTAAATGTAAACGCTTACAGTCAATAAAAACAAGGCATTGCGGGAAGAAGCCTTGTGTCGAATTTGGCGGTTTGAAAATGCCCTTTCAAAGCCAGTCACGTGGTCCTGTCGGTGTAAATGACGCTCTCTCTCCGTCGTCGAATGCAAAGATCAGTTCGGTAGAGGCGCGTACTGTTCGGGTGCCGCTGGATAATCCAACCTCGTTCGCCACACGTAAGATTATGGCGCGGGACTATGTTCTACTACGGTTGCGAACTGATGATGGCGTTGAAGGAATCGGTTTTTGTTATGCTGGCAGCAGCGGCGGCGGAATTGCAGCCCAGGCGGTGCGTGATCTTTTTGTGCCTCTGCTAATTGGTGAAGATCCCTATCGTGTCGAGGGATTGTGGCATGCTCTGTATCAGGAATCTCTCCTTCATGGACGTGTCGGTGCCGTTATCCGCGGCCTCAGCATCATTGATATTGCGCTTTGGGATCGCAATGCGCGCGCCGCTGGTTTGCCCCTTTGGAAATTCCTTGGCAGTTATTGTTCGGATCGAGTCCCTGCTTATGCCAGTGGCGGCTATTATCTCGATGGGAAATCACCGGCCGATCTAGGGGAGGAACTGGCGGGCTATGTCGCTCTCGGTTTTCAAGCCGTCAAAATAAAGGTAGGGCGGCTCGATCCGATTCAAGAGGAAGCGCGCATCAAGGCCGCTCGCGAGGCGATCGGACCGGACGTGTTGCTTATGCTGGATGCCAATAATGCTTGGTCCGATCTACCGACCGCTCTACGCTATCTGAAGCGCTACGAACCTTACGATCCCTATTGGATAGAAGAACCCTTTAGTCCTGACGACATCGACAATCATGCACGCCTCGCTCGGCGGACGGAAATACCGGTGGCAACGGGCGAGATAGAGGCAGGTCGGTGGCGCTTCAAGGAATTGTTGGACAAGGGTGCTGCCGCAATCCTGCAGCCCGATGCCGCCGTCTGTGGCGGCATCACTGAATTTCGCCGCATTGCTGCGACAGCTGCAAGCTATGGAATCTCTGTTTGTCCGCATTGGTTTCATGACCTTCACATCCATCTCGTCGCTTCGACTCCGAATGCCAAATTTGTTGAATTCTTCGTCGACGATCGGGTCTTGAACTTTGGCAAGCTCATCGATCACCAATTGGAATATAAGAATGGCGATTTGTTACTACCTAACCGTCCAGGCTTGGGGTTTAATTTTGATAAGGCGGCGGTGGATGAATGGGCGATAGATGACTGGTGCTAGAGTGTTTCCAGGAAAAGCATGCCCCGGCGAAGGCCGGGGTGGACCCGGTTTTCCGTCCGGAAACACGATAAACCAACAACTTAGGGTCAGGTTTTGATTCCATCAAAACCGGAAAGACCCTAAGGGACCATCTTTAGCCTCACAGCCAAAGTCCACAGACTGAATGTAATTCTCCGGTACTGTCGGTAAACAAGTCGATTATTGATGGAGAACAGTATGAGCGGACAGATTACGGCTCGCCGCGTTCTGATCACGGGGGCCGCCGGCGCGATCGGATCGGTTTTGCGCAAGGGTTTCCAAGGTCGCTACGATCTGCTTCGGTTATCCGATATTGAACCGCTGGGGGCGGCAGGTCGCGGCGAAGAACTCGTTCAAGCCGATATTTTGGATCTGGATGCCACCGTCGAGACCATGAAAGGAATTGATTGTGTGGTGCACCTTGCGGGCATGCCTATTGAGGATGACTGGCAGACGATTTTAAAGACCAATATCATTGGTTGCTACAATGTGTTTGAGGCAGCGCGGCTGACCGGCGTAAAACGCGTCGTATTCGCCAGCTCGAACCATGTTATAGGTTTTCATCGGCGCGAGCGACCGATCGACACGGAGGTTATGGTACGGCCGGATAGCCGGTACGGCATGAGTAAGGCCTATGGGGAGGCGCTAGGTCGTTTGTATGCTGATAAATACGGCATAAGCGTGTCATGTTTACGCATCGGTGCCTTTCGTGAGGCGCCCGAGGATGTGCGGCAACTCATGATTTGGATCAGCCATCGCGATATGGTTCATCTGGTCGAACGCTGTGTCGACCACCCAGCCTATCACTTTGCGATTATCTACGGTGTGTCGAATAACGACCAAAACATTTGGGATAATTCGAAGGTCGATTGGCTGGGTTATCGGCCGCTGGATAATGCCGAAGATTATGCGGAGGAGATCTTGAGTTCGGGCGCCAGCGAAGATCCAGTTGCGAAAATGTTCCACGGAGGATCGTTCTGTTCAGCTGAATTTTCCGGCGACCTTGATCAGATCAGCTAGAGCGCATTCGGACGGAAAACCGGGCCCCACTTTTCCTGAATGCGCTCTAGAGGGGCGGCTTCGATGGCGGTTGAATGGAAACAGTGAAAGCGATGGGGGAGAAAAAACAGTCAAGGCGCGTGTCGGGACGAGGAGGCGGTAGCGCGACCATCCTGGACCTGGCTGAGGCCGCTGGGGTATCGATCGCCAGCGTCTCCCGCGCCTTGAATGACAGCACAAAAGTCAGCAGCGCCTTGCGGCGGCGCGTTTTGCGGGCGGCCGACACGCTTCGTTACGTACCGAACGCGGCTGCGCGGGCTCTTGCCTCACAAAGCACCTACACCATAGGTGCCGTCGTGCCCACATTGGAAAACCCGAGCTTTGCAATTGGCGTAGAGGCATTGCAAAAGCGTCTAGCTCAAAATGGTTATACGCTGTTTGTCGCCAGTTCGAACTATGATCTCGAACAGGAACGAAGGCAGGTTGAAACACTGGTTACGAGGGGTGTCGATGGCATTATGCTGGTGGGAGCTTTGCACGATCCCGGCTTATATGATTTTCTGCGCCAGAGAAAAGTTCCCTTCGTCAATACATGGGTATTGTCGCAAGATCCAAAGCTGCCCACCATCGGTTTCGACAACAAAAAGGCTGCGGCGGAAATTACGAATTTCCTGCTTGATCTCGGTCACAAATACTTTGGAGTCATTGCCGGTTTGACAAAGTCGAATGACCGAGCCCTGGAACGCGTAAAAGGAATTCGTCAGGCATTGAGGGCTAGAGGATTGGTGCTGACAAAGGAATGTCTGATTAAACGTCCCTACCGTATTGTCGATGGTCAAAGTGCCATGCGGGTGCTGATGCAGATGAAGCCCCGGCCAAGTGCGGTTATTTGCGGTAATGATATTCTGGCATTCGGTGCCATGCTTGAATGTCAGGGGCAGGGGATTTCAATTCCACATCATGTGTCGGTGGTTGGATTCGACGATCTAGATTTGGCATCACAGCTTGTTCCTCCATTGACCACGATACGAGTCCCCGCTGACGAAATTGGTCAGGCGGCCGCTGATTATCTGCTTGCGGCAACCGCACAGGATCAGGACATACGTTTGCCTGAAATCAAGACACCTCTTGTCGTGAGGGGCAGTGCGGCGGCACCTTCAACAGCGCGCTATATGGCATTGGCGGCCAAGCATCCACCGAATTCAGGCTGAAGGAGTTACTTTACTTCGATGACTTTACCCATAAAAATGTCGGGTGTCTTGTCTCCCGTGATAACGCCCTTCAATCCTAATCTTACTCCAGATGCCACACGTCTGGTGAGGCAATGCCGGTGGCTTTTGTCGCAGGATTGTGGACTAACCGTCTTCGGTACCACTAGCGAGGCCAATTCGCTTTCCGTGGACGAAAAGATTGACCTATTGGACGCATTAATCGAAGCGGGCATTGACGCCAATCGCATGATGCCGGGAACCGGCGCCTGTTCAATTCCCGATACGGTTCGATTGACAGCCCACGCCGCCAAGCACGGCTGCGGTGGCGTGCTGATGTTGCCGCCTTTCTATTACAAGGAAGTGACGGACGACGGTCTGTTTCAATTTTTTGCCGAGGTTATCGAACGAGTCGGGGATTCCAACCTGCATATTTATCTCTATCATATTCCGCCGATTGCCCAGGTATCGATTTCTCTCACATTGATTGAGCGCCTATTAAAAGAATATCCTGAGACGGTTGTCGGCATAAAAGACAGCAGTGGAGATTGGAACAATAGTGCGGGCATCCTTAGGCGGTTTCCCGGCTTCGCCGTTTTCTCCGGTACGGAAGCCATGTTGCTAAGAAACATGCAAAGTGGCGGGGCTGGTTGCATCTCTGCAACCGCAAATATCAATGCCGCCGCAATTCACAATTTATATGCCAATTGGCAGGCACCCGATGCCGAGGCCAACCAGGAAGAGCTGAATGCCTTGCGCGGCGCGATGCAAAGATTTCCAATGATACCCGCACTCAAACAGGTTGTTGCCCATTATTCCGGCGATGCCAGCTGGGAACGGGTGCGGCCACCATTGGTGAAACTCAATGGGGAGCAAAAGGCCGACCTGCTGAACGATCTCGACAAGCGCAGTTTTGCCATGCCGGGTTTGGTGGATGTGGCGGCTCGATGATGTTGTTCCCACCCCCTAAGGACTTGCCGACGACGGTATTTGCACGGATACCGGATAAATTTCGCATACACGATCGTCCGTCTCACTGGGTAACCATGCAGCGCGGGGCAAAGCCAACGGACTGTTTTCTTGAAGGCCCATCGTTTGATCGCGCGGGTAATCTTTACGTTGTCGATGTGGCTTATGGGCGAGTTTTCCGAATTTCTCCGGACGGTCGGGATATCGACCTGATAACCGAATATGACGGCGAGCCGAACGGTCTCAAAATTCATAAAGATGGCCGTATTTTTATTGCCGATTATAAAAACGGGATCATGCTTTTGAACCCAAACAATGGTGAGGTAACGCCCTACCTTGTGCGGGACGGGGAAAAAGAGTTTAAGGGTGTCAATGATCTGGTCTTTGCCAGTAACGGCGATCTCTATTTCACCGACCAGGGGCTAACGGGTTTGCATGACCCGACGGGCAAACTCTATCGTTATACCCAGAACGGACGTTTGGAATGTTTTCTGGACACCGTACCCAGCCCCAATGGGCTTATTCTGAATCAAGAAGAGAACATGGTTTATCTTAACGTGACTCGGGCAAACGCTGTCTGGCGCGTGCCCTTGCTACCAGATGGCGGCGTGATGAAAGTTGGCACGTTTATCCAATTATCGGGCGGTCATGGTGGCCCTGATGGTTTGGCCATGGACGCAGAGGGAAATCTCGTGGTTGCCCATGTCGGGATGGGTGCCGTCTGGCTATTCTCATCGCTTGGAGAACCATTGTATCGCATTCATACTTGTCAAGGTCTGGCAACCACCAATGTCGCCTATGGCGGGGCCGACAATCGTACTTTATACATTACCGAATCGGAATCAGGATGCGTCCTGCAGTGTCGGATGACCGTGGAGGGGCGGACTTTGTATTCGCATATGTGACAACAGAACAGTGAGGCGTTTCTCATAAGAGATAATTCGTTGCTCTACTGATCGTTGAAATGAATAGGAACGGTTTAAATGACAAATGTGGTGTTTGAGCGGCGTCGTTGGTGGCTCTTCGTCATTGTGAGCGCGCTCTTTTTCCATATCACTGCGTCGACATTTACCTCTTTAGGTGTCGTCATGCCGTTCATGATCGAGGAATTGTCGTGGAGCTGGACCGAGGCCGGATTCGGTTTCACATTGTTGTCGTTGTTGGTCGGCTTGAGCGGCCGGATGCCAGCCTGGACATTACGTAAATTTGGTATCAAGGCGACATTCGGCATTGGCGGCTTGTTGATGGCGCTCGGTTTTTGTCTTCTCGCCCTGACGACCGGTCTTTATCAATTTTATATTGGAGCAAGCATTTTGGGCGTGGGATATGCTCTGTGCGCCACCGTGCCGGCGATTCATATGCTGAATAATTGGATGCCAGACAGACGCGCGTTTGCCATCGGCACCTACATGACAATAGGCGGGCTGGGCGGTGTCGCCGGTCCCCTTATAGTCACCTTCATTGTTGAATTTACGGGTTCCTGGCGTGTCCATTGGTGGGTGATGACCATAACGATCCTTTTGCTCGCATTGCTTGCCGTCATTTTTGTCACCAGCGAACCAGATGAATCTATCCGAGTCGACGAGGGAGCCGGAACACCCAAAACGAAACATTCCGATAAAGTGTATGTAACTGAGGTTGATTGGAACTTCAGGGAAGTTCTGCGTGTGCCGCAATATTATATCATTGTGTTCGCCATGACGATGGTACTGTTTTGCGAAGTCTCGTTGAATAGCTGGCAGCCCACGCATTTGGCCACGCTAGGCTATTCGGCAGGCATGGCTGCCCTAGCATTAAGTGCGCATCAGGCGTTCAACGCCTTGTCGCGCGGATTAGGCGGTGCGCTGGCCAGCCGTATCGATCCAAAATGGTTGCTCGTGTCGGCGCTAGTAGCTGAGATCGTCGGCATGTGGGCACTGGCCATTGCGAGCAATCCGATCATTATTGCGGTTTTCGCCTTTGGAGCGGGATATGGTTTCGGTATGTGCCTGCTATCGACAGCCATTTTGCTGGTGAATTATTTTGGTCCTAGAGATAATCCGGAGATATTGGGCACGATGCATCTTTTCACTACATTTGCCGCCTTGGCACCCGTCATGGGCGGCTATATCGGCGACACGGTCGGCAGTTTTGCCATTGTTTTTCAGAGTTACTCAGTTGTCTTACTCGTAGTCCTCGTGCTTGCCATCCTAATGCAGCCACCGAAAAAATCGGTGACACCACAAACGAAGGCAGAACCTGCAGAATGAGACAGTTTATAGAAATGTCTTGGCCAAAACATCTAACGCCTCGGGTTGCGCTGCTGTCACCAGCATAGTGCCCACTTGATTATTTTTTGCCGCCTCTTGCCACCGTTGCGCCCGATCGGCGATTCTATCCTGAGGTCCAATAAGCGCGATTTCATCTACCAGACTATCCGGGACCGCGGCGACAGCCTCGCCCTTATGCCCGGACAAATATAGATCTTGGATCGTGCGCGCTTCCGCTTCGTAGCCCAGCTTTATGGTGTATTCATTATAAAAGTTTTTTTCTTTGGCGCCCATGCCACCGATATAAAGCGCAAGAAATTCTTTGATTGGTGCGCGGCACATGTCTAAATCGTCCCCCATCACCACCGGAACATTGGGGGCCACATCAAATGTGACTAATGATTTGCCTTGAGCCTTATCGAAGCCGCGTTGCAGATGAGGCTCGATAATGTCAAAGCGGTCAGGGTTCATCCAGATTGGAAAGACGCCATCGGCAAGTTCTGCGGCACATTGCAGCCCCGCCGGTGTGATCGCGGCGGTGTAAATCGGGATGGATGTATCGGGGTCTAAGAGGCTTTTCAAAGGTTTACCCAGACCGGTCGCACCTTCGCCCCTAAATGGCAATTGATAGATGTCACCGTCGAACTCGACCGGCGCCTCTCGTGCCATGATCTTGCGAATGATTTGAATATACTCGCGGGTGCCGGTTACAGGTTTTCGATACGCAACGCCATGCCAGCCTTCCACGACTTGCGGTCCGGAAGCGCCAATGCCCAATCTGAATCGGCCGCCTGAGAGTTGCGACAAACTCATGGCGGTCATGGCGGCGCAGGCGGGAGTGCGCGCGGGAATTTGCATGATTGCCGTGCCGACGTTGATTTTTTCCGTCCGAGCCAAGATCCAAGTGGCAATCGTCACCGAGTCCCCGCCATAAACTTCAGCCGCCCAAACGGAATCGAATCCCAGAGATTCGGCGTGTTTGATAAGCTCAATTGGGACCGTCACCTTCTTGGGTGTGTAGCCGATGCTTAAGCCTAATTTCATTCCGATTGCTCCTAAAACCTACGTCCTTGTGTCCACGTTACAAACACTTGTTACGGCCCGTTAGTTGACCGGATCCGACGTATACCGTCCACAGAAACTGACAATCTGCCTGTTGAATTCCTCCGGATGCTCGATGTAAGGGCTATGACCATTATCATTAAATATGTGTAATTGAGTTTCAGCAGTCACGGCGCTAATCATCTTGAATAATTCAACTCCGACTTCATAGGGCTCTAATGGATCGTTATATCCCCAGAGAACAAGATTGGGCACAATTAATTTGCCGGCTTCGATGTCTTCAACGGCTTTCTGTTTGAGCGCGGCGAAAGACGGATGGCGCGGGCTCATTTGATGCGCGGCCATTTGCCGGGCGGCCTCAATTGTTTTGGGCAGACGGGCGATTTCAAGTTGTTTGGCGGCTTTAGACTCAAAAACATTATGAAGCGATGTATTTGCCGCCTCTTTGCCCAAAAGAATACTCTTGATCGTTGGTCCGTCATCGGGATGTAGGCTTCCGGTATATATGAAGAATTGAATGGCCCGACCCGAAGGATCGGTCGGGGCCATTAATCCGTCCTGGTTGACCAAACACTTGATCCTATCAGGATGATCCAAAGCCACTCGGGTGACCGGCCAACTTCCTTGGGATTGTCCCACGAGATGAACGCGCTCCAAATCCAACGCTTCGATAAAACCCCACAATTGATCCACGACGAGCTGGTAATAATCCAGCCACTCCTCATCCGTCCTGGGATTATCGGTGTAGCCCTGTCCTATCTTGTCATAGGCATAAACGTGAAAGTGCCTGGATAACGCGTCAAAATTTTGTTGCCAAACTTGTGCATTGTTGCCGGTAAGGCTGGGCTGACCTCCATGTACCAAAATAAGAGCGTCGTCACTTTTGCCTTTGTCGAAATAGCGCGTGCGATAGCCGTTTATGTTGATGTATTTAGCGTCCTCATCTTTCATAGAGGACGCCCAAATGGGATCCGGCAGCGTCGCATAGGCGACACCTTCCATCTCTTGTCCCGATTCCACGATGACATTTGAGATCCCTATTTTGGCGGCGTTTCGCTGTTGTCCTTGAACCTTGACCAAGGCTCTGATCGAAGACGGCTCGCAAGTTAGGGGCTGCTTAATATCCCGAAAGGATTTTGGTACCTCGCTCATCTGTTCGTCGGTCACCTGCGAAAGCGTCGGCCAGCGAGACGGCCAACGTCCCCATTTAGGAAATGTAAGACCGCCGGCACAAGCGTTTGATAAGTCCTGTGATTCATCGCCGACAATCTCGAGCAGATGAATGGAAGAGTTGGCATCGTCAGATCGCACCAATGAGGCCGTCGCAACATGAACCTTTTCGGCAATTTCTATATGGATTGGATCGCACAGAAGAGAATCGTCAACAGTATCAAAAATACGGAGCGTCGCGCTTTCTGCGTCGTCCTCTCCGTTAAGCCAAAGGTAAAGCCCTTTTCGATTATCGCCAATGCCACATCGTTTTAGGTGTTGTTGGTATTCGACTGAGATGTTTGCTTCCGATAGGCCCCGAATCGTGTAATTGGGACTCATTTGCTCACCGCAAATGACAAACGGCTTTCGTTCTCCCCGGCCGAGGTTATTTGAATCAATGGAACATTCCGCGGCAATGACGCTTGTAGTGGCCAGATAAGTGAGCCCGAGATATGAAAAAAGTAAGCGACCCCCCATTCTATATTTCATCTCTATCTCCCTAGAGCGCATTCAGGAAAAGTGGACCCGGTTTTCCGTCCGAATGCGCGACAAAACAAAGACTTAGAGTGCGTTAGTGATTCCATCTTTTGTGAACGTGCTCTAGAGCGCATTCACAAAAAGTGTACGCGGTTTTTGGGTTCGAATGCGCGACAAAACAAAGACCTAGAGCACGTTAGTGATTCCATCTTTTGTGAACGTGCTCTAGTCATGAAATGACGTCTCTTTTGTGATGTATCCCTGATCGTTTGACTATCGAAGCCGATACATTCAATAGTGGCTGGGGCCATGGGTTGCCATAAAATCAATGGGCAATAGCAAAATGGACCCCTGATCTTGTGCGCCAATTATGATAGATAGGATGGTCGCACACAAACAGGATGCTGCAGTCAAAAATAGCTAAACTTCTAATTGACATGATGGGTATGGCGGGATCGAACATGATATACCACCACATGGCCACACGGTTTTTGGCGGTCGTGCTCATTACCTTTGTCCCGTTTTTCGGGCCAACAGCGGGCGCGGGCAATGAATATCACTAAAAAGCCAACCAGAGAATTTCAAAAGCCCAATCTTTGGGGCCGATACTATCTCATAGACGTGTCTGATAGCGGCGACTCAAGAATAAATGTTGCGGCCGGATTTACCGGCGTGCCCTTGAGCAGGGGCGATATCGAGGGGAGAATTGCAAGATGTGGATACAAAAGAGTGTAAAAGATCGCCTCTTGAACCGGGCGTCACCCATTCCGACTCAGGTTGTATCTAATGAAGAATATTATCCGATGCCTCAGACCCAAGACCAAAAGCGGGTCGAATGGCACGTCAATCAGCTGGCCGACCACTATGCTCCAAAGCTAGGTCTATCGCGACGGCAGTTCTTGAAGACAACGGGCGGCATGGCAGTAGCCTTTATGGCCTTAAACGAAGTGTTCGGGAGCCATTTTAAGGTGAGTGCCGCTGAAGCGACCGAAGCCGAGGCATATAGCGAATTATGGCCTAAGAATCAGTTCATCTTCGATGTGCAGACTCATCATGTGCGTACTGAAGGAGTGGGACCCTTGTTTTTCCGAAAAATATCGGAGGCTTTCAACAAAGAACTCGAAGGCATGGAGCACAAGCCCAGCGATATAAAATTAAAAAACTATACGAAAGAAATATTTTTCGACAGCGATACGACAATAGGCCTTATTAGCGGTGTGTCCTCTCTCATTCTGAACACATTGACTGTCGACGAAATGGTCAACACGCGCAACACCTTGAATGAACTCGCCGGCTCTCAACGCATGTTGAGTCACGGTTTCTTTGCGCCCTATTTTCCGGACCCGATAAGCGAAATGGAACGTCAGGTCAAAGAACTCAAGATTGATGCGTGGAAGTGCTACACGGGTGTGCAGGAACGAGGGGGTGAATTTCCTTGGACCATGGATGATGAGGAGCAAGTCTATCCTCTCTATGATAAAGCGCTTGAACTGGGCGTGAAAAATATATGTGTGCATAAGGGCTTACCTCTACCCCATTCCAACGTCGAATACACGCACCCGCGGGATATCAAGAAAGCCGCGCTCGATTATCCGGATTTGAACTTCATTATCTATCATTCGGGTTTCAAAGCCGCCAATTACGAGCTTCCGCCAACGGCAGATGAGTATATCGGTGAGGATGGGTATCTTGCATGGACAACGGATCTTGTGCGTGATCGCCTTGAGACTCCCTCAATGACCAATGTCTATATGGAACTCGGCACCTCATTCGGTCACACTGTCATCACGCATCCCAAACTGACCGGCCATCTGCTCGGACAGATAATCAACGCATTTGGCTCGGATCATGTCATATGGGGGACGGATTCTATTTGGTGGGGATCACCTCAATGGCAGATCGAGGCCTTTCGACGATTCCAAATTTCTGATGAATTGCAGGAGCGCTTCGGCTACGCGCCCATTACCGAGGAAGATAGAGCGAAGATTTTTGGTCTCAATGCCGCCCGCGTGTTTAACGTGGATGTAGATGCGGTGCGCAACGCGTTTCCGGATGATGGTCTAAGTCGACTCAAAGCGGAATATATTTATGAGGGTGCCGATCCCAGCAAC
>Ga0114950_10002014_pt1 | contig 15585 bp, 9 predicted proteins | sample N075metaG_FD_83503 | JGI IMG/M metagenome (GOLD analysis project Ga0114950, IMG submission 83503) | Deep subsurface microbial communities from Kermadec Trench to uncover new lineages of life (NeLLi) - N075 metaG | ecosystem: Environmental > Aquatic > Marine > Ocean trench > Sediment | place... | reverse complement strand
TCAGCGCGATCACGACGGCGGCGGCCACCGGGGCGCTCATCGGTCGACGGAGTAGTTCGCGGCTCATGAGAACGTCGATGCTACCGCAGCCCGTAGCAGGCCGTGGTGGAAGTGTGACGGTCTTGGTGGGTGGGCCTCGAGGGCGAGGAGGGGCAGGCGGGCCGACGCCTCGGTGTGGCGCCCCACGGAAGCCAGTACGATGTCAGGCATGAGTGAGTCATCGGCAACCACCAGCAAAAACCTCTTCGAATCACGGTGGCGCAGAGTCCTGGGCTGGCTCGGCGTCGACGTGCGCGAGGGCGAGGGGGTGATCGCCGTCCTGCTCTTTCTGTTCTTCTTCATGGCGATCACCTTCCAGTACGTCAGCAAGGCGGTGCGCCAGTCGAAGTTCATCGACTCGCTCGGCGCCGAGATGCTGCCGGTGGTCTGGGTGATTCTGGCGATCTCCGCCATCCCGGTGATCATGATCTACAACCGGGCTGTCGACCGCTTTCAACGCCACAACGTCATCGCCGGCACCTGCGCCGTCGTCGCCGTAAGCATCGTCGGGTTTTCGTTCGTCATTTATTCCGACGCCGTGTGGGTGCCGATCGCCTTCTACGTCTGGGTCTCGATCGCCTACGTGCTGATCGTCAGCCAGTTCTGGGCCTACTCGAACCTCATCCTCAACCCGCGGCAGGGAAAGCGACTGTTCGGCTTCATCGGCGCCGGCGGCCTCGCCGGCGGCGCGATGGGGGGATACATCGCCACCCTGGTGTCGGGACTCGCTGGCTCGCGAATAACGTTGCTGGTGTCGGCCGGGATCCTGTCGTTGACCATCGGCGTCGTGTACATCATTCAACGGAGCGGTATCGTACCGGACAGCGACGAACCTAGCCAGCCGTCCACCGACAAGCTCGAAGCGGCGAAGGGTGGCCTCCGCACGATTCTCAACTCCCGCCACCTCACCCTGATTGCGGCGCTCATGTTCACCACCGTGGTGGTCGCCAACATCGTCGACCTGCAATTCTCCTGGGCGCTCGAGGAGGCGCTGCCGCCCGACCTGGACAGGGCGCAGCGCCTCGACGCGCTTACCGGCGGTTTCGGCAACCTCTACGTGCTGATGAGCGGCGCCGCGTTCGTGTTCCAGTTGCTGTTCACCGCGCGCATCCACCGCCGCCTCGGCATCGGCTTCGCCATGCGCGTGCTGCCGATCGCCATGCTCCTCGGCACCGCCGGCCTCTTCCTTGCCGCAACCAGGCTGCCGGCGATCCTGTTGAACGTCAGCCGCCTCTTGAAGATCGGCGAAAACGGCCTGCGATACTCGCTCGACCAGGCCACGCGCGAGCTGCTGTTCTTCCCGGTGCCCACCCGCGCCAGGCTCAAAGCAAAGGCCTACATCGACGTCTTCGTGCAGCGTTCGGGCAAGGCCGGGGCCGGGATTCTCCTTTTGCCGGTGACCTTCGGGCTGATGACGGTCGTGCAGGCGGGCTTCTTCTCGATCGCACTCATCGGAATCTGGCTCGGCATCACGGTGGCGCTCCGGCGCCAGTACGTGATCTCGTTCCGCGACGGGCTGCAGCGTCGCGCAGTCGATACCGCGGTTGCGGTCGACCTCACTGACGTAACCGGCCTCGAGGTCCTGGTCGAGGCCCTCGGCAGCAGCGACCAGCGGCAGGTCATGCACAGCCTCGAGCTCCTCGAGTACTTCGACAAGGGGAACCTCGTTGCACCGCTGCTGGTGCGTCACGAAAGCGCCGCCGTTCGCCAAAAGACGCTGGGTCTGCTGGCCGCAACGAAGCGCACCGACGCGATCACGCTTATCGAAGAGGCCCTCGGCGACGAGGAACCGGAGGTGCGGTCGGCGGCGATGCGGGCGCTGGTGATTCTCCACGGTGATACGGCGGCCGCCGAAATGGCGGAGCAGCTCGACGATCCCGACCGCGGAGTGCGCGGCACGGCGATCGCCAGCATCCTGACGAGCGACAACGGCGCCGATCACGCCGACGCCGGCGCCGCGCTCGAGCACATGATCGGTTCCGCCGACATCAAGGACCGTTGTGCCGCCGCCGACGTGATGGGAGAGCTCGAGGAACCCGCGTTCCAGGAAGATCTCGTGCAGCTCCTCTACGACCCGGAGATCGGTGTGCAACACGACGCGATTCGCGCGGTGCGCGCCCGCGTCGAGAGCGGCGGCGCAAATCCGATCTTCGTTCCGACGCTGATCTCCCTGATGCGCGACCGGCGCTTGAAGCACGAGGCGCGCGAGGCGCTGGTCAGCTACGGCGAATCCGTCATACCGGCGCTGGTGCACTTCATGAACGATACGCAGGAGCAGGTGTGGGTGCGGCGCGCCCTCCCCAAGACGGTGGCGAGGGTCGGCGGCCGAAAGGCAGCCGACGCGCTGCTCGCCGAACTCGGCGCCGACGACCAATTCCTCCGCCGCAAGGTCATCGAGGCGCTGGTGTGGATTCGTGCCCACGAACCCGAATTCGAGTTCGATGCCGAGGTGATCGGCAAGGAGATTCGCCACGAGTCACGGCTCTATCTGCTCGGCCTCACCGACCTGGTCAGCACGGCGCCAGCCGATTCGTTCGAGTTTCGGGCGCCGCTGATTCGCTGGCCGGGCGGCAAGCCGTTGTTGCTCCAGAAGATGTTCGCCGATCGCATGGGCACCAACGTCGACAACCTCTTCCGACTGCTGAGCCTGGTGCACCCGATCGTCGACGTGCGCGCCGCTGCGCTCAGCTTGATGAGCGACGACCCACGGCTGCGCAGCCACGCGCTCGAGTACCTCGACAATGCGCTGCAAGGCGAGGTTCGCAGCGAGGTGTTCGCCGTCATCGGAGACGTGACTCTCGACGACAAGCTCGAGTACGCGCGGTCGGAATACGACCTCGCGGTGCAGCCCGCCGACAACGTGCTGCGGCGGCTGGTTGTGGCCTCCGCGACCAACGACGAGATGGCTCACTGGTTCGGCTCGGCCGCGATTCACACCATTTGCGAGCTGAAGATCGAGGAGCTCTATCCGCAGCTCCTCGAAGCCTCCCGCCGCCCCGACGACTCGCTGGCAAGAGAAACCGCCATATGGGCCGGACATCGGCTCGGCCTGGACCCCACCTAGCAGGGTGCCCAGCCGGTCCCGGCGATCATCAACCGTTTCAGCCTTATTGCCCGAACGTCGCCTGGCTCATGGATCCCCTTCTTCAGGCGCCAGACCGTGTTGACTCCCAATTTCGGGGATATTTGGCTTGATGCGGAGGTGTCCGCACCGACCGGAGGTCGGGTGCGAGTGTCGCAAGCCCAAAACGGCGCTGCTGGAATTGGCAGCACGAGAGTTGAACTTCCATCTACGCTCCGCTTTCGTGATCGGCGACAAGGATAGCGACATTGAGTTGGGCCGTCGCGTCGGCGCCACGACGTTCCTAGTGAACGGCGGTACCGATTCACGGACGCCTACCGACCTTCCGGTCGCCCCGGGCTACGCCGTTGATGACGTAGCCGGGGCTGCGAAAGTCATTGAGTCTCTACATTCACGCGGGCGAGGCGACCGCTGGCGTTGATCGTCCATCGTGCGTGGATGTCCTCGGTACTCTTGGCTACCCTGATAACATTCTCCTGAGTGTTGCCGTTGAGGAGGTCCGTCAAACTTTCATGAATGCGATGGGAGTGACGCCACCCCGAAATCGGTACCATTCGGAGGTTTAGGATCCAGCGGGGGACGAATTGAACGATCTGGTACAAATCGAGCGCGTTCTTTTCTTGCAGGACGTCGCTTTGTTTTCGCATTGCACCGCCGCCGAGATCCTGCGCATCGCGGCGATCGCCAACGAGAGGCGCTTCGAGGCGGGCACGACGGTGTACGAGGTGAACGACACCTCGGAGACAATCCACTGCGTTGTCGAAGGTGCCGTCGGTCTCGAGAATCCGGCCCGGGACAAGGCGACCGTGAGCCCCGGGGACGCCTTCGGGGTGATCGACATCCTCAGCGGCCGCCTGCGGACGACGCGCGCTACCGCCGAAACCGAGACCCGCACGCTGGCGATCAGCGCCGACGATTTCTTCGACCTGATGTCCAACAACATCGGAATCGTGCGCGCCGTAATGCGCTTTCTCTCCGACCGGGTGCCGACGCCCCTCGCCTGGTAGCCTCGCGACAGGGGCTGCAATGATCGAAAACGCGACCATGACGACGCCGAGGCCGCGACGCGCGACGATGTGCGCGCTCATGTTGCTGGTCGTCTTCGCCTGGCCGCCCACGGCGACGTCCCAGGACGTCGATCAACCCGACGGTCGTCGGATCGTCGCCATAGCCGACATCCATGGCGCCCTCGAAGCCTTCACGGCGATCCTTGGGGAAGTCGGCCTGGTCGACGCCGATCTGCGGTGGAGCGGCGGCGACACAATTCTCGTGCAGACCGGCGATTTCACCGATCGGGGGCCCGAGGTCCGCGCCTGCATGGACCTGCTCATGCGGCTTCAGGAAGAGGCTCCGGAGCACGGCGGCGAGGTCATCGTCGCGCTCGGCAACCACGAAGCGATGAACCTGATCGGCTTCCTACGCGACACCACCCCCGCCGACACGGCGGGTTTCGTCGACGATTCTTCCGAGGAACGCCGCGACCAGGCCTACGACGACTGGACCCGGATGCGACGGCGGCGCGCCGAGGCGCTCGATCAGCCCCAACCTTGGTTCACTCCCGACATGAAGCGCGTCTGGGAGGAAGCCCACCCGCTCGGCTACGTCGAGCGCATGGAGGCCTTGGGCCCTGACGGCCATTACGGTCGCTGGCTGCGCTCGCTCCCGGTATTGGTCGAACTCGATGGCATCCTGTTCATGCACGCCGGTCTCAACCCGGTGTACGCCGGCAGATCGGTCGACGAGATGAACGAGCTCATCTCAAGCGAACTGCGGCACTTCGACGAAGCCAAAGAAGAAATGGTGGGCGCCGGCCTGATCACCAGGTACGCAAATCTGGTCGACATGATCCAGGCGGCCGACGAAGAAGTCGTCCGCTTGATGGCGATCCTCGAGGAAACCGGTGAACGGTCGGGCGCCGACGACCAAAGATTGGTTTCGACCCTCGACTGGGTCCTGAAGTACCAAAGCTGGGAGATGCTGACCGGCGAGGGGCTTCTCTGGTTCCGCGGTCTGGCGCTGTGGCCCGAGGACGAACACGACGCCGAGGTGCGCGAGCTTCTCGAGGCCCAGGGGATCGAACACATTGTCGTGGGGCACACCGTGCAGCTCGACCGCACCATCAGGACGCGCTTTGACGGTTCCGTGATCCTCGCCGACACCGGGATGCTCGCTACGAGATACAACGGGCGGCCGTCGGCTGTCGAGATTGAAGACGGGCGCTTCACGGCCGTCTACGTCGGCGAGACTCGACAGCTCTATCCACCCACCGACGACGACATCCTCGAGTTTCTCCGCACCGCAGACGTCGTTTCGATCGAGGATGTCGGCTCCGGCACGACCGGGGCACGACGGGTCGGACTCGAGAAGGACGGCGTGCGGGCGCGGGGAATCTTCCACGTAATCGATCTCACCCGAGAACGGGCGCGGATCGGAGAGCGCTTTCACGCCATCTTCCGCGATAGCTGGCGGGGACAGGTGGCCGCATACTGGATGGCCCGCGAGCTCGGCCTGACCAACGTGCCGCCGACGGTTCAGCGCACGATTGGTGGCGAACAAGGGAGCCTGCAGCTATGGCTCGAGCGGGATGGCCTCCGCACCAACGCTGACCGGCTGCAGGCAGGCGATTTCCCGCCCGACATCGAGGGGTGGCTGGAGCAGGAATGGGGCATGAACGTCTTCGACGCGCTCGTCTTCAACGACGATCGCAACCCCGGAAACGTCCTGGTTGACGACGATTGGAACCTGTGGATGATCGATCACACCCGCGCGTTCCAGAGCGATCCGTCGATCCGCAATCCGGAAAAGCTATGGCGTATCGACCGCGACCTGTGGACGGCGCTGAACGAGCTCACTGCGCAACGTGTGGTTTCCTTGCTGGGACCATATCTGGAGCGTTCCCAGATCAACGCGCTCATGGCGCGACGTGACGCGATTGTCGAGCATTTCCGCCGGCGGATCGAAGATTCCAGCGCGGAAGAGGTCTTCTACGATCCAGGCCGGGTGTCGTCGCGACCACCAGACGCCCAGGTTCACGACGCCCGTGCACAGGTTGCTGCAAGCCTCCCGGGGAGTTTCTAGAGCGGTCCGCGATCGGCCGCCGGGCCGCTTGGTCGCCCGCTGCGCCGGAGGCGCGCGGCCTCCACCCGAACTTGGGTGTTGTAGTGAGGGACGCCGGCGGCGTCGACAATGCCGCCCGGAATCAGCGCGTTGCCCTCGGGAAAGTGCACCTGCAGGTTGCCACGTGCAATCGGTGCGAGGAGGACGAAGCCTACGAACACACCCGTGTCGTTGGTCAGCCTGATCTTCTCGTGCGGCCTGAAGTGTAGGTTGGCGGCATCTTCCGGGTTCATCAGTACGGAGTCACGAGCGGCGTGGTTGATCGGGTCGACCTCTCCATAGATCAGCGAGTTGAACTGCCGCCCTCGCCGCGTCGAAACCGTGAACCAACCCTCGCGTTTCCCCGAGCGCGGTATCGGAACGGCGGCGAAGTGAGCCTTGCCGTCGGCGGTCGGGAACTCCCAGTCGGCACACAGGTGGGCGCCGCCGCATTGGATCGAGTCACCAGTGTCCTCAAAGTGCTGGATGCCGTCGTACGCCGGCACGACCCGGGCGATCTCCTCGCGGATTGCTTGACCGTCGGCGCAGCCGAGCAACGCGGCGCGATCGGGGTCGACGGCGTGCGCCAGCTCCAAAAAAATGCGCCACTCCGACCTCGCCTCGCCGACGCGCCGGGGAATCTCGGGGCTGAATATGACGCGACGCTCGGTCGACGTTTGCGTGCCGCCGCCCTCCTGTTCGTAGCGGGTGCGCGCCGGCAGCAAGATCACGGCGCCACCGTTCTTGCGCGGCTCGATGAACAGCTGCTGGGTGAGAAAAATGTCCTGGTGTACGCGCAGCGGAACCCTGCTCATCGCGTCGGCGACGTAGTCGGGCTGCGGCAACGTCCGCACGAAGTTTCCGCCGGCGCAATACAGCAAGTCGAGGCGATCGTCGGCGGCCGCGGCGACCATCTCGGGAGCCGTGAGCCCCGGCCAATCCGGCACGTCGAAGCCGTACAACTCGCGCATCTCGGCGGCGCCCTCCGCGGATACCGGACGGCCGCCCGGAAAACTTGTCGCGTAGGCACCCATCTCAGCCCCGCCTTGCACGCCGCTATGGCCTCGGATCGGCATCAGGCCGCACTTGTCGCGTCCGACGTAGCCCTTCGTCAACCCGAGGTTAATGATCATCCGCACGGCGTCGGCGCCCGAAGCGTGTTGGGTGATCCCCATGCTCCAGACGAACACCGCGGTCTCGGCGCCGCGGATCAGCTCGGCGAACTCCCCCATACTGGCGCGCGGCAACCCCGACTGCGCTTCGAGCTGTTCCCACTCGACACGCTCGGTCTCACGCCGGAAGGCGTCGACTCCCTCCGTATGACGGTCGATGAACTCAGCATCGTACCAACGGTTTTGGAAGATGATCTTCAACACGCCGTACAGGAAGGCAATGTCGCCCCCCGTGTTGACCGGGAACCAGTCGTCGGCGAGCTGGGTACCGAAGAGCGCAGAGCCCACCTTCGACGGGATCCAATAGCGCTCCATCCCCGGTTCCCGGTAGGGGTTCACCAGGACCACGCGGGTGCCGCGCTTCTTGGCCTGGTGCAGGTACTTGGTCGCTACCGGCTGATTGTTGGCCGGGTTTGCTCCGAAGAACACGACGAGGTCCGAACCGATCCAGTCGCTATAGCTACAGGTCGTCGCTGCGACACCGAGCGAAGCCTGCATCGCCACCGTAGAGGGTGAGTGGCAGATCCGGGCGGCGTTGTCGATGTTGTTGGTTCCGAACCACCGCGCCACCTTCTGCGCCACGTAGTAGACCTCGTTGGTCATCCCGCGCGCCGTCAGGTAGAAGGCCAGCCGCTCCGGGTCGCTGCGCTTGATGCGTTCGGCGATACGCTCGTAAGCCTCCTCCCATCGGATCCGGCGGAACCCCGGCTCGCCGCGCTCATGAATCATCGGCACGCCGATCCTGCCGAGGTCCCGAAGATCGGCGTCGGAGAGCCTCCGCAAGCGCGAAAAGTCCGCCAACACCCGATGATCCAACTCCGGCATGGTGTTCAGGCGCAGTAGGTTGAGCCGAACCATGCACAGGTGGGTACCTTTGAGCGTCCAGTCGCGCAAACCGGCGGTTCCCAAGGCACAACCATCGCAAGCGCCGCGCGACAGCACCTTCCAGGCGTAGCCGAGGTTGTCGCGGTTGCGCATCAGGACGCCAAGCATTTCGCGGTAGTGCTTCGGCTTGACGCGACCGAGCCCGAACGGAGACAGGTTCTTCAGACGGTTCCAGAAACTTGGTTGAAGCTCGTGAGCCATGAGTAACCGACTGTCGCCCAAGCGAGGTGCTGAAGAACGTTCGGGGGTGCTTCAGCCCTGCTACGTACCGATGACCCTCTCAGCCCCCGTGTACACGTTCATCTTCGACTCGCGCAGGAACCCTATCAGGGTCATGTTGCTTTGGGCAGCGAACTCGACCGCCAGGCTCGACGCCGCTGAAACACTGGCGACGATCGGAATCCGGGCGACGAGAGCTTTCTGCAGGATCTCGAACGAAGTGCGACCCGAAACGATCAGCACCTTGGCATCGAGCGGCAAGCGTTCCTCGAGCATCGCGTAGCCGATCACCTTGTCGACGGCATTGTGCCGCCCGACGTCCTCGCGCACGACCAGCAGCTCCCCGCCGGCGTCGAAGATGGCCGCGGCGTGCAACCCACCGGTGGCGGCGAACACCTTCTGTCGCGGTGACAGCTGGTCCATCATGGCGCTGAGAGCGGCCGCCGCGACCGACGGCCCGTCGGCCGCCGCGACGGTATCGACATGGATGGCCTCGATGCTGGCCTTGCCACAAATGCCGCAGGACGAGGAGGCAAAGAAGTTGCGGCGGACGTCGCGACGCGGCTCGCGCCCCGGTACCAGTCTCACCTCGACGATGTTTTCCGGGTGAAGCTCGTCGCCTCGGCCGGCCTCGGGGTTGCCGCAATGGCTGATGGTGGCCACGTCGCCGGCGCCGACGATGCCCTCGGTGAAGAGAAACCCGGCGGCGAGCTCGAGGTCGTTTCCCGGAGTACGCATGGTGACCGCGATCGCCTCCCCGCCGAGGCGAATCTCGCAAGGCTCCTCCACCGCCAGGACGTCGCGGACCTCGGACACGTGGCCAGCATCGATCTTCGTCACCGTGCGTTCGAAGATGGAGTCGTTCAAGAGGCGATTTCCGTTGACCGGGACATCGTGCTACAAAAGCACGAGCCATGAACGATGCAAAGCAGCCGACAGTCGCGAAGTTCATGCAGTTGCTGGTGTTCACTGACTGCGCCGACCTCGCACCCATCGTTGGACCGCTCGAGCATCTCAAGCTCCATTGCGTCCTGTACAAGGATCTCAACGATCCGCAGGGCATCGGTCTGCTGACGCTCGCCGACAACCCCGACGACCTCGTGAACGACCTCCGCGACCTGCTCTCCTCCCGCATGTTCCGGGTGCTCATGCAACGCCACGAGCTGACGATGATCGGACGTATCTTTTCGTCCCCGAATGGAAGCCTCGAGGACCCGTCTGCCGTGCTCGATAACGGCGATTGGCCGTGGGCCGTTTGGCACCCGATGCGCGGCACGGCAGAGCTGTCGGCACTCGACGATTCTGAGCAGCTCCAGGTCTTCGAGACCCTGATCGAGACCGCGGAAGCCAGCCCCGACAACGTCGGCCACATCTATCTCAAGAGCCACGGTCTGGACCGGATCGGCAACGAGTTCGTCCACGGACTCCACGGTCGCGACCTCGGCGAGGTCTCGGCGTCCATCCAGGCGATGAAACGGGCCGCGCAACACACCGCAAACATCGCCTCTTCGGGGCCCTTCTTCGTGGGCCACACCGTGCGGGTGGGCGAGAAGGTGGGCGGGCCGAAGGCGCGCTGGTAGACGAATCGTCAAGGCACATAGAAGCCACCCGCGTCAGCGGCCTCATCGAGAAGCGGAGCGGGCTCGAACCGGCCACCGAGCCGGTCCGAAAGCTCCTTCAATCGATCCCGCAGAGCGGCGACACCAGCGGCGTCAGCGTAGCGGAGGATGCCACCCCGGAAGGGGGCGAATCCGGTGCCCATCACCATGGCGAGATCGAGGAACGCGGCTGACCCGACGATTCTCTCTTGGAGCGCATAGCAGGCTTCGTTGAGCATCAGGAGTACGCACCGATCGATGATCTCTTCATCGCTCGGCGACACCGCCGAGGTCGCGACTCCGCCCAGCACCGAGCTGGGGTCCTGAGGTCGCGGCTTGCCCTTGCCGTATCGATAAAAACCGCTCCCTGCCTTCTTGCCCAACCGCCCGGCTTCGCACATCAGCCGGCTGGCGTCCGATGCCGGCAGCCGATCACCGAACACCGGTGCGAGCCGGCCGGCGACGTGATGTGTGACGTCAAGACCGATCTCATCGAGCAGCCGAAGCGGTCCCATCGGCATCCCGAAGCGCTCGAGCGCACCGTCGATTCGGGCGATGGCGACGCCGCATTCCACCAACAAGAGCGCCTCGTTCAGGTACGGGGTCAGGACGCGGTTGACGAGGAATCCGGGTGAGTCGGCGACCTCCACCGGCACCTTGCCGAGACGGTGCGCGAAGGCGAGCGCGCAACCGACCGCGTCGGGATCGGAGGCCTCGGAGCGGACGACCTCGACCAGCGGCATGCGGTGCACCGGGTTGAAGAAGTGCAACCCCACGAGCCGGCCGGGTCGTCGCATTGATGCGGCCATTTCGGCCAGCGTCAACGACGAGGTGTTGGTCGCGATCACCGCGTCGGGTTTGACGACGTCTTCCAGTTCGGCGAGCACCGACCGCTTGACGTCCAGATTCTCGACCACGGCCTCGATCACCAGGTCGGCGGTTCCGAAGCCGGTGTAGGTAAGCGTCGGACTGATCAACGCCATGCGCCGAGAGACGTCGCGGCGACTGAGCTTGCCGGCCCGCTGCCGCTGGCAAAAACGCTGATAGGCGACCTCGTATCCGGTGGTCAGAGCCTCGGCGGCGACGTCCTTCAGACGAACACGGATCCGATGATACGCGGCAATCTGGGCGATGCCGCCTCCCATGACACCGGCGCCGACGACACCGATCTTGCCGATCTCGCGAGCAGCGGCACCCAAGCCCGTCTCCGCCGCGACGCGGGCCGTGCGCCGCGCCGCCTGGCGCGACAGAAAGATCCCCACCAGGTTGCGCGACGCCGGCGAAACGAGGAGTTTGCCGACCCGCTTGGCTTCGAGCTCGAGGCCCTTGGCGAGCGGCATCCTGAGGCCGCGCCGCACCATGTCGAGCGCCTCAAGGGGAGCCGGATAGTGGGCCCCGCCACGCGACAAAACACTTCTTCGCGCCTGGTGAAACACGAGCGCGCGTCCCAGCGGCTGCCCTTCGAGCAGCCAGCGCCGCAGGCGCCGCCCCCAGGATCGGTCTTCGGGCGCCGGTCGGCGACGCCGTCGCCGGGGAGAAAGTGCCAGCCGACGAGCCTCGGCCAACAGCAGCTCCACAGGCACTACCGCGTCGACCAGGCCGATCCGGTGGGCGTCGGCGGCGGTTACCGCCTTGCCGGCGAGAATCATCGGCAGCGCACGCTCGAGGGAGATCAGCCGCGGCAGCCTCTGGCTGCCGCCGAAGCCGGGGAAGATACCCAGGTTCACCTCGGGCAAACCGATCTCGACGGCGAAACTGTCGGCAACAACCCTAAATGTGCAGGCCAATGCCATTTCGGTAGCGCCGCCGAGGCAGGTGCCGTTAATCGCCGCGACCGTCGAAACCGGCAGCGCGGCGATCTTCCCGAGGATCTCCTGTCCGCGTCGGGTGGCGGCGATCGCGGCAGCTTCGTCGGTGACCGACCCGATCGCCGCGACATCGACGCCGACGATGAATGAATCGTCCTTGGCCGAGCTGAACACCGCGCCGCGAAGACTGCCCTCGGCGCAACGGAACTTGAGCTCGTCGAGCACCGTTGCGAGTCGTTCGAGCAGCTCCGGTGTGAAGCGGTTATGGCGCACGCCGGGTTGATCGAACTCAACCAGCGCGATCCCGTCGGCGTCGACCTCGACGCTGAGGCCGGCGCCGGCGGCGGCGCGCTCCCAAGGCTCGCGCCGCGACAGCTTGGCGAGCGGCCGGTCGATCAACGTTCGAGGACCATCGCGCCGCCCTGGCCGCCACCGATACAGAGCGTCGCCAAACCCCACCGCGCCGAGCGCCTCGCCAGCTCGTGGAGAATCGTCAACACCAGCCGCGTGCCGCTCGATCCCACCGGGTGTCCGAGGGCGATGGCGCCGCCGTTGACGTTGAGCCGCTGGCGATCGATCTCGCCAACGGCGCGGCTGCGTCCGATCTCCTCGCGCGCGAAGGCCGACGACCGGAAGCACAACTCACACGCCAGCACCTGCGCCGCGAACGCCTCGTTCAGCTCGATGAGATCCAGATCGGCGAGCTCCAACCCGGCCTCGGCCAGCGCCGGCGGTGTCGCATAACAGGGTCCGAGGCCCATGCGGCGCGGCGAGCACCCGGCCCACGCGTAGCCGGCGACACGTCCGAGGGGCTCGAACCCTAGCTCCCCTGCGGTCGACTCCGCCATCACCAGCACCGCCGCACCTCCGTCGCTGACCATGCAGGAATTGCCGGCGGTCACTGTGCCGTGGCGGCGGTCGAACACCGGCTTGAGCTTCGCCAACGCCTCCATGCTCTGCGCGGCGCGCGGCCCGACGTCCAGGTCGATCAGCTCGTCGTACGCTGGCGGGAGGAAAATCGGCATGCGCTCGGCGTCGAAACGACCGGCCTCCTCGGCCGCGGTGGCGAGCATGTGGCTGCGCAGAGCGAACTCGTCCTGGGTGTCGCGCGAAATCTGGAACTCCCGGGCAAGGACCTCGGCGGTCTCTCCCATGTTCAGCCCGCAGACCGGATCGGTGAGGCCGACCTCGAGACCGATCTCGGGAGAAATATCGCGCGGCCGGAATCGGGACAAAGCCGCCAGGCGAGCGCCGGTGGTTCGGGCCCGCGCCAAGGCCTCGAACTTGCGTTGCGCCGCGGCCGAAAAGAACAGCGGATAGCCGCTCATCGATTCGACCCCGGCGGCGACGACAACACGGGCGCGGCCGCTGCGAACACGCTCGACAGCGGCGGTGATGGCTTCCAGACCGGAACCGCAGTTGCGCTGCACCGTGACCGCGGACACCGAAGTCGGCAGGTTGGCGCTCAGCGCGATGACACGGGCAACGTTAGCCGCGTCGATGGGGTTGCCGGCACAACCGACGATGACCTCGTCGACCCGCTGCGGATCGAGGTCGGCACGCTCGACGAGCTCGGTGATCGTCTGTCGGCCGAGCTCCACCGCCGAAACAGTCCGCAGCGCGGTGCCGAACTTGGCGTAGACGGACCGCAGCCCGTGGGTAATGACGACCCCGCCAGCCATCTAGCGCACCATGGTGGGAGTGTGATGATTCGGGCGGGTGGCCGAGGGCATGGCGGCTAGCCCTTGCCTTCGGCGTAGATCTCGTCGATCAGCGCCGCATACTTGCTCTCCACGACGCGGCGCACCGCCTTCATCGTCGGGGTCAGGGTGCCGTCTTCGATGCTGAACGGCGCCGGGAGCAGGCGGAAGTCCCTGACCCGCTCGAAGGTGGCGAAGTCCGCCTGCAGCGCGTCAATCTCCTCGCGGATCAGGGCGATCACGTCGGCGTCTACGCACAGCTCCTCAGGGCTCTTTCGCTTGCCGTTGTTCTCTGCCCAGCGTTGCAACGCGGCGAAGTCGGGTACGACGAGCGCGGCGACGAAGCGGCGTCCATCGCCGACCACCGCCAGCTGCTCGACGTAGCGGCTCATCGCCAAGGCGTTTTCGAGCGGCTGCGGCGCGACCTTCTTGCCAGTCGAGGTCACGAGGATGTGCTTTTTGCGGTCGGTAACGCGCAGATATCCGTCCTCGAAGGTGCCGATGTCTCCAGTGTAAAACCACCCGTCGATCATCGCCGCGGCGGTGTCCTCGGGCTTGTTCCAGTAGCCTTTCATGACGTGCGGACCACGGGTCAGAATCTCTCCGTCGGCGGCGATCTTCACTTCGACGCCGTCAATCAGAATGCCTACGGCGCCGATTCGGTTGTCGTCGTGTGGCGTAGCGGAGATAACCGGCGACGTTTCGGTCAGACCGTAGCCCTGGAGCAAGCGCAAGCCCATCGACTCGAACCACCAGTTGAGCGACGGATCCAGCGCCGCTCCACCGCTGATGAAGTGGAAGATGCGCCCACCGGTTCCGGCGCGCACCTTGCGTAGCACCAGGCGGTCGGCGATCAGGAAGTGGAGCCGATCGAGAAGCCCGAACCGCGCCCCGAGAAGCTCGTGCTCGGCGCGCCGCCGCCCAACCCGCTCGGCCCAGTAAAAAATACGCTGCTGCAGGCTGCTGCCGGCGGCGACTTTCTCGAGCACCGCGGCACGGAAACGTTCGAACAAGCGCGGCACGCCGGCGACCACGGTCGGGCGTACCAAAAGGTAGTCCTCTGCCAGGCGATCCGGGAGACCATAGACAACCTGGGCGCCGGCGTAGAAGAACGTATAGTCGACAGTGCGCTGGAAGACGTGGCATAGGGGCAGAACCGAGAGCGCCACATCGGTGCTGCGACAGGCCAGAACGACCTGCGAGCCGACGATGTTCGAGATCAAGTTGCGGTGGGTCAGCATGACCCCCTTGGGCTTGCCGGTGGTTCCCGAGGTGTAGATGATGGTCGCGACCGAATCGCCGTCCTCGGGGCCGGGCAGGTCGGTAGCCGGTTCTTCGGCGGCGATGAGCTCATCGAAGCCCCCATCGGCCTTCGATGCGCCACCCTCTTCCCGCCCCTCGTTCGGTGGGAATCCACCGGCGCCGTTCGCCGCCGGCACCAGCACGACGGCCTCGACGTCCGGCAGCTCTCCTCGCACCGAAGCGACCTTCGCCAGATGATCGGCGCCCTCGGCGAAGACGACCTTGCAACCGCTGTCGGCGAAGATGTACCGGACTTGGACCGCGGTCAGGGTGCTGAACAACGGGACCAGGATCGCGCCGCGAAGATGACAGGCGAAGTCGATAACGTGCCAGTCGGGACGATTGCTACAAATGAGGCCGACGCGGTCACCGCGCTCGATGCCGAGTCGTTGTAGAACGGCGGCGCAGCGTCGAGTGCGCTCGGCGAAGTAGGTCGCGCTGATGGGCTCGAAATCAGCCCCCGAACGACGCATCAGCAGATCGGGACGAGCGCGCTCTTCGAGAATGTAAAAGAGATCGACGAGTGTTTTCACGACAGCTGCGGAAACTAGCACGATGGGGACGGACGGGCAAAAATAGGGCGACCGTGAGGATGACGCAATGACACCGAATCAGCCCGCCTACATCCCTATCGTGCTGCCCAACGACGCCGCCACGCTCGAACAGATGCCGCCCCAGGCGGCG